>ERZ795056.3866-NODE-3866-length-15761-cov-7.077677_pt1 | contig 15761 bp, 9 predicted proteins | sample MGYA00375140_ERZ795056 | MGnify/ENA primary metagenome ERZ795056 (study PRJEB30185, sample SAMN05720227) | activated sludge metagenome | isolation source: Anaerobic digester | place: USA | collected 2015-03-09 ... | reverse complement strand
TTTTTTTGAAGCAGTTTCATATTGAATTGTTTATAATGAAATAATTTGTTAAAGAACTGGTATAGATGATTATCTAATCAGGTGCCAAGTTAGAAAAGGTACAACCCGGTATACCTGTGCATAATCAATTTTCATTGTGATTATAATCATAAATATTTATGATGGAAGGACTATAATTTTCATGAATTGTTTTATCAAACAACAACATCAGGGAATACATTCCCCATCCTGAGATAATGGCGGGAATATCGATCAGATGGCCGTTTCGGCATCAAGAATTTCAATCGTCTTTGTGTAAAATAAATATGCTTCCTCTGCAGATTCACCAATGCAAACCATGCCCATTTTTCCATATTGGGATAAGGCGCCGATCATGTGAAACATTACACCTTTCTGCGTAGCGCCATCAAAATGTAATCCATGAAACATCGCAATATCGATCAGGTCCTGGGCAGTGAGTCCTTTATAGGAATTACGCTGCACATTATCGGAAGCATAATAATAACGGCTTTGCTTATTGGCGGTTTCAAACAACCCTGTAACCGCATTATAATTCCCATTGGTTAAAAACTGCATCATGAGGAAAGGATGCGTGGTGCCTCCTTTACGCAGGTTTATTTCTATCGCATAATGCTTCCAGTTAGTACCTTCTTTTACCGAAACGAAATCGATGCTGAAGCGACCGGTAACACCCCTATCCCTTAACTCAAGCGCCACCTGCATGCCGAGGCGTGCGATCTCATTCCGGTATTCGGCATTGGCGGGGAAATGAGCTCCTGCAAACACCTGGGCATGCTCACCGGTAAGTTCCTGGTCGTGTGTAGAGATCACATCTACTGCTCCCATTGGATTGATCCTGCATTGCACCGATGGTGAACATTTGACCTTACCCTCTACAAAAGCTTCTACAATGCCACCCATCTGGTGAAATTTTTCCAGGAACTGTTTAGCATCCATTCCATTGGCCACTGGTATGATGACCTTATGCAGGTTTTGATGCATCCAGGTTTCCAACGAAGCTTTATCCGGCAGACTGGGATACCTGATAATGGCATTCCCATCTCCCGAAAAACCATCATTTAGTTTCAAAAGCACCTTCTGCTGATGAGGATACATTTCTTTGAGCGCAACAACGGCATGAATGATCTCTTCTGTATTCTTCAGGTCTTCCACTCCTGGCGGCATGGGTACACCGGCTTTTAAAAAAGCATGCCGGCTTCCACTCTTGGTACCGATATAAGAAAGAACCGGGTCGCAGCCATAAATGGGCATTCCAAGCCTAACGGCCAGCGTTCTTTCTGCATCTGTTGTATTAAAGCATGCCATATGCACCACATGACCGGGGGGTATGCTTCTTTTTATTCTTTCGACTAAGCGGTACCGTTGCAATACTTTTAGTGTTAACGGGATATTCGATGCATCATTGCAACTGAGCAAGGTGAGTCGTTCCCTTGCATGAAAGCCCGTAATGCCGGGCAGCAGATGAAGGTAATAATCAATGATCACGGGATCAATGGGCATGCTGCTTATATAAATAACATGTGCCCTTGGCATCCTTAATAACATCAACAGGCAAAGCAATCTTTCTTCGTAATACATAGCCCCATCAATTTTTGACAACACTTCTGCATCCAGGGTGAGACTGGGTATCACTACGATCGTTTTGGAAGCCAGGTTATCGGGGAAAAATTTTTCAAACTGCTGGTTAAATTCCGCCTGCAATTTTCCAAACTGCATCAACTCCTCCGGGGAGCCCGGTGTTAAAATGCAATCTGTGCTATGGTCAAATAAAAGTGCCTGCGTGTCTCTTATCTCCATATAAAAATGATTAGGTACACAAATTCCAGAAAATTAAAGCAGGAGGAAATGAGATTCGTCATATCAAAAAACAAACTATATCAGTATCCCGGAGAAAATTTTCCATGTCCCGAACCGGCCATGTAAAAAAATCCGGAGGATGCCTTCCCGTTCAAAGGATTCCATATATTTAAATCATCAAATTGTATTTCGGGTCAACCGTTTACTCGTCAAACTATCTGCATAATGAACAAGATTTTGAGTCAACAGAAAAGAATTGAATCGATCGATATCCTCAGGGGTATTGTAATGGTACTGATGGCGCTGGATCATGTTCGGGATTATTTTCACATCGGGGCCAATGTAGACAATCCCCTGAACCTGGATACAACAACACCTCTCCTGTTCTTCACCCGTTGGATCACCCATTTTTGTGCCCCGGTATTTGTATTCCTGTCGGGCGCTTCCATTTACCTGCAAAGCCTGCGTAAAACCAAAAAAGAACTTTCTGTCTTTTTAATAAAAAGAGGGCTCTGGCTGATTGCAGTGGAATTTATTTTGATATCCTTTGCCTGGTCATTCAATCCAAACTACCAGTTCATTTTCCTGCAGGTAATCTGGGCGATCGGCATCAGCATGTTGATCCTGGGCCTGTGCATTCGTTTACCCTATGCCGTTATTTTAACCATCGGGCTGCTCATTGTATTCGGCCACAACCTGCTCGATTACCCCGAAGCAGCACCTAACCTGCAGGCGGGTTTTTGGTGGGACCTGCTGCACCATTCAAGGTTCAGCGTGTATCCCTATTGGAATAACCATGCCGCCATTATTGCATACCCTTTCCTTCCCTGGACCGGTCTTATGATGCTTGGGTATTGCACTGGTATCTATTTTACTTCATCCGTGCAGCCGGCGCATCGCAGAAAAATATTGCTAAGGCTAGGCCTGGCCGTTATCGGGCTTTTCATTGTTGTTCGTTTCATAAATCTATATGGAGATCCGGTGGCCTGGTCAACCCAAAAAAACATTCTATTTACTTTCTTCTCTTTTATCAATGTAAATAAATATCCACCTTCGCTGATGTATATGTGCGTGACGATTGGCCCGGCCTTGTTGGTACTGGCCTGGATCGAAAACATACAAAACAGGTTTACAAATATCATGCGTACCTATGGCAGGGTTGCTTTCTTTTATTATATCCTGCACATCTATCTCATTCATCTTTTATCGGCCATAGCATTCCTCTCAAGAGGCCATAGCTTCAGCGATGCAACCAACACCGGCAATATCTTCCCCTTTTATTTTGTGGCCCCGGGCGAAGGCTATTCACTGGGCATCGTGTATGCGGTGTGGTTATTCGTGGTGATCTTGTTGTACCCGCTCTGCCGTTGGTACGACCAGTACAAAACGGCACATAAGGAAAAATGGTGGCTGAGTTATCTTTAATATACTTATAGAACAACCCCGGTCGTTTTTCAATCCATTTTTTACTCATTGATAGGAATTCCCTATTTTAGAAAAGTATTTTTCAAACTAAACTGGAACCACGTTGTTTCATGATTCAAAACTGACCGGCTGATGAAAAAATGGTTATTTGCCTTTTGTATCTTTATGTTTTCCATGAACGCTTCTGGCCAGGATGCATCTTCAGAGAACCTGCTGAAAAAAATCGCCGGGGAAAAAAACGATAGCCGCCGGATCGACCTCATCATCACCCTTTTCCAAGCTTACCAGGAATCGGATCCATTGCAGGATATGGAATATGCAAAAAAACTATTGCAGCAATCACACGATAACGATGATGCCGTTGGTGAAGCATTGGCCTTATCGGAATTGGGCTATGCATACAGGGCCCTGGGCAATACCGTAAATGGACTTGATTATAATCTAAAAGCACTGGCCACTGCCGAACAGGCCGACAATGATGAACTCATCGGGTATGTTAACATCAACCTGGCTCATTACTATAAAGACATGGCAGATTATAACAGGGCGATTGCCCTGTATCAAACAGGAAATACTTTATCGGCAAAAACCAAAAGTTATAAAGTGCAAAGCTGGGCACTGATGAACCTTGGCGAAGTGTATTACGCCATGAACAAAACCGATTCGGCGCTGATCTATTCCCAAAGAGCCTATGAACTTTGTATCAGCATAAAATATCCTGAATTCATCAGTTTTATTTGTTTGCAATTGGCCAAAGTGCATGGTAAACTGGGCAATGAATCCCTTGCGAAAAGTTATTACGAAATGGCGCTGAAGGAAGCCCATCATTTGAGATCGCCCAAATATGTGAACCTTGTATATTTCAACATGGCCAGGTATTACCATTCACTTCAACAGGAAGACACCAGTATTTATTTTGCAAGGCAAGCCATTCAAACTACGATCAATACAGCCTTTTCAAACATGAGTATGCGCCCGGCCAAATTGTTGGCAGAACTCTATGAAAAGAAGAACAGCGACAGCGCCTATAAATACGTAAGGATGTACATGATCGCCAATGACAGTTTATTTAATGCAAAAGCCATTCAACAAACTCAACTCCTCAGCTTTGAGAACAGCCTCCGCCAGCAGGAACTTGCTGCAGAAAAAGAAGAAGCAGCAGAAAAAAGATGGCAGAACATACAGTACGCATTAATTGCATTGGGCATTGTTTGTTTCTTAATGATATATTTATTGCTTAGCCATGGATACATCAGCAATACCAGGATCATTGAATTCCTGGGTATGATCGCCCTGCTATTGGTGTTCGAGTTCCTTAATTTATTGTTGCATCCTTTCATAGAAAAAATTACCCATCACTCCCCGATCCTCATGTTACTGGCCCTCGTTTGCATAGCAGGCGTGTTGATCCCGTTACATCATAAACTTCAGAAATGGGCTACTGAAAAGCTGGTCGAAAAGAATGTACGCATCCGGCTCGAATCTGCCCAAAAAACGATCAAAAAGTTAACAAAAGAAGTTCCACCAGGGACTGACAATCCTCATTCATAAATTCCAACGCATCAATAAGGTTTCCGGTACAATTCATGTAGTAATAAACCTGGCATTGCTTGTGGATTGCCCGCAGTAATTCAGTATATTTAATAAATAAATCATGTATCATGACTACATTTTACCTATCGCTCAAAAAGACTTTTTATATCATTGCCTGTTGCATGATGCCTCTTTTGATGGCAGCACAACCTCCTGTAATAAGCTACCAAACTGCGATCACCGGCCTTTCGGGGCCTGTAGACCTCGTGAATGCCGGTGATGGAACCAATAGGTTGTTTGTTGTAGAACAGGCAGGAAATATCAGGGTTTGGAATGGTACAACCCTAAGCCTTTTTGCCAACCTGGGCGCTACCGGCGCCAACATCATTTCCCTCGGCAGTGAAAGAGGATTGTTGAGCATGGCGTTTCATCCCGATTATGATGGAGTCACTAACCGCTATTTCTTTGTGTATTATACCGATCTCGCGGGCGACATAGCCATCAGGCGTTACCAGACTACAATCGGGAATATCAATACAGCCGATGTGTCGGCGAGCACGCTGATCATCACCATACCACACCCGGGTAATTCAAATCACAACGGTGGTAAATTAAATTTTGGAGCTGATGGCTACCTGTATTTTGCCACAGGCGATGGCGGAGGTGGCAATGATGTACCCAATAATGCTCAAACAGGAACCGTTTTGCTTGGTAAAATGTTGCGTATTGATATAGACAACACTTCAATAACGTATGGCAATTATGATCTTCCGGCAGCTCCGAATGAAAATCCTTACGTAACAGATCCTGCTATTGATGACCGTATCTGGGCGCTTGGTTTGAGAAATCCTTTCAGGTGGAGTTTCGACAGGCTTACCAATGATATGTGGATCGGCGATGTTGGACAAGGCGCACAGGAAGAGATCAACTTCCGTCCGGCGGGTTCAACAGGTAATGTTAATTATGGATGGCGTTGTTTTGAAGGTTATCCTTCCACTCCCGGCGTAGCCGATTGCAACCCGGTAAATTATGTTCCTCCCGTATACGACTACCCGAACCCTTCATCGGGAGCTTCGGCTGTTACCGGCGGGTATGTTTATCGCGGTAACGAATACCCGAATTTCAGGGGATATTATATTGCATCTGATGTGTATTCAGGTGATGTATTTCTTCTGTGGCCAAATGGAAGCGGTGGATTTGATTCTGCTGTACAATCGGCACTGGGCGTTAGTTTTATCGTAGCCTTTGGTGAAGCAGAAGATGGTACATTGTATGCAGTATCCCAGGGATCTGATGAAGTTTTTAAAGTGATCGCAACGGGTGGAACGGTATTGCCTGCCAAATTGGGCACTTTCATGGTCACACCCAGGAATGGCTTTAATGCAGTGAACTGGCAAACGTTATCAGAGATCAATACAGCCCGCTTTCACATTGAATATGGAAATGATGGCCGTAACTTCAGCCGTGTAGGAACAGTGAACGCTTCCAGGATCACCCAGGGAAGTAACTATCGCTTTAACCATGACATCGTTTCCGTCCAGGACATGTTTTACCGGCTGGCCATTGAAGAAGACAATGGTGCCATTCAATATTCTGAAATATTGCGCATCGGCGGCACCCGGACAAATGGCATCCGCGTGTATCCCAACCCGGTAGCGAATGGTATATTGAACCTGGAAGTATCACGGGAACCCGTAAACGAAATAAAGGTCTATCATTCAAATGGTACGGTCTTATTCAAAAAATCATTTGATCATTTCACCGGCAACAGCAAAATTTACCTGCCAAATTTACCCGCTGGGGTTTATATGGTGGAAGTAAGTGGTGACCGGGTATCACACAAAGAAAAGATCATTGTTCAATAAATAATTATGTGTTGTGCAATGATTAATGTAAAAAGCACTCAATTACTTTGAAATTCTTTTTGTGAATTTAAGGTTACTTTATGTTTTTCCATCGAAATCGGCTTCACTTTTCGGGCAAGTAAAAAAGTAGCATTAAAAAAATTGCCGGACCTAATTCATTTGGTCAGTGATTACATACTTTTCCCATCCTGATCAAATTAATCGGTATTAGTATAGTATAAGTAAGGAGCCTTGACTAAGCTTTAGCACTAAGTTTAACATCAGTTCCTTGTAAACGAAATTCGAATTTATTTTAAATACATAACCACAAAACGTTTTAAAAACAATGATGTCTTTTCTCTATGACTTTGTGTCACTGTGTTTCAAAATAATATTTTAATAGCACAAGAGGTTAAAGTCTAATGATTTTTGAATTAATATAAAAATTATTCCCATCAGTGATTCGAATAAAATATACTCCAGTTTTTAGCCTACTTAAAATAACACTTCCATCTCGTTCAATTGAGAATTTATTTCCTTTGCCTGACCAAAATATTTTACCAGACATGTCAGTAATTACACATGATAGCAGAGAAATATTGTCAATCGATTTTATTGATAGTGTAGTTGACGAATTAGAAGGGTTAGGATAAATTAATATTTGTGGATTGCGGGTTTCTAATATTTTATCTTTTTTACGAACATTACCCGGTTTAATTGATTGTCGGAAAGAATTATCACACCATAGAAAATCTTTCTCCAAAACCTCTGAAAGGTTATTGTTTTGCCAGCTGACATTCATATAATTAGTTTCATAAGCATGCTTGCCTGCAAGAGTGGGGTAACGGTTATCATCATTTAAAGCACCGCTCGGTACTAATTTAAAACAGGGTTCTGTAGCAGGTGAGCAATAGGTGACACGACCAAATTCATCTAGCGATAAAGAAAGTGCTGTAATATAGTTACCTGTGCCATTTGGTAAACTTCCGGTAAAACTTCCCTGCCAAGCTATTTGAGCTACATTACCAATTCCATTGTAAAAACCATATGAAACATTTGGGTTTTCATGATTAGTACTTTGTGGAACCGAGATATTTGCATAAACAAACTCTTCTTCGCTATTATTCGTGTAATTATGATCATAAAAATCTCCATCATGACAGGTTAAGCCAAGTATATTCTGATAAGATGAAACAGTGTTTGTTAATCTCCAAACAATTGTCCAATCTTCTTTAAAGTTTATATCACCAGAACAAGCTATTCTTGGACGACCAAATTCTTCTGTTATTGGCGTGCAATCTCTCTTATCTATTTCATTAATGTTTGTAATTGAACCACCCAAAATATCTGAAAAATCCTGCCATGAAACAACAAGAATAGATTTACTAACATCCAGATAAGTAAAATATGCTTTTGCAGAACCAAAATCATCTTCTGATAATGCAACATCAGCTTGTGTATAAGTATATGTGTTTGGCAGATCGGATAAGTTAGATGACAGTATAGGCCCAAAGGTATTTTCGGTTTGTCCAGCAATTGTTTTTAGAGTTCGCATTGTAGAATTAGGAGGAGAAGGCGAATAAATGGCAGGATCGTTTTCTTCAAGGACAATTACAAAATCGCCAATGGAATTAGCATCAATACGTATTCCATTTTCCCCGGGTACATTTGATGGGGTGTATATTGTTTGTGAAGATACAAATTGAAGACTCCCGCTGTCTATATTCCAAATATCAAATCTGAATTCTCCTAATGCAACATCAAAATAAACAATTAATATGTAATATTCTTTACTGCCATTATTGTAATCAACCACGATTGCCACATCAGGGCTTATTACATCACTAGTTGATTGCAGATCTTCCAAACCACTATTAGTGATGCTATTACAACCATCCGTAAAAGACCAACTAATGCTATTTGTCTGATTATCATTTATAGTAACTTTTAACTTTACACAATCATCTTCCCATACATCGTTTGCAGTTTCTCCAGTTGGCCCCGTTTGCGTAATACCTAATGAGCCATCTGAATATAGAATCGGGCTACAAATTGGATCTTGACTTTTAGAAGAAAGTACCAATAACGAGAAAGTAAAAAATAAAATTACTGACCTGAAATTTAAAAATGCATACGTTTTCATGATTGATTTTTTTTGATGGATTAAAAATTTGGATGTCTGTAGGAAAAGCGGGTAGGTGGGATTGATAGGAAAGAAAATACAAAGTAAGATTTTTACATCTCAACGTTTATTAAATAAATTTATAATATTATTTTTAATTAGGAAAGTTTTTTATATATTTATTTAGGATTTTTTAAATGTTGCATTGAATTTCAATCAAATTATTATGCTATGATTGTATTGTCTAAACAAAATTTCATTTGTAGAGTCAGTCAATACGTAGTATTAATGTTCGTTTTCATTTTTCAAATATCAAGTGGTTTTTGTGGAACAGGAAACAACAGAATTGTAAATAATAAAATTATTACTGATGCACAGGTTGGGCCAGTCTACACGTTCAGGCATATTCCACTTTCGATGTTCTTCACCAAAAGAACCATTATCGTTAATGTTAACAACTTAGGTACAGAACCACTGGTAAATTTAACTGTTACTTTAAACATTACCGGGGCGGCAAATTTTTCGGATGTTAAAACCGTTAGTTCCCTTGCACCCGGAAGTTCAACCTTTGTTGAATTCGCAGAATTTGCTACTTACACAATGGGGATCAATACTATTGTAGTAACATTACCCGATGATGATGATAATTCCAATAATCAGCTAACTTATATACAGAATGTAAATCCAGGCCTTGTTAGTTTTGCTGAAGAAGCGCCGCCTTCTGGTAGTTATGGATACAATAGTGATATGGGAGGATTTATGTATTCCTATTTTTCAACTGGAATTTCTATTTATATAAATGCCATTCGAATACACATTTCTGATGATGTAAACAGTATTGGCAAAACAGTCAGGGCCATATTAGGCTCACCATTTGGTACCATGCAAGTATTATGGCAGTCTGCTCCACTCACAATTACAGCAGACCACCTCGGTAAATATTTTCAATTTAATATTGATCCTCCATATTTTAATACTCAAAGTGCAGCAATACGAGCGGGCTTACTTCAACCGATAGCGTCACAAGCTTATTTTCCAATCTCTTATCAAGATGAGATACCGAAACGCCCTGGAGATTTTAGTAATGTTTACCGTTATCTTGGAGGAAACAATTTTGGAGGTATGCCTTTTACGCTGCAGTCACGGTTCATGATACAGCTTCTGATGAATAACTATGTACTTCCGGTAAACCTGGTTGAATTTAAGGCTGTAAATAAAGATCTCGTTAATGAACTGAATTGGGTGAGTACACAGGAAATAAATTTTGATAAGTTTATTATTGAAAGAAGCATGAATGGTTATGACTATACAATAATTGGTGAACAGGAAGGAAAAGGAACTTCGGCAAGCCAGCAACGTTATAATTTTATTGATTCCAGGCCAGGCGATGGAGTCAATTATTACAAATTGAAAATGCAGGATCTGGATGGCAACTGCAAGTATAGTGAGGTGAAAAAAGTTATCGTTAAGTCGGGTATCCGTTTTACAATTTCGCCTAACCCGGCCAGTGATATGTTGCACGTGAAATACTATTCAAACCATACCGGCAATGTGAAATTTACCATCACTGATTTAAGTGGCAGAAAAATACTTAGCTCAACAAAATACCTGCAACGGTCAGCTGATAAGATCGATATTCCGATTGCAGATCTTTCGAAGGGAATTTATATTCTGCAAATGAATGATGATGCAAGTATCATTGCACAGGGAAAGTTTATTAAAATGTAATCTGTTGAGCTATTAAAAGAAGCTTGAAATTGTAAACTGTAAATGATCAGGAAACATAATTTGCGATTACAATGGTGAAAAGCCTAATAAAGGCTCTATATCGAAAAAAAGCACCTGCCCGTAGTTTCGAAGTAGAACCCGGGAGAGAATCAAAAAAGTGATATTCAAATCACAATAAAGTTTGAAAAAAATTGAGATTTATTAAATTAATCAATACCCCAACACGATTTTAGTTACCAACTTTATGATCTACAACCTTGCGGTCGGAGGCCTCTCTATATAATGACAACAAGACAAGCCACCGTGGCTTTAACCGTAGTAACTTCCGTTTTGGTCATTTCTACATTGGTATTGGATAATGATCGCCCAGGTTGGATCTGCGGGTCGGGCCTCCTGGTCACCGGCCTCATCCTGTTACCCATAGAGGTCCTGTTAACGATCGCAACTTTTAAATCACCCCATATTTCCAGCAGGCGGCTGTTTACATTACTGCTGCTGGGATGTACCCTGGGATATGCCTTTGGGTTGTTGGTATTTATGAAGGATTGTGGATAAACTGTCCATTATTTATGAATCCTACTCATCAGGTTAAATGAACACAACCAGCTTAATTATACATGACCCGCTACCAGGTTGCGTTTCAAGCCGATATCAAATCTGTCTTTAAAAAGCAGCCATTGGCAAATAAGGGGGTTGTTTCAATGGCTTTTGCGTAAAAAAACATAGTTTACAGGCAACAAAATGAACTGTTTGGGCATCTCAAAGAGAACACCCATTATATTGTTGAATAAATATCATTGCATGAAATTGTTGAAATCACTTTACCTGGCCGGCTTACTGATCTTTGGTTTGCTGCTCGGGTCGTGCCAGAAGGACCTGGATTATATCGTACCGGATAACGTGATCATCGGGCAGATCATCAATCCAAGCCCAGTACAGGCTTCTGTGCAGGGAAAAGTTCTGAATGAAAATGAATTACCGGTTGTTGGTGCTACGGTAAGATCGGGTAGCCAGACCACCACCACAGACAGCAGGGGATTATTCCGGTTTAATAACATTCAGTTGGATAAATATGCTTCGGTGGTAACTGTTGAAAAAAATGGTTATTTCTTAGGACTCCGTACTTTTTCCGCCAAAGCCAGTTCACTTGAATTTGTAAAGATCAAATTGATCCCAAAGGTTATGATCGGATCAATTGATGCATCGGCCGGGGGTTCCGTAAATCTTTCAAATGGATCTTCTATCAGTTTTCAACCCAATACCGTCATTGTAAAATCTACCGGACAGGCTTATACTGGTACCATCCAGGTATATGCAGCAGCCATTGATCCTACTTCTCCAGATATCACTCAAATCATCCCGGGTAGCTTCCAGGCAATCGATGCCAATGGTTTCCGGGTAACCCTTCAATCATTTGGAATGGCGGCTGTTCAGCTCGAAGGGTCAGTTGGCGAATTACTGCAGATCGCAACCGGTAAAAAGGCAAAACTGAAACTTAGCATACCGGCTTCATTGCAGGCTTCAGCACCTGCCAGTATACCAATGTGGTCGCTGAATGAAACTGATGGATTGTGGAAAGAAGAAGGCAATGGAACTAAGACAGGAAATTTTTATGAAGGCGATGTATCCCATTTTTCCTTCTGGAATTACGATATCGGCAACAACAGTATTTTCCTTGAATTTACACTGAACAATGCCAATGGCCCCCTGCCCCATACCCTTGTAAAGATCACCCGTACAAGCAATGGATCCTTTTCTTTCGGGTATACAGATTCAACAGGGCATGCTGGCGGACTGGTGTTCAGCAATGAACCTTTGTTACTGGAAGTACTGAGTAATTGCTACCAGGCAGGCTATTCACAAAACATCGGTCCTTTCTCTCAAAATACAAACCTGGGTGCCATCAATACAAACCTTGCCCAATCTAATCTCCTGACCATTTCGGGTGTAGCCCTGAATTGTAACCAGGAGCCGGTAAGCACTGGCCTGGCGATGATCTACTTTGAAGGACAGCAATATAACAGCAGCATCAGCAACGGTAATTTTGGTGTAACCATCAGCCGATGCTCAAACAGTACAAGTATTATTGAAGTAGTTGTGTTGGATAATAATTCTCAACAGCAAAGCATCACGTGGACAGGTACTGCCTCTTCCGGAAATGTACATACAGATACACTCCGTGCATGTGGAATTGCCGCCAATGTAGAATACATCGATTATATGGTAGATGGAGTGAATTTTCATATTTCATCCGACCAGGGCGATAGTATTATGACATCGAGAGGTATTGGTACAGGTGGACAGTTGACACATAATTTCATTTATGCAAAAAGGTTTAACACGCCAAACTACCTGATCAATCTGGATTGGGAAGGTACTACTACCGGAACATTTGACCTCGATTTCACTTCAATAAATCAATACTTCCTTACCGCTGTGCATGCCAGCAACGTATTTACAACGGTAACGATTACCAGCTTTGGACAGATCGGACAGTTTATGGAAGGTACTTTCAGTGGAACAGGTCTTGAATCGGGTACATCCGTTGCACATTCAGTGTCCGGATCGTTCAGGTTACGACGGAATTAACAAGCAATATAGGAATCGAAAAAGGCCATGATTGTTCATGGCCTTTTATTTTGAGAAAGATTATGGGTGATCAATCATTACAATACAAGCTGATGATACAGTGCATTTAATTTTTCAGCAGCATCTTTACAGAAACCAGGGTGAACCCTGGAGGTTTGCAGTACGGTGCTGCGCATGGCCGTTAGCCAGCGAAATCTTTCTGCCAATGGAAGTTTACCGATAGGGCCTGCATCACTACCGCCCAGGCATATACGCTCAAAACTCTCCAGGTTTTCTTTCAATACGGAAAGATCAGTTTTTTCGCAAAGCGCCAGCAGCCTCTTATCATCTACCTGGAATAACATACCCAGGAAACGTTGTTTGGCGCAATACAGCACCACCCCCACGTTGAGGAATTCTTCCCGCTCTACCCTTGGCACGTAGCGGATCACGGCATACTCAAATAAGTCCTGCTCTTGCATGTTGTGCTTCTTTTACAAATTGAGTGGAATGGGCTACCCTGTTTTCCAGGAATCGGGCGTAGGCATTTCTGTGTTCATGTTTATCATCTTCAAGCCATTCATCCGGTATCAATGCTACAATATTTTTGATAAGTTCGGGTTTCAATACCTGTCGCATTTGTTCATCTACCTGCCCTAGTTCCGATGCAAAGGGCAGCAATACATGATCTTTGATATATGGAAAAGCGGCGGTTGCTTTATCTTCCCAATGCAGGCCCCCATGCTGGTAAAACAACGCTGCCCCATGATCGATGAGCCACAGTTCTTTTTTCCAGATCAGCATATTGGTGTTCCGGGAAGTTCGGTCTACATTGGCCAGCAGGCTATCCAGCCAAACAATTCTTGAAGCCATGGATGAATCTACTGTAGTTACATTCGGATCGAAACTCACTGCCCCTGACAGGTAATGCAGCGCCAGGTTGAGTCCCACACTGGCTTTGAGCAGATCCTGTATCTCTTCATCCGGTTCGGTTCTTCCAAAAGCCTCATCCAGCCTGGCAAAAACAAGCTCAGGAACTTTTAAACCGAGCGCCCGGGCGATCTCCCCGCCGATCAATTCAGCGATCAATGCTTTATATCCCTGTCCTGCTCCACGGAATTTCAGTACATATAAATATCCATCATCTGCCTCAGCAATGGCGGGCATAGATCCTCCTTCCCGCAAAGGCGTAACATAGCGGGTAACCTGTACCGTACGAAGATCGTTATTGGCTTGCATCTGTTTGATTAATTTGAAAACGGGCTTTTCAGATGAGTTCATTAATGAAGTAACATAAAACTCCCCTTCTCATCCAATGGCCTGCCCCTGTAAAGATAACGGCAGATCCATACATAAACCCCCGACACCTGCAATTTGCCTTTCCAGCTGCCATCCCAGCCTTCATTTTCGGTTCGGGTAGTAAATACCTGTTCGCCCCAGCGATTATAAATAGTAAAATATACCAGGGAAGATGAACCGGGCAAATGTGGCCTGATCACGGGATTCACCTGGTCACCGTTGGGCGTAAACGCAGATGGCAAATAAAAGCCTGTACCATAAGTGGTGGCTGTAGCCAACCCCGGTGCGCTTAATCCGCAGGATTGCGCATTTCCTTCAGCGATCACTTCTATCTGCACGGTTTCAGAAGCAGATAGACCTGTAACGGTATAACTCGTAGTCGTACCCACCACAATAAAATTTCCCCCATTCACCGAAACCTGGTAACCCAATGCTCCGGTTATTGGTACCCAATTAAAAACAATGCTTCCGGTTGTAATGGTTCCCGTGGTTATTACCGGTGCCGGAAGTCCCGGCTTTATACTAACGGCAACAGGTATACGAACAGATGCACAGCTCCCCTGTATAGCTTCCAGGTAGTAAGTTGTTGCCGCTGAAACAGGCGCTGTTTGAAATGTGCTCCCGGTAAATAAAGAAGTGCCACCGGTAGCGACATCATACCATTGATAAGTATACATGGTAGTTTGAGGATTGGTAACCTGCAAGCTGGCAGGTTGTCCCAAACAGGCGGATGCAGCTGCTGCTGCTGGAATTAATACAGCAATCGTATCTATTAACACCCGGATACGATTCCCTGCACATCCCGTCCCTACGATCTCCACATACACAGCGGTATCGGCATTCACCGGGTTGGGGGTTGTGAAAGAAGTACCTGTTCCCATCGGAACCGTTGAGCTGCTGCTGGCAAACCATCCATACACATATGAACCAACCGGGTTTACTACGTTGAGTGTGGCAGGGGTGCCGGCACAAACCCTCACTGGATTTACCTGCAACGGCAGCATTGCCGTAATGGTCACGGGAACGGGTGTACGAATACTGCTGCATGTTCCGTTTACGGCTTCTACATAAAATGTAACGGGACCATTAACTACAGGAATGGTATAGGAAACACCTGTCGCAACAGCCGTTCCGCCGGTAAGCGTCGAATACCAATTATATGTATATGCTGCATTGGGAGTAAGTACTTCCAGCGTAGCCATTGAACCGGCACAAACAGAAACAGGATTGGCCGAAGGGGCTGCTGGGGCAGAGGGTGTATTCAATGTAACCGGGTATTGCGACTGGCAGGTTCCCTGGCTGATGGTGAGTATATAACTTCCGCCTGCTGCATTTTGTAAGTTGGCAGTGCTCTGCCCGGATGGATTCCATGAATATGTAAACGGAGTATTTCCCCCACTAACGGTAGTGGCTACACTCCCACT
>ERZ795056.3861-NODE-3861-length-15771-cov-17.975248_pt1 | contig 15771 bp, 10 predicted proteins | sample MGYA00375140_ERZ795056 | MGnify/ENA primary metagenome ERZ795056 (study PRJEB30185, sample SAMN05720227) | activated sludge metagenome | isolation source: Anaerobic digester | place: USA | collected 2015-03-09 ... | reverse complement strand
TTGAAAAAGCTCTACCAAATGCGCCAAGAACTCACGTCGCTTTGGGGCCGTTCTACCGAATCAAAAGAGCAACTCGTACAGCGCTGGAGAGCATGGCGCGCCAACGCAGAAAGCTCCAACATCGCACCGCTACAAGCGTTCTCGCAGCGCTTGGCGCGGTTCGCTTAGAGCGAATTAGACGCAAAAAAGCCCGCGATTGCGGGCTTTTTTATCGTCTGTCGCTATTTGGTAGCTGTTGCCCAAGGGGGTTTTACCGAGCTTGGGTACGCTGCTACCCATGCCTCGCGTAAAAATCCCCGCCGCCTTAAAGTTCCTAATCACCCGTCGCGCTTACTTAGCAGGTGAAGGTGAAAAAGTTGAACGTTCGTTTGCAAAGCGGCTTGAAGATACCCAAGCGCTGATCGTAGAAACAGCAGCGCGCCTAGAGGGGCTCAAGATCGAATTCGAGCAAATCGGGCGTGTTGCCGTTGCGACTCGTGAGGCAAGGACTCGCGATCTGGCGGCGATCGACCAAGTGATTCGACTGCATCCGCTACAAATTGACCCTACCGAGATTCGGTCAATTCGCAGCCACGACGTTGCACGTCGCCTACCGCGTGGCAACATGACCCGCGGCATCTACGAATACTTAGCGATGGCACGTGGTCAAAAGCGTGGCGTCACCGAAACTACGGTGTTCATCATCACTAAATTTGGGCTGGCGCTAAGCGATGACGAGTTCGACCAATTCCGCACTCGCGTGCGCTATCGCATGAAAAATATGGCACTGCAAAACCGAATCGTTCGATTTCGCAGTCCAAGTTCTAACGTGGAAAGTTGGTTCGCGCTCGCGCCAGCGGATCATCCGGTGCCAAAAACAATTGGCGATGACCAAGCCGAAACAGCAACTCACCATCGCGATGAAAGCCCTGCCAGTAGCCGCGCCACCACTGCGAACGCCCTGAGTTGAGCGCAAGATTGAGCAACATGATTAGTCGTGTGCGCAGCGACGTTCGCCGGTTATCGTCGCGCCACGCGAATTCCCACAAATAATCTGCAAGATATTTGGGCCGGAAGCCGTGAAACACTCCGTACTCGGCTCTGCGCATACGGCTGTTGAAACTTTCGCATTGATTGTCGTTGACTCCATCGTCAGAAACAAACTCCATCGAGTGGTTTACCGTTTCGTGCTGGCACAAGGTCGACAGCTTGTTGTACGCCGCGTTTTCATCAGTCCACACGGTTGCGCCAGGCGCGACAACACGCTTGGCAAAGCCCATCCCAGCGGCCTCGTTCTCATGACACGCCACGCCGACAATCGAGCGTGTTGCTCCGTCACCGGCATTGGGTGATATTTCTCGCGCCACCAAAATCACGCGCCGGTTCTTCAGTCGTTCTGCGCTTCGTTTACTCATGCGGACCTTCGGAGGTTGAGAAGCGCGTTTGCCTTTTTGAGCTGAAAGACGCTCAGAAACTTCGGCAGCTGTAATTTTTCGGCGGCGATTGGGCTTTCGCGGTTTAGCGCAAAAGTGAGCCCCATCGATCTGTACCGCACCCGCTAGAGGCGTCAAATTCGCATTCCGGACTAAGACCTCGCGAATCTTGGAGAGAAGGACGAAGGCCGTTTTTACGTTTACTCTCACGGTCCGGGCCAACTCTACAGAAGAGAGGCCGTTGGCACTATTGGCGTAAAGAAAAACGGCCGTGATTATTGTGCGTAACGGCACTTTTCGATCTTGGAAAATCGTTCCGCTAGTGATGGAAAAGTATGCGTCACAGCTACGGCAACGCCATTGGCATCGATTTTGCCGATAGTAATGGGAATCGACGACGCCGCACGTTGGGCAGATTTGCGTGTTGTCGGCGCCCCACCGTATCTGCGCGAGAAAGGCTACCGCCTTCGCTCCTGACAAGTCGGTTGCGTCGAAAATGGAAAAGTCTCGCGTCGAAGCGCGATGTAAAAAGTGTTGGGCCACGAGGCCTCCGCTAATTTAGGAGTTCTAAATGTTCCCGTGCGACAGAAATTGCACGGTAAATTGAGCGACAAACGTCGGTGGGGCGCGGACGATATCGTCCGCCCGCGCGGCCAACTCGCAGTTGACATCGCGCGGCGCGTTGGGCACAATGGAGGCTCAAGCAGTCGTAAACTCTTGTTGCACACCTGAAAGCCTGCCGTTTTTTTCGAGAAAACGTCGGGCTTTGTGCTTTTTGGGGATTGCTGGGTTTTACTTAGTCGGCATGCGCTTCCTCATGTGATTTTCTTCGTGGCAACAACGCAATCGGGTTCAGTCTTTGGCAGTGACGCCAGCCACACATCGACGTCGGCTGTCCGTGCGAACAGCCCTTTGCGGCCGGGAATCGAAAAGACTTTGACGGGTGTAGTTCCGCGTCTCGCCGCTTGCCGCAGCGCAGCGCCTGATCGATACGCCAAGTTATTCCACAACTCTGGCCCTGTTAGTAAGGGGCCGTAGTTGAAGACCAAGCTGTGTGGCGATGGCCCGTTAGCGCCTTGTTCAATAGCCGTATTCATCGGTGCGTTCGCCAATCTGCTCATGTCACGCATTGTTCGCAATGTCACGCAGGTTGAAAACACCCCATGAAATTCGGAATTTCTTTCCCCTTGTGGTTCGAGTGAACTCCAATCCTCCGCCAGCAAAAAAGTCCAATCGCGGTCGCAAGCCGCGTCCAAGGATGGCGACGCTACAAACCAGATTTTGGTGCGGCGTGGTCTTCTTCTATGCGGGAGTCGACTCAGCCTACGCGTTAGAAAAGATTCTGTACCCTAACAAGTGGTCGTACGTCGACGGTAAAACCAAACGCCCAGAAAAGTGGGACGCCTACGTGGATGGCGCTCATTCACCTACCGCGCGAAATGGCGACGACCCGGTGGCGCTTGCCGAGGCTCATTTCCCAGGCAGCGCGGCCGTCTATCGTAGCGTTCTGTGGTCGGCCCTCGCTGAGCGCGGGTGGACACCTGAAAGAGCAACGGAAGCGTTGTTGACCTTGTCCTCCTCCGTAACCGCCATCACGTTGAAGCGGCCTAGGTCTGCGTCGGACGACAATCCAGCCAATCCGCGCATACCTACCTTCGACGAAGCCGCAATGCGAAGTTTGGTCGCCGAAGGTTCTCTCGATGCCCTCGCAGCGCTCGTCGTCTTCGTACGACTTTCAGAAGGCATCAGTTCGGTGGAGTTGCGAGAGCTCGCATTGCGCGGATTGTCCTTGCTCTCAAATGGGATCCCAGCTGATTCGCCACTCACGCCGCACTACGAGGCACTGTTTCGAGAGATTGACCTCTGTTGCAAACACTGGGTGTATGCGGATGCGGCACAACGGACCGATATCGTGATATTCGGCCCTGGATGGAAAAACTACACGCCGGTTGACTCGCGATTTGTGTTTCCAACAGAAATCGCTCGCGAAGAAGGAGGCGAACAGTGCGAGTAGGACTCGTGACTGCGCAAGTGAGCCCGACGAAGACGCGTTACTTTAGTCCGATGCTTGCGTAGTTTTCTTGGGTCATATGCACGACGGAATTGGCGGCAGGGACGCGAACCGCATTTGTCTGCGTGATCAAGCAGCGGGGCCAACAGGATGCTTAGCAGTTGACCAAACCCGCGCCGCGAGCCAAGGTGGCACCATTCTCGGATGCACTGAGGGTGGTTTCTGTAGCGAAGGCGTTCGCAACAGGCGCGATTGATGTCTACGAGGTCGCAGCTCGGGTGGCGAGCATCGACAAATTGGCTACTTCTTGATTCTCTGTCAACGCGCTATGGTTGGTTCGCGTGAAGCTCGTGTAGCTATTTTGGTGTTTTGCTAGCGGAGCGCAACCACTGAACTTAGGAGGCGACAGATCGCTGCTCTCTTCAAGCACAAGACCGTCGTTGGGTTTGTCGCGCATAAGGCTCTGAATGTAAAGGTTGGCCAGCACGTTCCTCGCGTGGTTGGCGCCAAATTCTATCCATGGATGCCCCCCCGAAACGCTATAGAACGAGATGTTCGACGGAGCGCCGATTCTTTGCATGCGTTCTAAGAGACGCTCCTCGTCTTTTCCAAGGAGTTGCAATGCGGAGCGCCTTTTCGAGGCGTCACTAGGCGGCGCCCACACCTTTCGCCACCTTGACGTCGCTTGCGCCAAATCAAGCAAATAGTCGATCAGCTCTGATTCGCGCAGAGCGCCATCGTGGGGAGTCCCAAGTGTGACGATCTTGCGGACAAAATTGTCCGCGGAAGCGAGATTTGCGAGGAACCTGCCTACGAGTCCCCCCATGCTGTGACAGACAAGCGTTACTGGACGACCGCTGATACAACCAACGCTCAATGCGTCGAGCTGACTAAGAAGTGCATGTAACTCCCTCGCAGCGATATCGATTCCGTCAAAACACGGATAGTTGAATGCGAAGCACGTGAATCCCTCTCCCACAAAGCGATCCATCAACGTAACCAAATGCCCGCAGTCAGCGGTAAAACCATGAATGAAGACTACGTTTTCGCCACTAGTGAAATCCTTAGTGCGAGCTGCTCGTAGATCAGGATAGTAGAGAAGCTCGGATCCAGATTTTGCGAGCCGTTTTTGGGTATTTGTGAAAAGTGCCATTACGGGTAAAGTTCTCCGCCGGCGAAGACGCAGCACATAGCCTCGAGCACCGCTCCCGCGTGCAAGTTGACCGAATTGTCATCGGGATCAAACAACTGCCAATAGTTTGAGACTCGCAAAAAAGCGCCTCCCGTGGAGCCGATTTCGACTGCTCCTACTGTACGAAAAGCACCACTTGGGTAAACGGCATACAGCGACAGCTGCGGGTGTGTAATTTCAGCCGACTCGTCAAACTGCACCTTGCCCCCGCTTATTGGCGGCGGCTTGTGTCGCGAGACTGCGGTGGATAAAGTGCCCAAGTCGTTAGGACATTGCACCCGCATGTTCAGTATGGCCATGTCGCTTGACACGCGGTCTTTAAGAAAGTCTGGGACCGATATTCCAGCGGAACGAAGATCCGACTCCGACACGTCGGTCAAACCCATAAGGTCAATCATTGGTAGATGGCTGTTGCTTTCGTGTTCCGTTTCAGAGTAATTAGAGCTCCGTGGGCTGACGTCGGGATCGTTGATAGCGAGACTCTCTGCGTGAACCCTCCCGAGCATGCGCCACCGACGGCTTTGTCGGAATTCTTTCGTCGTCGACGAAGTACGGCCAAGGCGATTACTCTCTGACGATTGGTCGCTTATCGATCCATTCGTATCCGCTGTTCCGATATCAAGTGTCGCGCCGCGCTCGGTGCTGCCGGTGACCTTACCACGCGGGTGGCTGTCAAATTGGACGTCGAACGGATAATCAACCAAAGCAACATCCCGATGCTGCTGGTGGTCGGCGGAAACTCGGTTCTTGCCTTGGTCAAGCGTGCGCGATATTTTTGCGCGTGCCAACACCTCTTCCATGCGGTCTCGCGCCACAACAAATGTTGAGCTGTTCGCCGCTTCTGCCAGAAAATCGTCAAGCCGTTTTCCGTGGATACTGTGCAAATCGCTCACCAACTCAACAAATCTCGCCGCATAGGCCGGGTCAAACTTTGAACCAGCTTGCTCGTTGATAAAGGCTACGGCTTCGTCATGTGTCCATGCGCGCTTGTAGGGGCGAACATGTGTTAGTGTGTCGTATACATCCGCCAGCGTTGCTATGCGCGCAGGCGCTGGAATATCTTCCCCGCGAAGCGAGTTTGGATAGCCTCCGCCATCCCACTCTTCGTGGTGACACAACGCGATCTGTTCTCCGATCCGAAACGCAGGATGCGAACACTGACCGATGATTTGCGCGCCGATCGCAGCGTGCCGCTTTACTACCGACCACTCCGCAGGCGTCAGCGCGACGGGCTTCAGCAAAAGACCATTAGGGATACCTAGCTTACCAATGTCGTGCAGGCGCGCACCTTTCTCCACCTCATCGCAGAACTTCGTGTCAAAGCGAAGCTTTGCCGCAAGCAATCCAGCCAGGCGACCCACTCGATAGACGTGGCGACCATCCAAGTTTTCAGCGGACATGGCGAGGCGCTCGTACGCGCCGCGATACTCTTGAGCGGAGATGGCGAGGCGCTCGTACGCGCCGCGATACTCTTGCTCAGGTGATTTTTTCCAAACTGGCATCGCTGCCGCGATGACCTTGTCTCCGGGTGTTGCGCGAACAATCGAGTGCAGCACGGAACGGACATCCTCTTTGCCAGGATAGAGAGTCTGTTGCCGTTCATTAATCACACCAAGCAGCGACGCAACTGTTCCAGGCTGCGTCTCGGCAAAGAGCCCCACTAGGGTCCCGAGAAAAAGAAGCGCTTGGCTGTGGTCGCCGTCTCTTTCGTATGCGCGCACAAGGAGGCGGAGATTGTCTTGATACAAATCCCGCATCGTCTGGGTGCGATCAAGCAAGTCAAGCAGACGCGCTATCGCAATACCGGAGGAGCCGGCGTAGATTTCATAAGCCGCTTCCGCCAGCAGGCGATGAACCTGAAGCACGGCGTGAGGAGACGCGGGCGAAGCGCCGCGAATGAACTCCAGCCGTGCCACTGCCGACGGTTGGTCATTGAGGCCGATCGATGCCTGCATCCACGTTCTTTCAGCGCTCACGCGATTGACGATGCCCCGAATATCACGCGGAAGACCAAGTCGTTCGCATGCCTCGCGTGCCGACTCCGCAGCGAGCGCGTAATGCCTTGTGGCTAAGGCAGCTCTGGCGAGATTGCCGCTCAGGCAACCCACAAATTCCGAGCAAGCTGCGACATGCCTGAAGGAGCGAATAGCACGCAGTGCTACAGAAATTGTTTCTCGGTAACAGCCCATCGCGAACAATGTCGCCGTAACATTCACCCAGCCTTCCGCTGCCGCCATTCGGTCGCCTGACTCGCGCGCGAGCGTTGTAGCCGTGACCGCGGACTGGAGTGCATTCGCATAGAAACCAGCGCTACAGCTAGCAGCGCTATGGACATTGCGCGCATGAAGCAACAACTGTGTCAACTTTTGATCTTCAGCATTGTCGACTGCGCGCTCGGCTATTCGAACGCCTTCCTCAGGCCGACCGCGCGCAACTAGTTGTTCACTAACATCCAGAAGAATACTCATCGCGAATGGCGCTGGTTGCGGATCGCGGCTGAAGGCCACAAGTCGAGCAAGGCGGACGCAAATGTCAAAGTCCACGTCGCGCTCCGACGTCACTATTTCAGGCCACTCCCGTTGGATTTGGGTAAGCAAATCATGTATGCCATCGGAATCGACGTCTTCGACGCACGCATCCAGGAGGCTAAGTAGGTCGGCGGCTTCCATAATTTTCATTAGGATGTTAGCGCCTTACGTGAACAACCGGTTCTCTCAGTTGGTGAGCCAGCATCAACGCTCAGAAAGGAGGGGCCGTTCATCAACACAACACAGCGCAACTCACGGCTACGTACCACCCAATTGGGTGGTCGTGTGTGTAACGTAATGTCCTACGGCGCGAACTCGCGCCGATTGGAGATCATTCGCGAGTTTTTTTGCTCCGGTGGAACACCGCAAGCAACTTCGCTACACAGATACTCGGTTTGCATGCATAGCGTGCGTGCTAGTCAGTCGTGCTCGCCGCGAATGGTAGCTGGCCACGCCCATGTATTGTATTTGGACAAGACCCCTATTTCAACCAAGAATCCAGCTTATCCCAGGCCAAACCGAGCAGGCGTTTCGAGCGCTCGCTTATGAATGCCTCATCCCAGCGCTCCACGTCTCGCTGTCCGAGTGCGGTTAAGTGCGGCATGTGGGCGGCTAGCGTCGAAACAGTCTTTGCGCCGTCACCAAACTCGATCCCGGATTGTGATGCCAAACGAAGCACTTCCGCCGCTTCATCCACGGACGCGGCACCCAATGCCTTGTAAAGCACGCGTTTATGGCTCCACGCCCTGTCCGAGAGCATAGAGTTCGCATCAAGTGGTACTAACACCAGATTGCCCAATTGGTGGACAATATCGCGAGTGGCGTAGAGCTCTTCGGGCCAATTCGGAGAGGCATTCTGCGGGGCGATGTGCTCCAGTGAAAGGTGCCGCTCATCTAGGAATCCTTTGTAAGTAAGGCACGGTGATACCGCCTCGCGCCCCTTCACAATTAGTCCAGGTACAAGGGTGTCTTCGATCGCATCGTGATAAGCCGCGAGAAGCAGAAAACGACTAACCGGACGACTGTTCATGTATGCGGGAATCGGCGATGCCTCCAGCAGAAACTGTTCTTTGCTAGGAACCGCGCCGTGATCTCGATGCCCCAATCGGGCCCGCAGTTCTCGCTTGAGCCAACTAATGTCTACTGTCGGTACGACAGCACCGATTGGCGCGCCCAACTGTAGGGAGCGTGCTAGGGGCGGGAGCCCAGTAACCGAGTTATTACCGGCGAGTATGTCGCGGTATTCTTGGTCGATACCCGCGGTGCCACGGTGTGATGCCCGCCAAAGTACTGAAAACGCGGTAAAGGCTTTCAGTGCCTCCTCAAACTCACCGCTCATACGCGCTTTATCATTGTCGGCAGCGATAATTGCTGAAGAGTAAAAACGAACAAGGGGCGCAAGGGCAATCGTGTGGTTTAGAGCCCTGAGGAATGCTAGGCATAGTTTCACGACGTCAGTGCTGGCTTCGATCGGAAGACCTAATAGCGTCGGCGATTTGTCGACGCCAACCCAGGCCGATTGCACAAACGCCGTCGTATCACGTAAGTGCCTGACAAATTCAACACGCTTAACTGAGTCGCTTTCGTACCGTTCAAATTCGGTCTTCATGTACCGGCGCTGGTCGGCCAGTCTCTTGGACAACTTAAAGCCAGTCTCGGCAGAGGCGAAGTAGATTAGGAGATCGCGAGTTGCGGCCTGAAGCGAGTCACCCACTTTGAATGTCGACAGGTAGTTGGACACATCAGTGAGATGCGCGCGACAGATTGATTGCTCATAACGCTCGATGCCCTCCGCGCTTACGACACGCGGTTTGAACGTTTCAAATGCAGTGAGTGGCTCACCAGTAGTGTTCAGGGATTCGAATACAGTGAACGCGTAATCCTCGTTTTTCCCTCGAACTACCGTTAACGCCACGCGCGTGAGTGTGTAATTAGCGAGCAGCGTGAGATTTATCAGCGCGGCGAATTCACTCGGAACAGGATTGGAGCTCAATACCGCCAACACGTCATCTGGAAACTCGTGGTTAACTAGCGCTCGTTGGAAGTGCGAAGTTCTGGCGATGTTTTTAAGAGACGGAAACTCCTCGAGTTCATCACGCATCAACCCGCCCAAGCTAATCGCCTTGAGAATTTTCGAGAGCTGTGCGTAGCGTGCCACCAAGGCGTCCTCGCCCTCGATGCGACCGTCACGTTTTGTCGGTTTGTATTCCGTTGGCTTTTCCGCGTCGATAAGCGGAAAGTAAGCGGAAATCAAGTTTGCTATAGCTGACTTGTACTTTGCATTCGCTTTTGTACGTGACCACTGATCATCAAACGCGCGAATCATGCGCGGATATAGTGGCGAATCGCCGTGCGCGTGGCGGTCGCAAAAAGTCGCGCCTAGTTCGTCTATTACGCTTCGAGCCTGCCCGTCTAGCCACATTTCCGCTGGCGTAAGTTCGCCGCCTCGTGTCCTCAGCAGTTTGGCATGTGACAACCGTAGATGGTTGTGAAGGGCAACAATTAGTAGAAGCAACGTTGTAAGGCGCTGCTGTCCATCGATGACGGTCAGAACTCGTGCCGGTAACTCCGTGCGCACAATTGGGTGCACTGTTGTGCCGTCGCGATCGTGAATTGTGATAACCGTTCCTAGAAAAGCGAAACTCTCTTCGCTGTCTATGAGTGACGCGTAACCATGCAAAATGTCTTCTATGAGTTTGCCGACTTTGTCGCTGTCCCAACCATAAGGCCGCTGATATGGTGGTACGTATAGGCCAAGGCCTCGCTCACAGAACACACCTCGTACGTTAAGCGAATTGGCTTCAAAAATATCTTTTGCTTCTGTCGGCATTCTCAATTTGCTTTCTCAGGATTGCGCGCGAACCACACGCAAGTTGCAAATCAATCGCAAGGCAGCGATTGTCGTCGTCTATCGGCAAATGATAAACGTCGCGCCGTTTCCGAGCCGAGAGATGGGTGGTACCCGTCTCCGTGCCAACGCGCGCACCGTTCAGAACCCTCAGGCGAGACCAAAACAGGTGCCGCGACCTATTTGTGGCAAACCAAACACGCGCCACCGCCCTCGTCTTCGAAGTACAACTCGTCAATGTCTTCAGCGGTCGCCTGTGCTGGCCGCAGCGGGTTTATACGGATTCGCGCGTAATCGCGTTGCTTTCGAATTTCGAAATCCGTCTTGATCGCAGCTACACGTGATGGCTCCTCCAACTCGACTAGCGATTCACCCTGAGACCAAGTAAAGGGTGATCCGTGGTCGATAGCCGTCTTTTCATACCGCTTGGCCTCCTCGAACGCATCGGGGTGATTTTCCTTCAGCCGCACCCACTCAATCTTCTGCTGGAAAAAGCAAAACGTGCAGCCGCTTCGTGAGCGCCATTCGTAATACTTCGGCATGCCAACGCCGGCGGCATCTAGCAACCCATACACCCCCATCTTGTCGATACCGTGTTCGCGAAACGGTAGTTTGACGATGAGGTTTTCGTGTTGCGAAGTCAGACCCTCGCGATGATCTTCGTCCGCGCGGATCGCGACGTAGCTGAACACTTTATCGCCTTTGGCGAGCCACGGACGCACCCAGTTCTTGAACGGCAACAACTTGAGCTGGCGAGTGCACCAGCGTGTGCGTGGGCTCGGTAGAAAATTCCCGTATTCGCGCAACCAAAAGTCGAAGTCTCGATGTGGGTTGAGTCGCTCGATAGGTTTGCCAAGAAAGCCCTCCAGTTTCGCCAAGAACTCGTAGACCTCCGGCAGTTCCTTACCCGTATCGGTGAAGAAATATTTAATGTCGAGATCAGGGTAGGTTTGACGCATAAAAACGGCGAGCGCCGCGCTATCTTTGCCGCCTGACAATCCCAGTACATGATGTTCAGTCATGGCGCTTGTCCCTTTGCTTTTCTAGACCCTCAAATACCTGCGCTCCCGCCTGAGCAATGGCTGCGAGCAACACCTCTCGTTTAACGCCTGTTGTTAGTTTCGCGAGCAATTCGTCGGTGATCTTTTGTACAGCTTTGGTGTCACTTTCAGAAACATCAAACGTACCCGTCACGGTTTTCTGGGTGCCGAACACCACGCCTATCGCACGCCGTGTCGAAGGTCGATCACGAACGGTCGCAAGCGACTCTAGGCGCCTGAAATCAAATGCCCATGTAAGAAGTTGCACTTCCCCGGCGCTCATGTCGTGATCAGTCCAATCTTTGCTCGGCTTGCCAATGGCAAGCATTATCAAGCCTTCGATGTCACTGATGTTGCTTGCATACTCTGCTAGTCGACCCGCAAACGCCTCAAGCCTGAAGTCGGCACCGATTCCGGCGACTGTACGACCACGGTGATTCAATCCACTAAGTTCGCCTTCGTGGTCGAGCGCAGCTAAGAGACGCCCTTCGACCAAGCGCAAGCGTTGCTCAAACGCTTCTGCGAGTTCTCCTGCAATGGACGCGATGCTCTCCGCCAACCCGACAGGATCGCTTCGTTCCATGATGAGCGGCAGGTCTGCGAACAACACTTTGTGTGGATCCGACGCGTTGAGCAAGAGGCGGCGTACGTCCTTGGCTTTGCCCGAGACTGAGTCTGTTCGTCGGGTCCATGCTGGCAGCTGAAAAATCATCGCTACTAGCGCCCTCGCAGAGTCAAGCGCATCGGCCGCGACCGGCCGCTGCAGGCGCGTACTCAAGGCAGTCGACAGCGCCGTGAGCATCTTACGATCACTCGCTTCGATCCGAACGAATCGCCACTCAATGCGATCCGTGTCTTGCAACCACTCGTCGATATGTGCTTCCGTGACGTCGGGTGTAAAAGTACCCTCGATAAACAGAGCTAACTGATGTCGATGTGCCAGGAAAAACGACAACGCGAATATTGGGAGTAGGCCATCTTTGATGCCGAATGGCGGTGCACGCCAGCAAGCGTACAGCTCCGTTAATCTAGTAGACCGGTTTGCTTGAAGAACGAGTTCCTCAGCCCTTTGCCACGCTGGCAAAAAGTGCGGGCTACGCTCCGTTTCGCCTGGTGTCATAAAGCGCCAAGCGCCCTTCGCGGGACGATGCAACCCCAGATTGCGTACGATGGAATAGTAAAGACCAGCATCGGCAGAGAACGCGGCGTAACCGAGGTGCGGTTCCGCACATTTGGTGAGCATGGCGTGGAGCAAGTCTTTCTGGGCTTTGGCTGCAGCACTTGAGAGGGTGTTTCGATTGACCAACTCGCTATGAGCATACGGAGAATTTGGGAACAGTGCGTCCGCAATATCCGACGCTAGTTGTGAAAGACCCTGATCTGTTGACTGTTTCGAGGTATGGCCCGCATAGTGCCATGTGGCACCCTGAAAAGTGTCACGCAACTCTTCCGCTAGATCGACACTTGCGGCGTGAAGCCGGCTAGTAACTTCGGTTTGCGCGACGCTGTCGCCGTGCAGCTCGCGGCTATTCGTCTGAACGTATTGGAGGGCGGCGAGATCTCCAACGAGTTCATCAATGCGATTGGCATTTTTGGGGACTCCAACCACAATGCCGTTGCTCGCGTAGGCCGCAGAGAGTTTTTTGGCAACGCGCAGCGCGCTTGGTTGCTCTTGTTGTCGTTCTCCAAGAATTAGAACGAACTCACCGCATTGACTTCCTGTCGAGCGAAATTTTTCCAGATAAGCGATGGCATTTTGTTCGTGAACAATTGCTCTTGAAAACCAGCGCATCGCGCCAGTCACCCAATAATGTCGACGCGCGGTAATCGGGCCGAGATCGACCAACTGAGTAAGTTTGGCCAAGTCGTATGGACCTGCGTGCGTTTTGGCGTTGCGGATTGCGGCTTCAATATCGAAGTCGCTTCCGGCATAGACACCATAAGCCCCCAGGTGCTTCCGGAAAATGAGAATTGAAGCGGAAGAGAGCTCGTTGAGAGCCGCTTCAACCATACCTGCATCAGCCGCAGGCGCACAGCACTTAAGTAAGTCACGTTCAGCTGCTAGGCCCGATCCGTTTCGCAATATCTCGATGAGACTTACTGTCTTCACAAGGGCCAAATGCAACGGCGAGAATCGCGCCTCGGTGCGTTCGACGGCTTCAGCGCAGGTAGCCCAACGGTGGCTGTCTGGCGACGCCAGAATCGCTGGTTCAAAATTCGTACGCAAGTAGTCCCAAAACTGGTCTGGCCAGTAGTAACTTCCGGCACTCGCGTCTAAACCCTTGATTACCTCACTGAACGCGAGCGGTTCGGCCGAGGCGAGGAAACTAAATACACTGCGTTCGTTTTGACCGAATCGCTTCTTCGACGCAGGTCCGAGCAACGCCGCGGTCACGGGGTGTAGCGGCCAGCAATTGTCGAGGAGTTGCTTTATGTTGCCCGCAGCGCTGGGTCGACGTAGTCGGATGACCTTCGCGACCTGTTCGGCAATTTTTGCTGACGCCGTGTGCGGAAAGTTCACGTCCAGCGCTCTACCGATGAGTGTGATTACTTCATCTGATGCAGCGACTAACGGAATGTCAACGAATCGACCTTGTACTTTCGCCCATTCCTGCTGCGTCTCTTTACCGAGTCGCGACGCATATTGCTCGAAGGATTGGTGAAGGATTCCGACTACTACTAATTTTCCATTGGCGCGGCTCGCTGCTTCCGCTAACTCTTGATAGAAACCGATGTCCTCGTCGGCTCTCGCGGCATACTCTAGGAATTTGCCCAGCTCATCAATGACAACAAGCACACCGCCGATGTCTGTTCGACTCTCGGCGGCTTTGACAAGCTCTGCTATCACGTCGCGCTGTCCACCGGCATGAGGTTTTGGTCCAGGCACGCCTTTGCGCAGGGTGCGATCAATAGCGTTTCCAATTGCATCAACAGCAGACGCGCGTTTACCAACGACGCTAAGAACTGCCCAGGGGCGGCTTCCTCCAAAACACTTTTGGATCGGGTCACCGGTTGCAGCTGACAATTGCTCTTTGGCGGCCCTTCGAATCTTCGGTTCACCGCCGACCATTGACGCCAATACGAGTGCAAGCGATGATTTCCCGCCACCGTACGGACCTGTCCAGGTGAACGCGCGTTGTTGTGTCTGCTCGATGTGTTTTGCCATCGTCTCAAGCACAGCGCGAGAGGATGGCTGGAGGATAAATCCCTGTACGGCATCGAGCCTGCCAAAGTCTGTGTCGACTCTAACTGATCGAAGAAACTGCCTGCTGACCGTGGTGTACTTAGATAGCTTATCGGCCATATGCGCTCCGAAGCATCTTCGTCTTGATGCGACTAATGGGCTCTGAGCCGACGCGGCTAACTTGGCGTAATCCGGATGAATCTGTCCACTGCAAATAGCCGTTGGTTATTTCGGAAATCATTGAGAGCCGTTCACCTACCGCGTCTTCGCTCAGCTTAAACACGCGTCCGGGAGAGCCGTAGTCGTGAGCGATGGCATTGAACGAGAGCGTAGATTGCGACGCCTCCGATTCGCGCCCCCATCGTTCCCAAAACTCTAGCAAGGCATATGCAAAAACGCCGTCAGGCAACGAATAGTGCGAACCACGATTAAAGTGATATATGCCGCCGCTTGCGGCAGAAAGCAGACCGAGGTCTGCTAACAACGGTTCCGCTGTATCTTCGGTGGCGTCCCGCAACCCGACAGTGGCGTACCCACGCAGACATACTTCGACGTCCCGCACGAGCGTGGTTTTGGATCTGACCGCCTTGTTCTCTGTCGCGTAGTCCGCGATCAGTTTCACTACATGCTTGGAATCGAAGGACTGTGTATCGACATAGTTGAAAACGACGTACCAAGTGGCTGATCGCTTGGCTCGTCCTGCGAGTAACCAATGCACGAGCCAAACCGTCGCGTCGCGCTCCAGAAACGGATCGTGACCACGATTCCCAAACAGAAAATCGCCGATCTCACCGGCAACGAGCGATTCGCCATCTTCGCTGTCACGAATGACGTCGCAGGCGAGCGCCCAATGCCGAATTGACGCGACCATGTTTTTTCCTACGCCGAAGCGTTCAATTGCGCTTTCATCGGAAAAAACAGATTTTGGGGCCAACGCGCCATGTTTGGCGACCTCGGCAAAGGCCTTGCGCAACCAAAGTTGACGCAGCACGAACGTTTCATGGCCAGAAAACGTCGGTTTGAAGGGGAATTTGATTTGTGCCATAGACTGGTGAAGTCTACCAGTGCGCACCGTCTCAAACTGGCGAAAGCCACCAGTTTGCTGCAATTCGCAAACTTGCACTCCCGACATGCGGCAACGACAACTCACACTTAGCCGAGAGCAGCGCTCGTCACAAGTAGATCGAACCAATGTTACTGTAAATAATAACAGTTATGCGACTTCGCGAAATCAATCCATCCCGATTGGAATAAATCGGGCGGACCACTCAAGCTGTTTGGGCAACAGCTACCAAATAGCGTCGTCTGTGTGAACCATAGGCTGGGTTCAAACCTAGCACTTGCGTTTGACCGGCGAGCGCTGAGTTTTCAACCCGGGCCCAGGATACGGAAAGTCTGGCACGCGGTTGTTTTGTAAGCGGTGGCCACCTTGCGGCGAACTGGGTACCCGCCTGCTGCGAATATAGGACCGTGGAGGCTGGGCCGTGCACAAACCGCAGACACAAAAAAGCCCGCCGAAAACTTCAAGCGGGCTTTTTGTTTTGCAGCAGAAGCTT
>ERZ795056.3859-NODE-3859-length-15776-cov-5.993130_pt1 | contig 15776 bp, 10 predicted proteins | sample MGYA00375140_ERZ795056 | MGnify/ENA primary metagenome ERZ795056 (study PRJEB30185, sample SAMN05720227) | activated sludge metagenome | isolation source: Anaerobic digester | place: USA | collected 2015-03-09 ... | reverse complement strand
CGGTGCCATTGCAATTGACCCTGTTAATCCCAGTACGGTTTATGCCGGAACCGGAGAAGCACTGTTTGGGTTATCTCCTACTATCTATTACGGTGATGGAATTTATAAATCAACAGATGCAGGTTTATCATGGATGAAAATCGCCTCCGAAATGGGAGATTATACCCATATCGGCGATATTGTCGTTAATCCGAATAATAACAACCTTGTTTTTGCAGCTTTATCAAACGCTAATTCAAATTTAGGACCGTTATCGAATACAGGGGTATGGAGGAGCAGTAATGGTGGTTTAACCTGGTCTAAAACGTTATCCACTTCAAGTGTGTATGACTTAGAAGTGCATCCAACAGATCCGGGAACAGTATATGCCGCTGTTGGAGGAGGCGATTCTCAATCCGGTTTTTATATCTCAACCGATCAAGGTTTAACGTGGGTTAAAAGCAGTAACGGGCTTCCTTCATCATCCAATATCGCAAGAATTCAAATATCGCTTTGTAAAACGAATCCATTGATAATCTACTCTGTTATATTTTCAGGAACTTCTACAGCTTATAAATCAACAAATGGAGGAGTTTCATGGAGCCAATGTGCAACGGATAATCCGCTTGGGGGTTATCATGCCTCATTGGACTGGTATGATCAGGGTAGATATGATTTGTGTATCGCTGTTAACCCTGATAATCCCGATTTCGTTTTAGTCGGAAATGTAGAATTACATAGAATGACAGACGGGAATAGGTTTTCTGTTTTTAGAATTCCAAATACAAATGATGTTTGGGGTACGCCTGTACATTGCGATTATCATAAAATCGTTTTCGCACCATCAAACTCAAGTATAGCTTATATCGTAAGTGACGGAGGCATTTTTAAATCGACAGATACTGGAGCTACATGGAAACATATCAATAACGGTATAGCGACTATCCAGTTTTATTGCATAGCTTCACATCCGACTAATAGGAATTTCGTTATCGGAGGGGCGCAGGATAATGGAAATTTCAGAACACTGGATAGGGGAACAACAAATTATGAGTTAACAACTACAGGCGACGGAATGCGCTGTTTTTTCGATCACTCCAACCCACAAATAGTATATTGGAGTACCCAGTACGGAACTCTCTATAGAAGTAGTAGCAACGGAGCTTTTGGTACTAACTCAAATATTTCACCAAACTATGGAAGTAATGATAGTCAGTTCTGGACGGCTCCATTCTTTATGCACCCGACTAATCCAAGTACAATTTATGTAGCGTCAAAAAGGCTTTGGAAATCTCAAAATTCGGGTGGAAGCTGGACACCGATTGGAAACACATTTACAACTACAATTAATAGCATGGAACAGAACCGTAAGTTCCCGGAAGTGATGATCTTGTCTGCCGCTGGTAATTATAGTTCTAATCCCACTGTTGCAGTATCAACAAATGAGGGTTCCAGTTGGGAAACTGTATCTCAATATATTCCTGGTCCTACAAGATACATTCCCAATGTGAAAACAGATCCGAATAACAGGAACACTGTTTATGTTGTTAGATCAGGGTTCGGTTCGGGAAAGCTTTATAAATCAACAGACCTTGGAAAAAGCTGGAGTGATATTTCAGGCGACCTTCCTGATATTCCGCATAATGATTTGGTAATTGATCCAAAACTTCAAGGCTATTTATATACTTCAAATGATTTTGGAGTTTATCAATCTACAAATGGAGGAATTAATTGGTTCAAATTAGATAACGGGATGCCTATTGTTCCGGTTTTCGATCTCGACTATGTGGAATATGGAACAACAAGGCTGTTACGCGCAGGAACTTATGGAATGTCGGCATATGAAATTGAGTTGCCGATGGCTAATCTAACATTCATAAACTTATTAAATCCTTATGGAGGTGCTGATATTGTAGTTGGAAGTAAAGTAAAAATCAGTTGGTTGAGCAATAATATCTCTACTATGAATATTTACGTGTCCAAAGATAATAAAGTAAGCTGGCAACCGATTGTTACAAATTATCCGGCTGATTCGCTTCAGTATACATGGCTTGTTTCTCATGGTTCTTCTGATAGCTGCTTCATTAAACTGGAGGATTCTAATAACCCGAATAACGTTCAAATGAATGAACTTCCGTTTTCGATTAAAGATCTGGAACCTCCCGTATTGGTAAATCCTCAAGATGGGATTACAGGGTACCTTAATAATCCTGCGGTTTTCAATTGGCAAGAAACAAACGGAACAGATTTGTATACGTTCCAGGTTTCAGAGGATTCCTCGTTTAACAATGTTTTGTATGCAGACAGTATGTTAACCGAAACAGAATTGCAATTAGATTTGCTGGATGACTATAAGACTTACTATTGGCGGGTTGGTTCTCGAAACGAGTTATTTGCAAACATGTTTTCCGGTAAGTTCAAATTTAAAACTGTAGTTGCAGTACCGCAGTTATTGAGTCCTGAAAACAACTCAACAGGAGTACCTCTAAATGTAGAGATAAAATGGGGAAGTGTAACAGGTGCGGAAAGTTATAATTTCCAATTATCCAAGAGTACCTTTTTTCATCTCTCTCAGTTTATTGTGGCTGACAGTATGTTAACTTCAAGTAGTTTACTAGTAGAGAATTTGCAGAACAATAAGAGTTACTATTGGAGAGTCAGAGCTCTTAGTAATGAAGGTGACGGTTACTACAGTTCTCATTTTAAGTTTCAGACATCCCCGGTTTCCGGTGTTGAAGCATAAGGTGGTGGAATACCTGATGAGTATGTATTATTAAACAACTATCCGAATCCGTTCAATCCTTCGACAAGAATTCGTTTTGGAATTCCAGAAGCATCGTTGGTTACTTTTACTATTTTCGATGGAATGGGTAATGAAGTAATAAGAAATACTAATCGTTACGAATACGGCGGCTACTACGAATTGTTGTGGAATGGAAAAAACTCGAACGGAAATAGCGTCTCAAGCGGCGTCTATTTTTATAGGATCGAAGCAAAGTCCGTTACTAATCAAAACATAGGTTTTTCTAAAACTGCTAAAATGCTTTTGTTAAAATAGAGTAAGCTGTTATTCATTCAAGACCTATTATTACTGGATGACCGGGAGTTATTATTGTTGAGTTTTAATCATTGAACCCAAATGAAAAGAATTATAAAATATAAGGCTTTAAATTTGCTGGCAATTAGTTTCATCTTTTTGATGGTTATGATTTCGTGTGGCGAAATTACTGAACCCGTAAAACAAAACAATGACATAACTCACGAGTGTGTGAAACCCGATTCGTTAGGAGATGGTTGGGGAGTAGATTATCCTTTGAATGTAGGTCTTGATGAATCTATGTTGATGAAAATGCTTGATTATTTGAATAAAAAGGAACATAGAATTCATAGTATCTTAATAGTAAAAAACGGTAAACTGGTTTTTGAAGAATACTTTCACGGATATAAGTTTGCCGATGATCCCCCCGGCTCTAATGGTGAATATATTAGCTACAAGCATGATGAGATTCACTATTTGGCATCAATTTCAAAAAGCGTTACATCAACGGTTTTTTGTATTGCCGTTGATAAAGGTTTTATTTCAGGAGTAGATAAAAAACTGGTTGACGAAATGCCGCAGTATAGCTCTGTGCTCAAGGATAATAAAGCAAATATTACATTGAAGCATTTACTCACAATGACAGCAGGTTTGGCGTGGGATGAATCTTCTTATCCTTATGGCGATACAAGAAATGATGTTACTGCACTATTTTATAAATCGAATCCAATATCATTTATTCTATCTAAACCATTATTAACAAATCCCGGCACATCATTTCTGTATAGCAGCGGGTGTCCTAACGTAATTGCTCATCTTATTACGGAGAAAACCGGGATGAACTTTTTATCCTTTGCTAAAAAGTATTTGTTCGACCCGCTGGAGATAGAAGATTTTCAATGGCAAAAAATATCAGGGCAGTATTACTTTGCTTCGGGTGGATTATGGTTGTATCCTCGCTCGTTAGCTAAAATCGGTTTTCTTTATCTAAACAACGGATTTTGGAAGGGGGAAAAGATTATTTCAGGTGAAAACATTTCTCAATCGATTTATAGAAGCGTTACGTTATCCGGCTCCAATGTATGTAACGGTTACGGCTATTATTGGTGGACGAATTCTAAAACTATCGGCTCACGTGTTTTTGATTATGTTTTTGCAGCGGGATGGGGTGAGCAGTTTTTGTACTTAGTCCCCGGAGAAAATATGCTTGTTATATTCAACTGTGGTTATTTTACAGATCCGACAACGGTTTCTCCGCATTACATTTTCTCCGACTATATTTTAAAAGCTCTTAAAAACTGATTCTTTTTTATTATAATACATAGCCCCGGATTTCATAATGTACCAAAGGTTGACTTCATAAAGATTTTATAATGCTACTCTGAAACTGTGCTTCAATCAAATAACCTTAATTAGATTTTTTAAATATCATTTCCCCTTTTCCCATTGAAAAAAACGAACTATCTTTCAGTACGAAATCAGAAATAATTTATGCAAAACAGACTCGGAAAAAAGTTCTATATAAGGGAAGTAACTACAGTAGCCAAAGAACTGCTTGGAAAAACTTTTGTGAAAATCGTAGATGGTGAAACTGTTTCTGCTAAAATAGTAGAGGTTGAAGCATATTACGGAGCGATAGATGAAGCGGCTCACTCTTTCGGAGGAAAAACGAAAAGAAACAAAGTGATGTTTAATGAAGGCGGTTCTCTTTATGTGTATTTTATTTACGGAACACATTACTGTTGCAATGTTGTTACCGGTCTCCAAAATGACGGCTCGGCTGTTTTAATCCGTGCGGTTGAACCCTTAACCGGTATTGACTATTTGGCTGAAAACAGGTACGGGAAAACAAAATTAACCGAGAAAGAACTAATGGGCTTAACCAATGGTCCCGGTAAAATCTGCAAAGCATTTAATATTACAAAAAAAGAGAATGGAATTGATTTATCGGGGGAAGAAGTATTTCTTCTTGATGCTAAGAAAGTAGATAAATCAAAGATTGTTCAGACTGTCCGGGTAGGTATAAAGAAATCAGCCGAACTGCCATGGCGGTTTTACTTAAAAGATAATCCATTTGTATCAAGAATATGATTACGCCCAAAAACTTATTAATAGTAAGAACGGATAGGATAGGGGATGTAGTGTTGTCTTTACCCGTTGTGCAGTTTGTGAAGAAACACTTCCCGGATTGCAAAATCACTTTCTTACTGCGAGAGTATACAAAACGCCTTGCATTGAACAACCCATACATTGACGAACTGTTGGTTCTAAAAGAGAAGGACGGGAAACCGTTGTTGTGGGATAACATAAAACAATTAAAGGAGAAGAAATTCGATACATCCATTGTCGTTTATCCCACATTCATAATATCATTAATCATGTATTTGTCCGCCATAAGGAATAGGGTGGGAACCGGTTACAGGTGGTATTCGCTCTTGTTTAATCAAAAAGTATATGAGCATAGAAAAACTGCAGAACGACATGAACTTGAATACAATATAAGGCTGCTGCAGGTTTTCGGAATCGATAATCCTTTTAATAACACCGATGTAGAATTTCATTTGAGTGAAGATGAAGTAAGTAGTTTGTCTGTTGAGAAAGTATTGAGAGAGAACAAAATTGACAATAGTAAACCGGTGATTATTGTTCATCCCGGCAGCGGTGGAAGTGCTGTTGATTTGCCTGTTGCAAGCTTTAAGGAATTGATTAACCTTTTATCCACTCTTGATGTCCAAATCGTTTTAACCGGCGATAGAAGAGAGAGAGCAATTTGCGAAGAACTCCAAGTAAATTCCAGTGTTAAAAATCTTGCGGGTGAGTTTAATCTTGGCGAACTAATTTCATTAATTAAACGAGCCGATATTTTTGTTTCAAATTCAACGGGACCGTTACACATTGCGGCGGCACTAAATAAACACGTTGTTGCTTTTTTCCCGAAGATACTTGCTTGTTCTTCTAAAAGATGGGGACCCTATACGGAAAACAAAAGCATTTATGTACCGCAAATTGATTGTTCAAATTGTACAAGGGAGCAGTGCGAATCACTCAACTGTATGAACTCAATTAATATTGATGAAGTTTTTGCAAATATAAAAAAATATTTTAAGTTGCCTGAAACGAATGGAGAAATTAATGCAAAAAAAGTTTAATTATGTTATACTTCTGATTATTGCAGCATTATCGTTTGCGTTTATTCCGAACAGCAGCGAAGAATTTAGGAAATTAGAAAATAGTGCATTTAAAGTTGGTGAAAAACTTACTTTCGATGTAAAATATGGCTTTGTTACCGCCGGAGTTGCTGTTATGGCAATCCCTTCATTAAAAAGAATATCCGGTAGAAATGCATATCATGTTACTTTTGAAGTTAATACTGTGCCGGCTTTTGATATGTTTTATAAAGTTAGAGATAGATACGAAACTTATCTTGATGTTGAGGGATTGTTTCCCTGGCGATTCGAACAACATATCCGGGAGGGAGGTTATTCTCGTGACTTTTCAGCATTCTTCGACCAGAGGCGTGGGAAAGCAAAAACAAGTGAAGGAAGTTACGATATACCGAAATATGTGAATGACATTGTGTCGGCATTTTATCTTGCGCGTACTTTCAAATATGAAGGAATGAAATCCGGCGATAAATTTCACTTAAAAAATTTCTATAAAGATAAAGTATATGACCTTGATGTTAGGTATATCGGTAAAGAAAGAATCTCTGTAACTGCAGGCACTTTCGATTGTATTATTGTTGAGCCGCTTGTTCTTGAAGGCGGACTGTTTAAAAGCGAAGGAAATATTATTATCTGGCTTTCGGATGATGAACTGAAGGTTCCAGTTAAAGTAAAAACAAAAGTTATTATCGGCTCTATTGATGCTGAACTAACAGCTTACGAAGGACTTGCCGGAAAACTTACTTCAAAGAAATAATACTTTATGAATAACGACAATTTAAACCCGGAAGATTTTAACGAAGAACCGGATTCTACTGAAGAAACTACAGAAACCAATACCGGGTTAACTCCGAAAATATCTCCCGTTAAAGCGGGATTGCTTGGTCTTGCAGGCGGATTTTTCTTCTACCAGATTGTAGGAGGACTGCTAACGCTTTTTATTTTCGGTATGGAACCTGAAAACGCTGATATTAACGCTTTCAGACTGATGACTATTGCGGGACAAATCTTATTCATTTTACTTCCGGCGCTTGTCTTCTCGAAATTAATTTACGATAACGTTACAGATGTTATTCGTTTTCGCCTGGCTGCATGGAAAGAACTCGGTCTGTTTTCTCTCGGAATAATTGCACTAACACCATTACTTCAAAACATGCTTTATGTTCAAAACTACTTTATTGAAAAATGGGCGAAAGAGTTTTCATGGCTAAATGAACTCAAAGTATTTTTTGATAACATCAACCAATCAATTGAAAGTATGTATGGTAACCTATTACAGGTTCATAATCCCCTCGATGCAATTATTGTTATCGCTGCAGTGTCCTTAACCCCGGCAGTATGTGAAGAGGTTATGTTCCGAGGGTTTATTCAGAAAAGTTTCGAATTGAAGTTCAAACCTTTTTTCGGTGCATTGATAACAGCGGTCTTCTTCGGGATTTATCATTTTAATCCTTACGCTTTAATTCCATTAATTGGACTTGGATTTTTCTTCGGATATGCTGCATATAAAAGTAATTCAATCCTGGTTCCGATTGTTCTCCATTTTATTAATAATTTTGCTGCAATAATTCTCTATTTTATTTTCGGAAGCGACGAATTGATTCAGAATAAATCAATAACAGATGGAGAATTAACAAATGCGTTATTCAATATTTTTTATCAATCAATTTTGTTCATTATTGTGCTTGTTCTAATTATTGTTTATTATAGAAAAAAGAAAACGGAAGAAAACACCGCAGTTTCAAACACCGGTTAATAATTATTGAAAGGAGGCTGTTATGCCGTATTGTCCAGAATGTAAAACTGAATACAGGGAAGGTATAAAAATCTGTTCCGATTGCGAAATTGAACTTGTTGATGCTTTACCGGAAGATGTACTGCCCGACTTTGAAGACCTCGAACTTATATACACCACTGATGAGTATTATAAAGCAGAGATGATTAGAAGCAATCTTGAAAGTGCCGGCATAGATGTTACAATTCTATCTCAAAAAGATAGGAATTACCCCGGGGTAGGCAATCTCTCTGTAATTAAACTTTTTGTCAGCAACAGCGATATTGACGCTGCCCTTGAATATATTAATTCAATGAATGAAAGCAAAAACGAAGAATGAGTAAAAACAATACTGCTGTAAGAGTAATTGTATCGGTAGTTACTATTCCGGTTATATTGTTGTTGTGTTATCTCGGTAGAATTCCATTTTTAGTTTTTATTTCGTTTATAGGAATTGTCTCTTTTTTCGAGTATACAAAATTGGCTCAAAAGAAAGATGCCTCGCCTCTCGTAATGCCGGGTATTCTTGCCGTGATGGCACTATTGCTAAACTCTTATTTTCACTATGTGGACTACTTTACGCTGATTTTAATAATTACGATGCTGATAGTATTAATTGAACTTTTCAGAAACAAAGGCTCTTCAATCTTCAACATTGGTGTTACTTTTTTAGGAATATTTTACATAGGTCTCTTCTCAAGCAGTATACTTGAGTTACGGGAAATCTTAAGCTATAACTATGATTACGGCGCATGGTTGATTATCTCGATTTTTGTAACAATTTGGGTATGCGATTCAGCAGCATTTTTCGGCGGTGTAAACCTTGGAAAACATAAACTATTTCCACGTGTTAGTCCTAATAAAAGCTGGGAAGGGGCAATATTCGGTTTTGTCTTTTCGGTAATTGCTATGCTGGCTGCAAAATATATTTTACTTGATTTTCTTACATGGATAGATTCGGCAGCTATCGGAATAATAATCGGAACTATCGGGCAGCTCGGAGACCTTACCGAATCACTGATTAAAAGGGATGCGGGTGTAAAAGATTCTTCAAATTTAATCCCCGGTCACGGTGGAATTTTCGATAGGTTTGATTCGCTTATTGTTGCTTCCCCGGCTGTTTATCTTTACTTAAAACTTTTTACTTTTTAAGTGCTGGGTTTTGATAGAACCTGTTCGGATAATTGTAAAACATCTTTTATCTCTATCAGGTTGATGTCTTCCCCTTTATGTAAGTAAAACTTGTTCTTACCTAAAGGCGCCCACATTTTAGGATTTGTCGGTCCGAATAAAGATATAGTTGGAGTATCGGTAGAAGCTGCAGCGTGCATCGGTCCTGTATCATTTGTGATAAATAAATCCGATTGCTCGATTAAAGCGGCAAGTAAAGACATTCCCGATTTATCGAAAACACTGAATTCCATTTCACATTTTCGTTTGATAAGATTTATAATCTCATCATCATCCTTTCCCCCGCGGCTCAAATAAAATTTCGGATTATACTTTTTGTGAAGAAGTAATATCAACCCGGCAAAATTATCATAATGCCAGCGGTTTTGAATTTTACCGGCTCCAACATGAAGCCCGATTACCGGAGCATTAGCTTCTCCCTGAATATGATTAATAATATTCTTCGCTTCCGATTTCTCATCCTCGTTGAAAAAAATAATCGGCTTTAGAATTTCTGTAGAAATGCCGAACGGTTCGATTATATCAAGATTTCGTCTTGCAGCGTGAGTATCTTCTTTCTGTCTCCAGTCAAGCGGTACTCTTTTATTAAATAGAAAAGATGCATGATTGATTTCACCGTTCAACGAAGCAGGTCCTACCCTGATACTGGATTTAGCCAATCTTGCAAGCAGATTGCTTGTAAAAGAGAGAGATGTAATTGAAGGAACAATTGCTAAATCATATTCTTTACGCAATACAGAAAACAAGCTACGGCAATACTTCCATTCAACTAATCTCTTTTTGTCGAAAACAAAAAGCTCATGTATAAAAGGATTTCTTTCAAGTGCTTTTTTATTTTGAGGGCTTACAATTGCGGTTATTACGGAACCGGGAAAATTTTCTTTCAACGCTCTGAATAACGGAGTAGCTACAATTAAATCACCGAGTTGGTTATGCTGCCTGATTACAATTATTTTTTTTATGGAAGAACCCAATTTTGTCCCCGGTGTTTCTTTAACACCTAAAAACAGTTTCAATAATGAATACAAAAGTCTTTCAGTTATTCTCATAAAAAACCTTTTTTATAATATGAGATTTTAAGCAACATTCTCCAGAGATAAAGTTTGGTCGTTGTGCTCTATTGCAGAGAGGAACTGTACGTTCTTATTTTTCTCTTTTGCAATTGAAAGAGCAAATTCAGATTCTGCTATATAGACAGTTTGGTCGTTTTTATCGGTATAAAGATAATTTGAGCGGATTCGTAAAAGTTCATCAATATCTTCAACCGATTTATAAACCAGCCAGAATGCTTTATATGCCGGCATTGAAATAAACTGTACGCTTGCACCGTACTCGTGAAGGAGCCTATATTTTAGAACGTCAAATTGCAGTTCACCGACAACGCCAATAACTTTTTTATTGGTTGAACTTTGAACGAACAACTGCGCTAATCCTTCATCGGTCAAATAACGGATTCCTTTTTCAAACTGCTTCGATTTAAACGGGTCATTGTTAATTACGATTCTAAAAATTTCGGGAGAGAACCTTGGAATTCCTTTGAACATCATTGATTCTCCTTCGGTTAAAGTATCACCTATTTTAAATGTACCTGAATCATACAAACCAATTACATCGCCGGGGAAAGCTTCTTCAACAAGAGTTTTACTTTGAGCCATAAAGGAAGCCGGGTTGGCGAACTTGATTTCCCTGTTCAACCGAACGTGATGGTAAAACTTATTCCTTTCAAACTTGCCCGAACAAACCCGGAGGAATGCAATTCTATCCCTGTGCTTCGGGTCCAAGTTCGCATGGATTTTAAAAATAAATCCGCTGAAATTTGAATCGGTTGGAGCAACAAACCCGTTTGTTGTTTCCCGTTTGGTAGGTGAAGGGGCAATCTCAACAAAAGTATCAAGAAGCTCTTTTACTCCGAAGTTATTTAACGCACTACCGAAGAATACCGGGGCAAGGGCTCCCGATAAATATTTCTCAATGTTAAAATCATCATAAATTCCATCAATCAACTGGATGTCGTGTCTTAGTTTTTCTGCATCACTTCCGAATGTCTTATCCAGTTCGGCATCCTCAAGCCCGTTAAAGACTTTTATATCTTCTTCAATTCTGGTTTTGTTTGAATTGTAAAAGGCGAAGTTGTTTTTATAAATATTATACACACCACGGAATTGAAATCCCATACCGAGCGGGTAAGTTAAAGGGCGAACTTTAATAGAAAGTTTGGATTCGATTTCATCAAGCAGTTCAACCGGGTCTTTCCCTTCTCTATCAAGTTTGTTTATAAATACGATAACCGGTGTATTTCTCATACGGCAAACACTCATAAGTTTTTCGGTTTGCTCTTCAACACCTTTAACACAATCAACAACAAGAATAACACTGTCAACCGCAGTCAATGTACGGTATGTGTCTTCAGCAAAGTCTTTATGTCCCGGTGTATCAAGAAGATTGACTTTGAAATTATTGTATTCAAAAGAAAGAACAGAGGTGGCAACCGAGATACCTCGTTGTTTTTCAATTTCAAGAAAATCCGATGCTGCCGTTTTCTTTATTTTATTCGATTTTACCGCGCCTGCAATTTGAATAGCACCGCTGTACAATAAAAGCTTTTCCGTTAATGTCGTTTTTCCAGCATCGGGGTGGCTTATAATTGCAAATGTTTTTCTTTTATTTATTTCTTCTACAAAACTCATTACTATCCGGGTATTATCCTTCGTTTAATTTTCTATCGGTTAAATAGGCTGCCGGGAAAAGTCTTCCCGCTTTGCTCAAATTGGAGTGGAAATTAAAAATTTTACTTTTTTCATGCTGCAAAGATAATAAAAAATTGTGTCCCGTATTGTAAGTTTTAACGCGTAAAAGAAGATTCGGGAGTGATGCGTTTTTTTGAACCTCTTCATACAAAAATCTTTTTTAAAGTCAACTTTTTTTTTCTCCCAAAATATTGTTAAACTTTGATTGTTTATTTCAGTTCACTTATAAATCTTTTCATAGAACGAATGTCTGATTTTATACATTTACATAATCACACTCATTACAGCCTACAGGACGGTGCATGCACTGTTGACAGTTTGATTGCAGCAGCTAAAAAACACAATATGGATGCAGTTGCACTTACTGACCACGGAGTTTTATACGGAATTCCCGAGTTTTATAGAAAAGCAAAAAAAGCAAGCATTAAACCGATTATCGGTATGGAGGCTTACATCGTTAAAGAAGGAAGCCGAACCGACCGAAAGAAAATTGAAGACATAACCGGGAAAAGGAAGAAAAAACATTACGACCATCTGATTCTGCTTGCAAAGAATTTTAAAGGATTTCAAAATCTTGTAAAACTTTCGAGTATCGGGTTTCTTGAAGGTTTCTATTATCGTCCCCGTATTGATCTTGAAGTGCTTAAAAAATACAGTGATGGATTAATATGTACTTCCGCATGTATTGGAGGGGTTGTTTCGGTTCATTTGAAAGAACGGGACTACGACAAAGCAAAAGAAGTTGCTGAAATTTATAAAAATATTTTCGGGGAAGATTTTTATCTCGAAATTCAAAACCACTATCTTGATGAAGAAAAACCGGTTCTCGAACTGATGCCGAAACTTGCCGAAGAACTAAATCTAAAAATTGTCGGTACAAATGATTGTCATTACATTAACAAAGAAGATGCGGTTGCTCATAATATACTTCTTTTACTCGGCGATAAAACCGGTGAAGTAGATTATAACAAGTTACGGTACGGGACTGATCAAATCTATTTTAAGTCCCAAGATGAAATGAAAGCAGCTTTTAAGGAGTTCCCTGAAGCTATAAAAACAACCCGTGAAATTACAGAGAAAATAAGTTTGGAATTCGATTCACTCGAAAACCATTTCCCGGTATTCCCGATACCTGAAGATTCACCCGCTAAAACTCTTGATGATTACCTGGAATTACTTGCAAGAGAGGGATTAAAAAATAAATTTGAAGAGATAACTCCCGGTATTGAAGATAGGCTGGTTTTTGAACTTCAAACAATAAAGCAAATGGGATTTTCCGGTTATTTTTTGATAGTACAGGATTTTATTAATGCTGCAAAAAAAATGTCTGTTTTTGTGGGACCGGGTAGAGGAAGTGCTGCCGGAAGTCTTGTGGCTTATACTTTAGGAATTACAAATATCGACCCGTTGAAGTATGATTTACTGTTCGAAAGATTTTTAAACCCGGCAAGAAATTCAATGCCTGATATCGACGTTGATTTTGCAGATGATAGACGCGGTGATGTAATTGAATATGTAAAGCAGAAATACGGCTCGGAGTGCGTCAGCCAGATTATCACATTCAATAGATTATCTTCAAAAGCTGTTCTTAGGGATGTTGCGCGTGTATTGAAAATTCCCATTCCTACGGTGAACAACATCACCAAACACATTCCGAGCAAATTCGGAAAAGTATATACTATTGACGAGTCAATAAAGGAAGTTCCTGAACTAAAGTGGATAAAATCTTCAAAAGACCCGCAGATTCTGAATCTTATTAAATACGCTAAAGTGCTTGAAGGTATGAATAGAAATGCCTCCAAACATGCTGCCGGTGTTGTTATTGCTCCAGCTGATGTAAGTAATTTTGTACCGCTTGCTTGTCCCGGTAACCAGGATGAAATCGTAACGCAGTTCAATATGAAAGAACTGGAAGATTTCGGTCTATTAAAGATGGACTTCCTCGGTTTAAGGACGCTTACGATCATAAAAGATACACTTCGTTTAATAAAGAAAAATTACAATAAAGAAATTGATATTGATGCTATCCCGCTGGATGATAAAAAATCTTACCAGATATTTTGTAAAGGACAAACGACAGGTATATTTCAGTTTGAATCTCCGCCGATGCGGGAGTACCTGAAGAAACTTCATCCTGCTTCAATAAACGACCTTGCAGCGATGAATGCCCTTTATCGTCCCGGTCCTATGGATTTTATTAACGATTATATCGATAGAAAATTCGGAAGGAAAAAACCGGATTACCTTCACCCCGTACTTGAAACGATTTTGAAGGAAACATACGGAATTATTGTTTACCAGGAGCAGGTAATTCAAATAGCAAACAAAGTAGCGGGAATGAGCCTTGCAGACGCAGACCTGCTTCGTAGAGCGATGGGAAAGAAAGATACCGCTGCAATGAAACAACAGATGGTTAAGTTTGTAGCGGGTGCTGTTGAAAAAGGAATTACGGAAAGTATTGCAACAAGTATTTTTGAAGCAATTGATAAATTTGCCAATTATGGTTTTAATAAAAGCCATGCAGTTGCTTATTCATTTGTTGCATATCAAACAGCGTATCTTAAGGCACATTACCCGGCAGAATTTTTAGCAGCCAACCTAACAAACGAATTCGGTAATAAAGATAAAGTTGCGAAATTCCTTGAAGACTGCAGGAAGCTGAAAGTAAGTGTTCTTCCGCCAAATGTTAATCGTCCTTCTGTTAAGTTTGATGTTGAAAAGGGGAAGATCCGGTTCGGGCTTTCAGCTATAAAAAATGTGGGTGTTCCGGCGATTAAAGAAATGATTAAGAAAAAGGAAGAACTCGGTAGGGACTTTACAAGTATTTTTGATTTCTGTTCCAATGTTGATACACGAACTGTAAACAAGCGTACGTTAGAGGGCTTGATTTTAGCGGGTGCTTTCGATTCAATTAATAAAAACAGGGCACAGTTGTTTGCTGCCGTTGAGATCGCTCTCGATTTCGGCTCGAAAATAAATTCCTTTAAAGAAAGAAACTCAAATAGTCTTTTCGGTGATGTGAATGAAGAAGTAAACTCGCTTGAACCGCCTCTTCCGATAATTGAAGATTGGAGCGAAACAGAGAAACTTGCAAGAGAGAGAGAGGTAATCGGTTTTTATGTTACCAACCATCCTTTAAAGAAATTTGAACTTGAGTATCGCTCCTTCGCAACAATTCATCTGGGGGAAACAGAAGATATGAACGATGTAGAGACTGTAAAAGCCTGCGGTGTTATAACCGATATTACAACTAAGATAGATAAAAGCGGGAGGACAATGGCGTTCTTCTCACTTGATGATCTATCAGGTTCGTGTGAATGCTTAATGTTCGCTTCTTCTTATGAAAAATATGGGAACCTTGTTCAAGCTGAAAGTCCTGTAATGATTCTCGGTAAACTTGAAAGCAGCGGAGATGCTGTTAAACTTCATGTTGAAGAAATTATACCGATTGATAAGGCAAGAGAAAAATACACGAAGTTCCTGAAGATTTCAGTTGATTCATCCCGTTCTGATGATACCGTTCTGATAAAAGTAAAGAACATACTTGAAAAGAATAAAGGTGATTATCCTGTTCTTATGGAGCTGATAAACAACGGTGCTGAGTGCAGGATATTCAATCTGAAACCATATAGGGTAAAAATTACTAACTCACTTCTAAAAGAACTTCAGAAACTTTTAGGTGAAGAATCGTTGTTATTAATATCAAAGTAAAATGAGTAACGTTTTTCTTGAATTAAATTATATCTTGTATCAGAAAATTCAATTTTGTATAATGCACCCCCAATATTTTGGTTTAGTAAGAGAGGGTTTTAATTAATGAGTTACAATAAAAATAAAAACTACTGGGCTTTAATTCTCGGTGCTTCATCCGGGTTCGGCGAAGC
>ERZ795056.3851-NODE-3851-length-15787-cov-25.921561_pt1 | contig 15787 bp, 11 predicted proteins | sample MGYA00375140_ERZ795056 | MGnify/ENA primary metagenome ERZ795056 (study PRJEB30185, sample SAMN05720227) | activated sludge metagenome | isolation source: Anaerobic digester | place: USA | collected 2015-03-09 ... | reverse complement strand
CCAGTTGCACCGGTTAGGCCTTGTATTCCTTGTTCACCTTGTGATCCTGTTGCACCGGTTAAACCTTGTATACCTTGCTCACCTTGTGGTCCTGTTGCGCCGGTTGCACCGGTCGGACCAGTGGGACCAGTGGGACCAATTGGACCAATTAATCCTTGTAATCCTTGCTCACCTTGTGGGCCGGTTGCGCCAGTTAAGCCTTGTATTCCTTGCGTACCCTCGGCACCGTTAGTACCTGCGATTCCTTGTTCCCCTTGCGGACCCCGGGGTCCGGAAAGTGATGTGTTTACCCATGATGTACCATTGTAGTGATAAATGCCTGCAATACTGTCTGTTTGATAAATGAGCAGGCCTGCTGCAGGAAGTATAATCGCATTTCTTTGTGCTTGCGTCATTCGGGGCGGTAGAAATCCCTTATTGGTGGATGTTACTTCCAGTTTTGCAGACGCCTCGGGCGTTGAGGTTCCAATACCGATCTGCCCGTAGCAATTAAATAAAAGCAAGAAGAATAAGGGTGACAATGCCAGTTTCTTGTTCATAGGAAAATATTGATTTTTGATTGAGTTTAGCACTATCCATTTTCTTAAATTAAGATGTCACTTAAAATATTAAATGGTCAATGTTAAGCCGAAACGCATCAATCAATACTATATTTCTCTCTCAGAATGAAGATCTGGCAAAATGGATATTTATAGAAAAGGAACTACATGAGTGTAGTAAAAAAATGTACGAATACAGTGGTTTTACTTATTGAAAGCAAAAACGTAATACAGTGTTTAAAAGTATCCAGTCAACTCAACAGTGATGGTAAGTAAATAGAGCAGGAATTAAAAGTTATGTCTGTGTTAGAAAATAACAATGAATTACTATTGAGTGTTTGCCGGCTATTGTTTTATAACCTGCGGTTCTAATGTTACCGGTTTGTCTTTTACCTGGTTGCGCTTAGCGGCATATGAAAAGATCACAATCAAAAAGGAAGCACTAGCACCACTCACAAGTATTACGTTTGCCGCCAGCATCAAAATCAATTCGGAGGGATGGATGATCCCGAGACTGGAATGCGCACCCGGTAACAGCCTCCCCGGAGCTTCTGCAGAAAACATTGCCGGAAAATATATGACCCCGCAAATGAGTACCATAATTACAGAAAGTATTATACCTGCGGTGAGTGCCAGGTGGCCGGCTATCAGCATTGATGCTGACCGCTTACCTTCAAATGGGCGGTTGATTAACGTGTATGTATAATATCCTAAAACTCCTGTAAAGAGGAAGTTGCCTATAAATAAATAATAAAAGTTCTCGTACTTCCTGTTTTCGAGAAACAGTACCAGGAAGACTGTATATAATACAGTGGCGATGGCGCCGTAGATAAAATATTCTGTCAGGTGTTTATTATTATATAGTGGATTCTTCATACCAGGTATGTACAAAGAGTATTCCTTATTTATAGGCTGAAAGTTGTATTTGATAAAAAGAGATTCTCCCCTGATTTTTGCCACAGTTCCGGGAAAAAACACCCTGTTTTTTAAAATTTCGACAATATCAGAACTGCAATTACCTCGAAGGTAAATTTTTAATGGGCAAATTAATCCGCTTCCGTGGCAAAAAATCATTACCAGTTGCAATCTTTACCCTTTAGTAATAACTGTTTGCAGCATCTTTATTTGCGATAATAGCCGTCTCCAGGTAATATCAACCACAATAAGATAATAAAGTATCAGAATTGCGAACCGCTTATTTTATATTTACTCTACTTTAGCAAATGTGGCATATTGAAGGGTTTTGTTTCATTTCAAACTAAAAATCGCACTCATGATAAAGTTGTTTTTAAAAATTCAAATCACTTTAGTTATAACAGTGTGTTTATTATTATCATTTCAAAGTTTTGCGCAGCAAGAGCACAAGTCATATGTTATAAAAGAAAATACTGTGATTGTTTATCCCAATGAGAAACTGGCAGGTAATGCAAAAGCAATCCGGTTACAGGTGATGAATGATCATATTATTCGTGTAACCGCTTCACCTTCGAAAGATATCGCAGAAAAAGAAAGTCTTGTTGTTATACAAACACCTGGTACTGCAAAATGGGAAGCCAAAGAAGCAGACGGTAAATTGATCCTGGCCACAGCTGCTATTAAAGCCATTGTAGATATTTCAAACGGCGCTGTGTCTTTTACAGATCTGGCAGGTAATACAATAATTGCGGAAAGGGCAATTACGGGAAGGAGTATTGCATCCGTACTGCTGGAAGGGGAACCACTGTATGCAGTCAGGCAAACATTTGAAACCGCTGCTGATGATGCTTATTATGGTCTTGGCCAGCACCAGGATGATGTTTGGAATTACAAAGGGAAGCAGGTTGTTTTTTTTCAAAACAATACAGAGGTGGCCGTTCCTTTTTTAGTATCGGTAAAAAATTACGGCATTCTTTGGGATAATTATTCTTACAGCAAAGCAGGTGATGTGCGTCCATATCAAACTTTATCCGCCTTAAAATTATATGACAGGAATATAGTGGAAGGCTGGCTGACTGCTTCGTACGCCAATGACCGGAACAAACCGAAGGATATAGCTTTTGAAAAAGCAGAATCAGATATTGATTATCCGTTTTTAAATGACAGCAAATTAAAATTACCCAGGGAGTTTGCAGTAGATAAAGGCATGATCACCTGGCAGGGAAGTATTGCCAGCAATGCAGAAGGTATTCACCAGTTTAAATTCACTTACGCCGGTTATATAAAATTGTATATTGATGGAAAGTTGTTGCTGGATAAATGGCGGCAGGCCTGGAATCCCGGAACCGGCCTGGCTGATTTTTTATTTGAAAAAGGAAAAAAATATCCAATTAAAATTGAGTGGATACCAGATGGAGGTGAATCTTATCTTACCGCAGGTTTTCTGCCGCCTGCTTTAGAACAGGACAAGCATACATTTACTTTTGATTCTGAAGCCGGCAGGGAAATTGATTATTATTTTGTGCATGGAAAAAGTATGGATGATGTGATTCATGGTTACAGGCAACTAACGGGCAAGGCTACCATTGTTCCTAAATGGGCCATGGGGTTTTGGCAAAGCAGGGAACGGTACAAAACACAGGATGAATTGTTAGATGTGGTGGCAGAATTCAGAAAAAGAAGAATACCACTGGATAATATTGTACTGGACTGGAGTTATTGGAAGGAAGATGACTGGGGCAGCCAGGAATTTGATGCGGCACGGTTTCCCAACCCCGACAGTATGATCGGTGTGCTGCATAAAAAATACAACACGCAGGTCATGATATCTGTATGGCCTAAGTTTTATGAAGGTATTACCGCGTTCAAACAGTTTGATGCCAAAGGCTGGCTGTATAAAAGAACCATTGCAGAGCCCCATAAAGATTGGGTAGGGAAGGGCTATGTGTCTACCTTTTACGATGTGTTTAATGAAGATGCAAGAAAGGGTTTTTGGAAACTGATACATGACAAGATCTATGTGAAAGGAATTGATGCCTGGTGGATGGATGCCAGTGAACCGGATATACTCTCCAACTCTTCTGTAACTGAGCGGAAAAAACAAATGTCGCCTACTGCATTGGGTACTGCTGCAGAATACCTGAACGCCTATCCATTACAAAATGCTAAAGGAATTTATGAAGGACAAAGAAGTGTGGATGCCAACAAAAGGGTTTTTCTTTTAACGAGATCCGGCTTTGCAGGTTCACAGCGCTATGGTGCCACCATCTGGAGTGGGGATATTGCTTCCCGTTGGGAGGATATGCGGACACAAATCAGTGCCGGGTTGAATTTTTCAATCTCGGGCTTACCCTACTGGACAATGGATATTGGTGGTTTTTCTGTGGAGAAAAGATTTGAAAAACCAAATGAAGCAGACCAGGCTGAATGGAGAGAGCTGCAAACACGCTGGTTCCAGTTTGGCGCTTTCGTCCCGCTGTTCCGGGCGCATGGGCAATTCCCTTTCAGGGAGATTTATAATATTGCACCTGAAACACATCCTGCTTACCAGAGTATGTTGTATTATAATAAACTGAGGTACCGGTTGATGCCTTACATCTATTCACTTGCAGGCCATGCTTACCATCACGACTACACGATCATGAGGGGGCTGGTGATGGATTTTAACAATGACACAGCTGTACAGCGTATTGGTGACCAGTTTATGTTTGGGTCATCATTGCTGATCAGCCCCGTGTATACCTACAAAGCAACCAGCCGTAGTTTGTATCTTCCTGCCGGGCAGGGATGGTATGACCTGTACACCGGAAAATATAATGAAGGCGGTAAAAAGATAACGGTGGATGCACCTTATGAACGTACACCGGTTTTTGTAAAGGAAGGTTCTATTATTCCCACAGGTCCAGATATCCAGTACACAGCTGAAAAACCAGCAGACCCCATTACTTTGTATGTGTATGCAGGTAAAGATGCTTCCTTTACTTTATACGAAGATGAGAACGGGAATTATAATTATGAAAGAGGTGCTTTTGCCGAGATCCCTATCAGCTACAATGAACAAAATAGCAGTATCACGATCGGGGAAAGAAAAGGAAAATTTCAAGGTATGATCAAAACAAGAACCTTTAATGTTAAACTGATCAATAAAAATAGTCCGGCTGCTATGGACTTTAACGCTGTCATGCTTACAACAATTAAGTATAGTGGAAAGATGTTAACAAGGAAATTGTAATTTGCTAAGTTGCTTCGCTGCAGATAATTCAACCCAGTAAATGAAAATAATTTATGAAGAAGCTTTTATGTGTGCTGTTTTTATATTTCATATCGGCTGTTGTTATTGCACAGGTTGCAACTACGCAAAAGAGTTCGTGGATCTCTCTGCTGGATAAAGATCTTTCAAAATGGGACACCTATCTCAGTTACAGGCACAAAGATGGATACAATGGAAAAGTTCCGGTAGATGACAAGGGCGATTCTGTTATTCCCTTTGGATACAATAAAAATGAAGGCAGTGTTTTTAGTATGATTCAGGAAAATGGCCAGCCGGTTTTAAAAGTAAGCGGGGAGATTTACGGCTGTGTTTTTACCAAAGAAGCCTATGAAAACTATCACTTAAAACTAAAAGTAAAATGGGGTATAAAAAAATGGGAACCAAGAAAAGATAAGTTGCTCGATGCAGGCGTGATCTATCATTCACAGGGACCGGCGGGAGCTGATTACTGGAGAGCGTGGATGCTGGGCCAGGAATTGCAGATAATGGAAGGACATATGGGTGATTACTGGAGCATTGCGAATTCTGCTATAGATGTAAAAGCGTTCATGTCAGAAGGGAGTATGAGTGCCGTTGCCAGCGAAAGACAGCCTTTTTTACCGATGGGGGCAGGTACAGGAAATACCGGTTTATGCATGCGCAGCGCAGATCATGAAACTACCGATGGCGGTTACACGACAATTGAATTGATCTGTTTTGATGGTAAAAGCCTGCATATTGTAAATGGCCATGTGGTAATGATACTGGCCAACTCCAGGTATTGGGATGGCAAAGCCTATCAACCCCTTACCAAAGGAAAAATACAATTGCAAAGCGAAGCTGCTGAGGTATATTATAAGGAGGTGCAGATAAGGAAGCTTACCGCATTGCCAAAAGAATATCTTGCTTACTTTAGTTCAAAATAAAAATCAGAATATGAAAAATAGAAAATTTGTTTTGTTATTGCTGTCCGGTTTAATTAGTCTCATTGTTGTTGCGCAGGATAAGAAGCAATTCAATGCGTTATTGGTTACTAAAACAAGCGGCTGGCATCATGAATCTATTAATGAAGGAGTTGCCGCTATCAAAGCACTGGGCGTAAGAAATCACTTTGAAGTGCAGTGGCACCAGGATGGAATGCCTGTAACTGATAAATACCTGGAGAATTTCCAGGTGATCATTCTCTTAAATACAACAGGCGACATTTTTAATGCGGAGGAACAAAAAGCCATAGAGAAATTTATAAAATCAGGTAAGGGTTTTACAGGCATACATAGTGCCTCCGATACAGAGTATGATTGGCCATGGTATACAAAAATGGTAGGCAGGATGTTTCGTATTCATCCACCCATACAAACGGCTAAATTGAAACTCACCAATAATACTTTCCCGGGACTGGAAGGTTTTAAAGACGGGCAGTACTGGACAGATGAATGGTATGAATTTGATGAAGAAAAAGTGACGGGTCTGAATTATATCCTTGCAGTGGATGAAACATCTTATGTGCCGCAAGTAGAATGGGCGCATAACAACAAAAAGGGAAAAGGTATGGGAAGCTTTCACCCGATCGCCTGGTACCATGATTATGATGGGGGCCGTTCTTTTTATACCGCCTTAGGTCATATGCCTGCAGTGTATAGTGAACCTGCATTTTTAAATCATATTTATGCCGGCATTTATTATGCTGCTACGGGAAAAAAGTAGGTCAGTTAAATTGTATCTTAAACTGTTATGTGAGTTGAAATGCCTTTCTACATCAATATCGGTGATTTTGCAGCTTTTGGGCTCTCTGGAAGCATGTGATTGCAGCTTTAGTTTTGAACTCACTAAAATTGTTGATGGTTTTTACAACCGGGAAGTGTATAAAAACAGGGGTAGAAAAGCATGAAAAGAAACAGATTTTTACGAGTGGCAAAAACGCTAACGGTTTTCCTTATTGTTTTTTTCAATTGGTCGGACAGCTTGTTTGCCCAGGATACTGTACGCAATGAAGAAGTAAAGCTGGTTACCTATCTTATTAAACAAAACCTGTTTCAAATTCCCGCTGCCGCCGCCAGCATAGACAGTACATTGGTTAGTACACAAAAATTCAATTCGCTTGTGCCGGTTTTAAATACCATACCGGGTGTACGTATGGAAGAACGATCGCCGGGAAGTTACCGGTTATCCATCCGGGGCAGTTTGTTGCGGTCGCCTTTTGGAATAAGAAATATTAAGATATACTTCGACGAATTTCCCTTGACGGATGCAGGAGGTAACTCCTACTTAAATGCTATACCAGCGGAAGGGATCAACAGGATCGAAATATTAAAAGGACCCGATGGCAGTCTCTTTGGCGCTAATTCAGGCGGTGTGGTGACATTGTTTTCACCCAGGAATAAGAACGGAATATCTGCAGAGATCGCAGGCGGCAGTTTTGGTTTGTTTAAAGAGAGTGTACGTTATTCTCATGCCAATGAAAAAAATGATTTTACGGTATTGCAGGGTTATTATGTAAATGAAGGTTACCGCAAGAACAGCCGTATGCGGCGTTTTTATTTGCAGGGCTCTAACAATTGGCGTTACACGAAAAAGAATGAATTGAGTTTGTTGTTTTTCAGCAGCAGTTTATATTATCAAACACCGGGAGGACTTAATAAGGCCCAGTTTCAGCAGGATCCCAGGCAGGCCAGGCAGCCAACTGCCACACTACCAGGTGCCGAAGACCAAAAAGCGGCAGTATATAATGATATGTTATTTGGTGGTATTACCCATTCATCGCAAATAAGTAAGTATGTAAAACATGTAATCTCTCTATTCGCTTCTTCAGTTGATTTTAGAAATCCGTTCATTACAAATTATGAAGAGAGAAAGGAAAAGAATATTGGCGCCAGGACTTACTTTATTTTTAGCAGTAACAGGGCAAAAAAAATAAGCTGGGAGTATAATATCGGGGCAGAGTGGCAACAATCAAAAGTTTCAGTAAATAATTATCAAAACAGGTCTGGAGATAAAGGAGCGTTGGTTGCTTTTGGTAAAATAAGTACGCAGCAATATTTTATTTTTAACCGGGCCAGATTGAATCTTTCGGACCGTTTTATTGCTGAAGCAGGACTGAGCTTTAATAATTATAACTACCGGTTTACCGATTCTCTTGTGTTGGAAAAAAGATTTATTCCGCAATGGATGCCAAGGCTTGCCCTCAGTTATGCAGTTACCAATACTATTGTACTTCGTTCTTCACTTAGCAAAGGATATGCACCACCTACTACCGCAGAAATACGTCCATCTGATAACAGGCTGAATACATTACTCCAGCCAGAAACCGGATTAAATACTGAGATTGGTGCACGGTATTTTTCGCTTAATAAAAAATGGTGGATTGATATTTCACTGTATAAATACCAATTGAGCAATGCGATCGTACAGCAACAAAATAATGCGGGGGTGGAGTTTTTTGTAAATGCAGGCGGCACCAATCAACGTGGTGTGGAAATGCAAAGTTCTTATCTTTTTATATCACCTCAACAGAATAAAAAAATTCAAAAGCTTTTATTGAGCAGCAGTGCAACTTATGCTGATTATATTTTTAGCGATTATGTGACGGCTGCAGGAAATAATTCGGGGAACCTGGTTACGGGTGTGCCCAAATTTACCCTTGTCAATAGTTTTGTGTTTGAATGTAAAAACGGTTTGTTTGTATACCTGCAGCATAATCATTCCGCATCCATACCTCTGAACGATGGCAATTCGGTGTTTGCAGAACCTTTTGATATACTACAGGTAAAAGCCGGTATCGATATGAAAATTGATAAAATGTTTTCAGCAAGACTGACCATCGGGGTTGACAATGTATTCAATGAAAAATACAGCCTTGGAAACGATCTGAATGCTGCAGCAAACCGGTATTACAATCCAGCACCAATGAGGAATTATTTTGTTGGCATTATTTTGTCAAGATGATGTGGATTTTGTCCGGATTTTTTACGAACAAGGTTTGAATAACCTTGCAAGCTGCTATGCAAATGATGAGTTGCAGTATTTTTCCTGCAGCATATAATGAATTGCATCCATATTATATAATTCACAGAAATTTTTTAACGGCTTACTGCTTGAGTATAATTAATAAAAGTAAATTAACAGCCTGTACATGGTAAACCGTATCATTAGGACTACATTCGCGGCATTATGGATAGAGAATTGGTTTTGTGTGGGCTGGTTATCGTTGGGTCGGTCATCTTTTTTGTCTTCTTTCACCGAAGGAATTCAAGGCCAAAGTAAACTCGTAATTACAAGATAACATTACAGTAATTGCAAGCCGAATACTTTTTTTAATCTTATGATATCTACGGAAAAATTTAAAGCGCTCCGTTATTTTTTTCTGCCTGGTAAAAATCTTTGATTCTGATAAAGAGTACTAAACAATTTTTACTTGTGTAATTACAGTTACTTCAACTATAATTTGCAGCGTGCCAACTCAAACGTAATCACATTGATAAATGATACTTTAAGGGTACAATATTCCCAAATTCATTAAAATTGTTTAGTTCTTTTTCGTTGAGTTTAAAGTAAAAAGCTCCCCGTCTTGAACCAGCTTTATCTTTCTCAGGTAATTTCACCAGGATGTTGGATTGTTTGAGCTTCCGGTCTATATTCCTTCTGTCAAACTGAATATTAAATACCTTTTCATATAGTGTGTGCAATTGCAAAATCGTGAATTTGTCGGGGAGTAATTCAAATAACAGTGGTTGTTTTGCGGCCCTGTATTTTATTCTTTCTTTTGCAAACTCCAGTATTTTAGCATGTTCAGCGATCAGTTCAGGAAGCTTGTCAATAGGAAACCATTTGGCGCAATCTTCTTTTTCAACCGGCTGTTTATACTCCTGTATTTTTATCAAAGCAAAATATGTAAGTGAGATTGTTCTTTGTGTTGTTTCCCTTCCTATGTCTGTGAAGGCATATAATTGTTCCATATAAATATTGTCGTTTGCTGTAAATGATTTGAGTACCTGTTTGGCCGCTTCTTCAGCACTTTCATTTTCATTTACGAAACCTCCAACAAGGCTCCATTTATCTTTAAAAGGTTCATACATTCTTTTTGAAAGTAAAATATTCAGTCCACAATCGTTGTAGCTGAACAGTACGCAGTCTACAGCAAAAAAAAATTTCTTTTGATCGGAATAAAAACTCATTGGTTGAAATATTGAAACTTATATGAATTTATTATTTTGAAGTCCCTCTTTTTATGCTTTACTAGTTCAGCTGCTTTACCACACTGGCGATAGCGTCTCCGGCCTTTCCTGTACGCTCAATATTAAACCTGTTATTTTCCTCAATCATCTTCCATAAACATACCTGATTTGCGTGTATGGTGTACCGGGAGTAGTTATATCAACCATCGACAAAAGACCTTCTGCATTGTAGGTTCTTTCATTTTCATAAGTACTGATGTAATCAAAAGTAATGGTGCCGTTTAAGTCTCTGTCTATGCTATGGTTCACTACTTTTTCCGGCATATTTTGGTACTGTGCCGCAAGCAAGGTTTCAAAGTAGCCCGCCCATCCATAATAACTCATCACACCACTAAAATCCAGCGTTTCATTGAGGATGGCAGCATTTGTAAAATCGGCTTGGTTTGGAAATGACTTAGCATAACTGAAAACACTGTGGTTTTCAGAAGTTCCGCCGCTTGTAGTAGTGCCGCTCGAATTGGTTACAACCCGGTTCCATGCAACATAGCGGTCTTTTCTTGCCAGGTTGCCATTAGCCGTTACAAACGTATCCCTGCTGACTGCTCTGTCTGTGGAGGTATAACCAGGGTCTGACCAGGTAGAATCATAGAGACTACTGGTGCAATATTGTAAGAATCCGGCCGCATCATATTCACATACCAGCGTGTCATAGATAAATCTTTCAGATGATGTTCCTGAAATTGGCACCATATAACTGTACCCAATTTTTTTCAACAGCTTACCATTGCCGTCCAAAGTTAAACCCACTTCTTTGGTGATATTTGAAGAAGGGTCCCATGTTGGCTGGCTGATCAGAACAGCCTCATTTCCGCTATAGCTGATCGTAACGGCAGTAGTCAATGCTGCGTTGTTTTCAGCCTGCTTAATAGCAATGATACGGTTCTGAGAATCATACTCATACTCGGTTTTTAACAACACCCCGGTATAGGTTGTTGCTTCCTTACGTATTAATTTAAGCGCTCCTTCCGTGTTTTTTTTACAGGAGATAAAAACTACCGCGGCAAACAGCAATAATAATAGTTTCATGCTTATCAATTTAAAACAGACGGTACTTTTTTATAAATTTTCATTTTTTCATCTTCACTTTTTATATGGATGAATCAGCTGGATCTTTCCATTTTCATCGTGTACCAGTTCAGTCACTTTTATACTTCTTAAATGTGTTACTCCCTTACTTAAAATACTATCGTGGTAAAATAAATACCATCTGTTATTGAAAGCACAAATCGAATGATGCGATGTCCATCCAACAACGGGCTCTAATATTCTTCCGGCATAGGTGAAAGGCCCATATGGATCATTACCTATAGCATAGCAGATATAATGTGTATCACCGGTAGAATAAGAGAAATAATATTTCCCGCTGTGTTTGTGCATCCAGGAGGCTTCAAAAAAACGGCGGTCTTTATCGCCCTGTAATAGTGGTTGTCCGTTTTCATCCACAATCACCAGGTCTTTGGGTACTTCTGCTAATTGTAACAGGTCATCGGTAAGCCTTGCTACTTTAGCACAAAGCGCCGGTTCATTATCCCCCGGTAAGAATGCAAAAGGGCTTTCGGGTTGCTCATTGATAAAAGCGTTTGTTCTCCACCGTTGTAACTGGCCTCCCCAGATACCGCCAAAGTACATGTAATAACTTCCGTCGTCATCTTTGAATACAGCAGGGTCAATAGAAAAGCTTTCTTTAATTGCTTCCGCTTGTGGCACAAACGGGCCTTCAGGAGATTGGCTTGTTGCTACACCAATGCGGAAGATACCCTCCTGGTCTTTCGCAGGGAAAAACAAATAATAAGTACCATCTTTTTCTGCGGCATCAGGTGCCCACATTTGTTTACTGGCCCATGGCACATCATTCACATGCAATGCCAGTCCGCAATCTATTGCTTCACTTTGCGGTGTGTTCATGGAAATTACATGGTAGTCTTCCATTGCAAAATGGCTTCCCAGGTCATCAAATGCATCGCCTGCATCTATATCATGTGAGGGATAGATGTAGATTTTTCCATTGAATACATGTGCTGAGGGATCTGCTGTATAGATATGAGTTACCAGCGGTTTTGATATAGCCTGGGCTTTCAATGCTTCGAAATCCAGGTGGTCGATATTATCTTCCGGCATATAAATAGTTTTTTGATTGTCAGTTATGTTGTACGTCTTTGTTTTAGATCACCTTCAATTTGCACTTCCATCTTCTTATTGATCTCATAGAAGAAAAGCAAAGCGATGCCAATTAAAAAAGGAATGGAAGGGAATACACTTACCAATAGTTTGGTCCCATTAATGGCACTGGCAGATTGCACAGAATCACTATTAGGCACATAGTTGAACAGGCCCAGGATCCATGTGAGCAGTGCACTGCCAATACTTAGCCCGCCCTTTAGACCCACCATCATGGCAGAAAAAATGATGGCTGTTGCCCGGCGGTTATTTTTCCATTCACTGTAATCCGCTACATCTGCAATCATTGCCCAAAGCAACGGGATGGTGATACCGTAAAAGAAACCATGTAATATTTGTGACAAAAAGATCAAACCTATCGATGTGGCAGAAAAGAAATAAAACAGCAGGATGAATACAGTGGAGATGAGAAGTGCAATGCCAAACACATCCCGCTTGCCATACTTATCCGCCAGCCCCTTCGACAGCGTAATTCCAATGATCATGAAAATAATTCCACCGGCATTAAACAAACCGAAACCTGCAGATACCGGATCTTCTCCAAAAAAGTTAACTCCGATGCCAGAGAGGTAATTCAATATGGGCTGTATAAATGCAGTTAAACTTTCTTTGTCTACATAATTTTTAAAATAGTATACATAAGAACCTCCTTTCATCGCCAGCGTGATAAATACAAGCGTGGTAAGCAGCAGCATGATGATCCAGGGCTTGTTCTTAAAGAGATCCCCCAGGTCTTCTTTTAAACTCGATTTTTGTTCCTGCGTAGGCACAATTCGTTCCCTTGTAGTAATAAAAGTGATAATAAGCATCACCGTTCCAATGATGGCCAGCCAGGTCATTACTTTTTCAATACCAATGGATTTATTACCACCACCTGCATATTCAATGATAGGCAACATAAATACCTGTACAAAGAACTGGGCAAACATCACAGCGACAAAGCGATAGGCCGACATGCTGTTGCGTTCTTTCATGCTGCCGGTTATTACGCCACTTAATGCAGAATAGGGGAGGTTATTGGCTGCATATAACAATAACAGTAACGTATAAGTGATAACGGCATAAATCACTTTTCCCTTGTAAGAAAAGTCAGGAGTACTGAATGCCAGCAGGGCAATCACGCCAAGCGGTATAGCCGTAAATAATATCCACGGTCTGAATTTGCCCCACCTGGATACGGTACGGTCAGCAATGGCACCAATGACCGGATTAAAGCCAAATGCTGCTACAAGCCCCACCGTTAGCATCACTGCCGACGCATGATTGGTATCAAGGCCATAAATGTCTGTATAAAAATAGGCCAGGTAGGTCATGAGGGTTTGAAAAACCAAATTGGCTGCCAGGTCTCCAAGACTATAGCCAACTTTTTCCAGGACTGATAATTTATCACTTGCTGATTTCATGTTATGTGGTTTTGATATTGGTTATTTTTTTAAGGCAATTACTTTATAAAAGGCAGGCTTGGCTTTAAACTCCCGGTCGAACAATAACGGATAATTGGTTCTTCCCGGAACAGGCCATCCATTTAGCCAGCTTTGACCATCATCCACTCCCCAAAAAGTAACCCGTTCAATTTTATCCCGGTGTTTTAAAAAAAGTGCAAATAGTGCTTCATAGTCTGCTGCCAGTTTTTCCTGTATGCTGTCGGGCAAACCGTTTTTATAAGGATCCATTGTAGGGTCTGATTTCATCCGCTGGCTAACATCAGCGCCTTCAAAATCCCGTTTTAATACTTCAATGTCCAGTTCGGTAAACATTACTTTTAAACCCATTGCCGCATATTGCTCAATACTCTCCTCAATATCTTTAAGGGGCAGTTTTCCCAAATGCCAATGCCCCTGTATGCCCACACCATCAATACGAACGCCTGCCTCCTGTATTTTTTTTATCAGCGCAATACAGCCCGCTCGCTTTTTCGGTTGCTCATTGTTATAGTCGTTATAGTACAGCTCTGTGTTGGGGGCAGCTGCTGCGGCTATCCTGAACGCACTGGTAACAAAACTATCGCCCAGTTTTTTTAGAAAAACAGAATTCCGCATGGTACCATCCTCATTCAATGCTTCATTTACCACATCCCAGGAAAATACTTTTCCATCATAACGGGCAGCAATAGTGCTGATATGATTGGTAAAGAAAGTTTTGAAAGAGTCCACACTTTGAATACCGTAAGCAAACCTTGGTAATTGGCTATGCCAGATCAATGTGTGTGCATTGACGGCTATGTTGTTTTTCTTGCAGTAGGCCACCATTTTATCCGCCAGTTCAAAGTTGTAGGTATCCCATTTTGGGTGAATGATCTCTGCCTTCATAATATTTTCCGGGGTAGCAGTATTAAATTGTTCTGCTATTAAGGCTGCAGCCTTGGGATCTCTTTCTTCTATTTGTGCTGTATTGAGAGCGGTGCCGATCGTAAAGTCTTTTTTAAATACTTTTTTCAGGCAAGGGAGTTTTTCCTGTGCAGTTAGTTGGCCAACACTTGCGGTTAGCAGCATTAAGACCAGCGCACAAGGCATATATTTTTTATAATAGATCATTGCTAATTATTTTTTAAGCGTAAGCTTGATTTGTGTAAAAGAATGTGCTGGGAACGAAACTGCCAACTGGTTGTTTTTTGTATTCAACTCCTGCTTTACCGGAACATACTGTTCTTTTTTATCATAACTAAATGGTTCCTGCAGATCATTGGATGAAATGTTGTGGATCGTTGCTTTTGATTCAAAGTTTCCTGCAGCGTTCAGTATATCTGCAGTGATCGCTTTGTCCTTATGCCTGTTTACCACGTTTACAAAAACAGTCCTGTTGTCTTTTGCATAGGTGGTGGTTACATCAAGATAAGGGATGCCTTTGTATTTGTCTGTATCAAAACTGTCGCAACTAACATACGTGTCAACTGACTTACCAAGACAGTTATTGGAGAAAAGCTGGAACGTATAGAATAGCGGAGACTTATAATTACCTTTTTTAGGATCGTTGGACAGCAGGGAAGTCATCAAAGTGAAATTCGTCATCTTCACCACATCTGCATGCCTGATAAATGAATTGAATGATTGAGCGATGGGTAAAATATTCATGAAATTTCTTCCAAATGCTCCCCATTCATCCAGCGACAGGTAAATAGGATGTTTGTATTCCTGGGTTGCTGATACCGCTTTTATTTGACCTGCAGTGATATTGATCCTGTCTTCAAATATTCTTGCACTGGATCCCATGTAGCCGTAATAGTTAGAATCGCTTTCCCAATAGCTGTGGATGGAAAGGTATTTGATCTTATCACCTAATCCTGTCAATACTTTACGGTTCCATTCATCCCAGCCCTTTTGACTGTACCAGGAAGAACCACAACCCACCAATTCAATATTGTCATCCACCGCCTTCATCGCTTTGGCAGCTTCCCTTGCCACTTCAATATAGTCTTCCACGTTTTTATGGCCCAGTTCCCATGGCTTTCCATCCACTTCATTTCCCAGGTCCCATATCTTAACATTGTAGGGTTCTTTGTGGCCGTTCGCTGCCCTGAGATCAGAATAGTAAGTACCGCCTTTGTAGTTGCAGTATTCCACCCAATGAGCCGCTTCCATGATGGTTCCCAAACCCAGGTTAACACAAACAATATTTTCACTGTTCATCGATTGATTCAGTTTGAACCATTCATCTGTGCCTACATGATTGTTTTC
>ERZ795056.3848-NODE-3848-length-15791-cov-3.801220_pt1 | contig 15791 bp, 11 predicted proteins | sample MGYA00375140_ERZ795056 | MGnify/ENA primary metagenome ERZ795056 (study PRJEB30185, sample SAMN05720227) | activated sludge metagenome | isolation source: Anaerobic digester | place: USA | collected 2015-03-09 ... | reverse complement strand
CATCGTTGGAATTGATAAAAAAAATGTGATTGAAAGCAATAACACTGTAAGTAAGTGGTCTATTTTTAACAAGTAAAACTTAATATTCTTCATAGTGATTCTCCAACGGGATTGTTTTAATGTTTTTAATAGGGTAAGTCATTTAACATGGATCAGCCAGAATTATTTGATTTAAACCCCGACCCTTCAAACACCGACCCGATAGGCCTTAACCCACAAGATAAGACTTTGATGGGGGCCCCTCTGGCTGAAGTACTTCGGCCTAAAAATCTTTCAGAAGTGGTGGGTCATCAAAAGATCATTGGACCTAATTCTCAATTGGGAAGAATGATTCAACAAGGTTTATTGCCAAGTTTTATACTTTGGGGCCCTCCTGGTGTGGGTAAAACCACATTGGCTCGGGTGATCAGTCTTGAACTTGATTTTCATTTTACAAGTGTTTTAGCTACGGAGGCCGGTGCAAAAACTTTAAGAGAAATTGGTGAAGCGGCTCAATTGAGACGTCTACGATTTCAAAAAAAAACAATTTTATTTGTAGATGAAATTCATAGATTTAATAAATCTCAGCAGGACATTTTATTACCTTTTGTTGAAAAGGGAGACTTTATTCTTATTGGCGCCACGACCGAAAATCCCTCTTATGAATTAAATAAAGCTCTGATCAGCCGCTGCCGCATAATACAGATGGAGCGCTTATCGGAAAAAGATTTATTAGGGGTGCTCGAACGTGTTTCAAAACATTTTGGAATCCTTCGAGCTGAATTTTTAACGGAAGAGGCACAAGAGAAAATTATATCGGACTCCGATGGCGATGCACGACGGTTGATCAATAATTTAGAACTTGTTTTTCAAAACTTTAAGAGTTCAGGAAAAAAAATAGGTGTTGAGGACTTAAAAGAAATCATCAATCCAAAAATTTTAAACTATGATAAAAACTCAGAACTTCATTACGATATCATATCTGCATTTATTAAAAGTATCAGAGGCTCGGATCCAGATGCGGCTCTCTATTATTTGGCTCGCATGTTGATTTCTGGTGAAGATCCTTTGTTTATAGCTCGTCGATTAGTGATTTTAGCTTCAGAGGATATCGGAAACGCCGATCCTAGGGCTTTACAGGTGGCTGTGGCTGGGTTTCAAGCCTTAGAGTTAATAGGTCTGCCAGAAGGGGAGCTCTCTCTTGCTCAGGTGACTACCTATTTAGCCAGTGCTCCTAAGTCCAATGCCTCTTATTTAGGTATTAAAATGGCAAAAGCCGCGGTTCAGGAGTTAGGTTCTGTGGGGGTGCCGGCTTATTTAAAATCATCTTCAAAATCTGCTGATTACAAATACCCTCACGCCTATCCAAAGGGGCATGTAGATCAAGCCTACCTTCCAGAAAAGGCTCGAAATTTGAAATTTTATGAACCTAAAGATATCGGTTTTGAAAAAAATATAGCTCTATATCTTAAGTGGCTTAGAAATTAAGACCAAAAAAAGATAAAAATGTCTTTTATTTACAAATATGTTATGAAAGTTGGCTTAAAAATTTCTAAAAATATTATTGCACATTTGAGGTTAAATCCATGCATTTTCGAAGCTTTATTTTGTTTTTTGTGTCTGTTTTTTTTGTAATGCCTGTACAGGCTCTTTCTGAAGAAGAAACCTTAGAGGTGGAGCGAATTTTAGATGAAGTATTAACCCCGAGTATTTATATTTTACTGAATCCCGACGCAGAAACAAGTACTCCCGAAGCATTAAAAAGCAAAGATAATTTGAAATTTAAATTAACAAATGAATTGCGAGATTTAGAATCAGGTACGACCTCAAAAATAGAAAACAGAGAATATGATCTACGGACAATTTTGCAGCACTATGAAGTGTATGCAAATTTTTATTATAAAATGCAAAAGTATGGATTTGATGTTTTTTCTGCGGATCAATTATTAGATATGTTAAAGCTTAGAGAACTACATTATTATCAAATTTCTCAAGGGATATATTATAAAGATGTAGATGCAAAAGGTTCAAGTGGCGGAAATTATTTTAGAAATGACCCCGAGTTAGATAGGATGAAAATTACCGCTTTTGTTGAACATCACGTAAAATCAAGAAAATTTTCCTATCGTCTTTTTCTGAAAATTAAAAGTAGAGTCAATTTAAAAAATATTTGCTCAGGCCTGTTTACTAAAAAATAGGAATATACAGTTTACATGTTACTTTTGAAAGAGGTCAGAACCCTTATAAAGGGTTCTCGTTTGAACAGGGTGATTTAAGAGAATTTGCTAAGTCACGTGCGTCTTTATTTGTTAATACCCTTCCGATAAGGCAACTTTTTTCTCCTGCAAGTCTGACAACAAACAGCACAGATTTGTCTTTTGTGTTTTCACCATTTGAATCAATATTTGCTACACTCAATCTATAGATGAGAGCCTTAAAATGAATTTCTCCAAAGCCTTCTTTGTTTTTTTCAAGATCATATACCCATTCAATTTTTTGTGAGCCCATACTGTGAAAAGCACTTGGTCGTTGTAAGTTAATTGCTGTCCCTTGGAACGATAATTCAGGCCCATACCGTAGATCTCCACCACTTTCTCGTAGAGTGTATCCTCCAAAGGCTTTACATTCTTTAGTTGAAAAATCAATTGGTGCTAGATCTGTAGATTCAGAGACAAGAATGCAATCCGTTGATAAATCAGTATAGGTACTAACTGTAGTAATATTTGTTTCTATATTTGCGAAGCTTAGATTTGAGATTACAAGAATTAAAGATAAAATTGTTAACGCTTTCATAAATTATTTCCCCTTTAAATGGTTTTGAACTTTAAAGTTACTTTTTTTCACATTCCCACATACGTAAGAGCCTGGCTCCAAAATAGGTTCCAGCCTTATCTAGTGCCCAAGGAGGATAGGGATAGAACTTTGCTTCTACACATCGACCAGGAGTTGCGGCCATCCACTGGCGATCTTCTGCAGAGGCCGTAACGATTTCACCAGATTTTTCTTTTATAGCGACAGCAAAGGAAAAAAGTTGAGGATTCATTTTAGTTTCTGAAGTTTGAAGTAAAGAAATGTTTAAGTCGACTCTTTCTACAGAATCAATGATACCTTCAACATGTCTAGAAAATAAAAATGGATAGTAATTTACAATGCCGAAAGTAACAAAGATTAAAAAAATAAAACCTAAAATGACCTTTAAATATTTAATAAGACTCAACATGAACTCTCCCGCTGAAATGCAAAAAGGGAAATCAAGTTTCCCTTTTTGCTGTACTTGGTATTCTCTATTAAATTACCAATTCCATTGGTCGATATTGTAACCCCAGCTCGCAGCTGCATTTCTGTACATATCTTTAATAAATTGTTTAGCTTGGTATGGCTCAAGATTGTTTGAATCCGCAATACGTTCTGTCAATTCAGACATCTCAGTATTGTCGCCACCCTTAAGTTCTAAAGCAGCACTGATGGCTTCTTTATATGGGACTCCAAATACACCTTCAAAGGTTTTATCCAATTCTTTAGTGGTAATAACACCATTATCAGAAACAGAAAGAGCCATAGCATTCAGAGAGGAGGCAACAGCCATTGCTTTTTCAGCTTTGAAGCCATAACTTTTTGTTAACTTCTGAGCAGCCAGTTTAACAAGTTCTTTGTTGGCTTGTGTGTTTAAAGCTTCGATATTGCGGTCTGTGCTTCCAAAATTAACTTGGTTATTGATGGCTTCACCGTAGTTACCTTCGTTTTTATTGGCAGAGTAAAGAACACTATTTCTTCCGATCCAGTATGTTCCACCGCGGATGTCTTCCCAAAAGTATCCAGAAGTACCAACGCCAATGCTTGTTCCGCCAACGTATCCAGCAAAATCACTCACATCTGCATAGTACAAAAATTTACCAAGATCATCATAGACGGTTGCATTTCCGTAGTTGTCAAATTTAACATACTTTAAATCATCCGACCCATATCCATATTTGTTAAAGTCAGGATCCTCAGTAACCTGAATACGTTGTCCTGTGCTTGTTAAAAATGTACAGCCGGGTGTCGCTTGATAAGTTTGGCAGATGTCACCATAGACCGTTTCGTAAGGATAATAGATGACAGGACGACCACCGCCACCACCACCACAAGCAGACATCATTGAGAATGCTCCAGCTAAAGTAACAAAAAGCACAGTTGATAGAATTGATTTTTTCATTTTTCCCCCTTTTATTTTTTGTTTAGAAATAAATTCTTTAATAATTTTTTATTAAAGAATTTTGGCACCACTAACATGTTTGCAAAGGGCTAGCCAAGATTTTTTGACACCATTTTATTTAACGCTGCGCGATCGATGTAATAAACATATAAAAATTACAACTAATTTTAATACTCTAAGGGAAGGCGCAGAATTTTACCTTGGCATAAATAGTCTAAGGCATAGGCCCCTTTGCTGCCAAGGAAAAGAGGCTGTGGAAAAGGTGTGCACTGACCTCCGGTACTGATTCTTAATTTGGCGGGAATGATAAGTTCTTTTGGTAATTCATTCTCGTAATAGGGAATATAGACCTTCATACCTAATCCCATGCGTGAATCTTCGGTCAAATACAAAGCCGGCCATCTTGTATTATTTTGAAGATCTAAAACCATTGTTGAAAATAAAATTTTATTAAATCCACCCGTGGGATAAAAGGTATATCTCTCTAAAGAGTGCTGAATCGATTTTGATTTTAAAAAATCGGTGTACTGAATTTCTGTTAAGGTGAGTCCATAGGCTCCTTGAATTTGAGAAGAGTCACTCCAAAAAACGGACTTGATAGACAATAGCGAATCAAAGGGCTTACGGAGTGGTTCCATTAAAGAATGAATCCACTTTTGATCAAAAAAATTAAAGCCCAAAAGATCCTGAGTTTTCGGAAGGCTGTCCGTGGACCAATAGGTTCCTTTATATTCTAAATCGGATAGATCAAGGTTTTGAATTAAACCCTTTGATCTTTCAAAAAGATTTTGAAAAAGTTTTAATTCAGAATGGGTATTTAATTGTTCTAATTTTTCTATTCCATGAGCTCCAACTAGAGCAAGAGCATAGCTCGAATGATAGGATGGATTTAACGAGCTACCGAGGTTTTTAGCCATCAATAGGGTGAGTTTTCCATTTGTATTACTGAATTTTGGATCAAGAATGTCCACGACATCATATCCCTGAAATTGAGTGATGGATCGAAGTTCTTGATTCTCTTGAAAATAAAAAAATCTATTTTTGATTTGTTTTAGATTTTCTTTTTCCCAGAGAGTCCACAAGGTCGGCTTAGGGTGCGTGTCATATCCGGGTCCTACCCAAGCTGGTTTAAAAGTATGACCCGTTTTTAACCAAAAAAACTGTGAGGGCAATGGCGCATTTTCATAGATATATTCAAATTTCTGAATAATATCTGTTTTACTATTTATAATAAAAAACTCGGCCCAAGATTTTGAATCTGCATTTTTTTTGAGACTTTTAAAGCCTAAAAAATATTCGCTTTGACCATCTTGATCCCAATCAATGCGTTCTAAATAGCTTAAACTGTAATTATCAGAACTTTCTTTCAGTTTAAGATTAAAACTTGAACTCAACTGATAGGATTCTTCTGTAGTTTGTTTTAAAAGTTGAAAACTTGTTTTTGATTTTTTTATTGTTTTAACTAAGTAATCTCTTTTGCCGATTTCATTATCATGAGTTTTAAAAATGGGTAAATACTCAATATCTGTGATCGGGGGTCGTGAGATGGGTAACGGCTGATCATGATTAAACGTAAATGAGTTCAAGGGAGGGCGTTCTAGCGAGAGTTGATGAACAATTCTAGCTTCGAGAGGATATTCAAACTGGTATTGAGTATTCGCAGAAATTTGAAATGAAATTTCTAACTCGCTCGAAATGCGAGTTTTTTCTGGTTCGGTTGAATCCTGAATTTCAAATTCAATAACATATTTTCGAATTTCATTTGTTTTCCAGATTGAGGGAAATTTAGCAAATGGTTGAATTGATTTAAGACTTGGTCTAAGTGTCTCTACGGTCGGTGAAAGCCATTGTGTGGTTAATTTAATTTGGTCAGAATTAAAATCAATCCAGCGATTAATAAATTCAACTTCCCATAGGAGTTGACGGCTGTGCCCATCCCAAAGAATCGTAAAAGGTGTTTTTTCAAGTGGAACGATATGAGGTTGGGGTTTAAATTGAATGGCCTTTGTCATATCCAGAGATCCACCCAGAATTTTTTTACTATCAATGAAATAGGGCGGTACTGTTGTGGTTTGCAGATGAGGGGCCCCCATCAAGAGATCCATAGAGTTTTTAATATTTCGACTTCCCAATACCAGGCGAGAGTAGATTTCGGATTTGGGTATTCCATAAGAAAGCATTTCTGCGACAACCCCTGTGACAAAAGGGGTACTTTGAGAGGATCCACTGAGATATTCATAGCCTGAATCACCTCGAAAAGATTTGGCTTTTAAATCCATAGGAAAGGTGCTGAGAATATTTAATCCCGGAGCTAGTAGGTCAACTCCGGAAGAGTGGTTTGAAAAATGAGAAATACTGCCATCTGGATTGTGTGAACCAACACAAATCACACCCGAGTAAGCACAGGGATAAATTAAAGTTTTTGTCGCATCATTTCCGCTGGCAGCAATAAAAATAATTCCTCTTTTTTGAGCCTCGGCAATCAAAGATCTCATTGTAGAGCTATCTTGTTCCCAGCTCCAACCCATGGATAAACTAATGACTTCAGCACCTGATTTGATGGCATAAAGAAGTCCGCGAATTAATATATTACTTAGATACGGTGGCAATTCTTTAAAATCAGATTCATTAACCTCTTTTTTTATAAGATCTTCTGGATTTAAAGAAGCGGGTCGTGTTGGCGAATTTGGATTTGTACTTAAAACTTGAACAGGGATAATTTCAACATGGGGGCTTACAAAAGTAATAAGTCCCGTCACGTGGGTTCCGTGACCAACAGGATCATTTACAAGGGGGTGTCCTAATATTTTATTCTCATTAATTGTTTTGGGACTCACCGTTGACCAGCCCTGACAATCTAAAGGATATCCGTTTTTATCTAAATCCACCTGAGGATTTTTTAAATTTAACCAATGGTCATTGCAAAGTTCTTGAGACTTTTCTTGTAAGCACAGTTTGTATTTTTCATAACTTTCACACTCTAGAGTGTTTTTATAAATAAAAGGTTCAAGTAAAGGATGATTTAAATCCAATCCCGTATCAAGAACAGCGACTTTAATTTTTCTGAGCGGTGGTGTATTGAATGAATAAAAACGAATGTCTTCGTTAGGGGTGGCTTGAGATTTATAAGTGTACATGCGATCAATATCGATATTCTGTGGAAGTCCCTTATTATGAAGTCCCCAATTGTAGACATCAATAGGTGTTGAAACAGCAACATTGGCAGTAGCCTCAATATTAGCTGAAAGACCCATGTTAGAAGATAGGAAAATACTTAAACAGAGAATCCATTGCATCATTTGATGCCTCCTTGAGTACGATCCAGCTCTAAGGATAAAACTTTTGATTTTTGAGATAAGTAGGAAATTAAACCATTTGCATATTTAAGATCATCTTGTGGATTTCCTATCGTGTTGGCAAAATAATTTCGGTCCGCTTTTGCATCCCCCGTTTTAAATCCATTGATTTGAAGAGTTAAAAAATACTCGTTTTCATTTTTAAAAGAGTTAATAATTTCAGAAAAAGTAAACTCTTGGTCCAGGATTTCAAAATACTTTGTTAAAGATTCAATCACGGTTTTTTTATTTGAAGAATTGAATTTTTGAATCAAGGAATAAAGTTTTTTAGTAGACTCTTGTAAACAAAAATATGATTTTTTGTTAATGACTTCAGAGTAAAATACAAAGGATTGTTCTGAATTGATTCTTCTTTTCTCGTGTTCACAATATTCATTGTATATTTGTAAACCACTTTCGAAATTTCCATTTCCTTTCATTCGAACGATTTTTTCGAAAAACTCAGCAAAACTTTGATTTTTTGTTTTATTCATTAGGGATTGGATACCCAAAGGCATAATGCTCAGTTGCAGTTGAATACGGTAAAAATCTAAACTTTTTACATTTTGAAAATCTTCAATTTCAATAAGTCGATAGGTGTTGTTTTTTAATCCACTAAAGTCTTTTTGAATGTCATTGAATAAAGTTAAAAAATCATCCTTTTTGAGTTTCCATCCGCCCCAAACATGCTGCAGAATTGTCACGGTGGGGAGAGCCTCTGTGGCGGATCCAATATCCCCTTCTGTGCTAATGGATCTCCATCTTGCGGATCCCCAAGGAGAATTCGCGGGGTTCGGGTCTGAGGAAGTTTGCAATTGAAAATTGGATTTTGGGTTTTTGTAAAACAGATAACCCATAAAGCCATCATTAAATAATCCTAACCAGTCTTTTCCGGTTAAAGTTTGTGCTCTAGAAGTAAAAACAGAGATGCGTGCATCTTCAGGCTTTTCTTGGGGCAGTTCTTTATTTGTGGGAGGTGTTAAATCAAGGGTATGGTTTTCAAAACTTTTCTGAACTTTAAAGAAAAATAATTTTAATTTTGAAAGTGCCGTATCGAGATGATGTTGAATGTTTAATTGATTTTCAGAATATTTTTTACTTAATATTTTATCATTATTATTTTTAAGCAAATTATAGAGCGAGGTGCTAAGGTCTTTTTGTGGATTCTTCTCTGTGAGGTCTATAACATAAGCTTTTGTTTTGATGTTAAAGTTGGAGTTTGAAATTCTAAAATTCAAAAAATCTATAAAATATTGAGCTCGACTTTGAAAGCCTGTTTGTATTCCATCTTGAGAACGAATAAAGATTTGAAGGGCCTCGGCTGTTCTTGTTATGAAGGTTTGTCGAATTAATACTTTGGAAATATCAACACCGAAACTGATATTATTCAGAAAATCCAAGGGTGTCCCGCCGTTAAGGGTGCTCCAAGAGGTTAAGCCTTGAACATAGGCCGCTGGAGAAAAAGAATCTGTAATACTAAAAACTTCGCCTTCTTTAAAGTTCTCAAAAAATTGTGCTAAGGCGGTTTGTTTTTTATTCCAAATCTCTTCCTCCGAGATTTTCTTTTGCTCTGTATCTGAGCCTTTATCAGATCCATTGACTGCATCTTCTAAAATATTGGATAAGTTTTTAAGATTTGCCGGAACATAAATTTTTGACCATTCGACTTGTTCGCCCTTTTTTAAGCTTTGAATGGGAAGTACATGGGTGTAGTCTCGATTAAGACTCAGTTGAGCACCTACAAAGGGTGTGATTTCTTGAAAGCCATTCCAGGTTCTAAATTCTCCCAAACTGACACCCACGCTGAGATTATCGACCAGTTGAATGGGTGCGGTACTTTCAAAAAAAGTTCCAGTCGCAACACTTCGTGAGGCTGAAGCAGAAAATCCAAAAAGTGTCCCTCCCCAAGATTCAATTTTTTGATAAAGTGGTTCCATGGGGTGATTTTGGATATGGTCTTGAATGCGTTTTTGTAGATCTTTTTGGTAAGACTTTGCTGCATCATCTACCGTTAATAGATTTAAGCGTTCATTCAATAGATTTAGTACAGAACCAATAATAGAAGATTTTGTAAGAATTCTTAAATATTTTGCATAATCCGAGGGCTCAAAAGGGAGGTCCACGTCGTTATGTTTAAAGTCCTGGGGGTAACCTTCAAATTTACTTTGTAGAACTTTTCCACCGACTATGGATTTTTCTGGATTTGAAATATTTAAATCCGGTAAAGGTAAAAGTTGAGATGCTGATTGATTAAAAAATTCACAGGACTGATTGATCCGATATAATATTTTTGCTTTTAAAAGTGTATTAAGCTCTTGGGGGTATTTACCAGAATCAATAATTTCAGAAATGTCTGAGTTTGTCAGAGAGCACAGCCGTTGACTCATCCATTTCAGATCCTCATAGGTGGCTGCCGCAAAAGAGGAGGCGTTGTAATATTCCATTTCAATAAATCCAGATCGAATACGAAGAAAGGTTGGGTAATAGTGATTTAAGCTCTCTGGGATTTTGGTCAGAGCAAAGAGCAGGATCATGGCGCGGTATTCTCGGGTTTTAGAGAGCCAAAACAAGGCGGATTTAATTTCTGGTGTGTTGAGGTAAGGGTTGGGGCCTTGTCCCCAATAGGGAGTAAAATATTCGTTCGAGAATTTTTCAAGGATCACATCAGAAAGAACAAGAAAAGTCTCACCCTCTTCTAGAATCCATTTCTCTTCTTTAAGGGCCGCTTGCATTTGAGTTTCAGAAACTTTGATGAAGAGATCTTTTATCTCTGCACTTGCAAACTGAATTTTTAATTTTGAATAATACTTTGGAGAAGGTGTGTAGTATCCCAATTTTCTTAAAAGCGCAGATCTTAAAAGTGTTGCATGACTGAGTCGACTGATGGACATTCGAAAAGTTTGAGCCTCGTTGAGTGGCTTAACTAAAAAAGTATTCGTATAGGGCATTTCTGCATCAAAACGTTGAAAATCCATAGTTTTTGAAGAGTCCGGAAATCCATCGAGGTCATCTTGTGCAGAGTGTTTTTTATTTTGCCAAAGAACGCTGTCCACAGGGTTAAGTGCAGAGATGTCAACTCCATTACTTTTAAGTTCAAGAGCTGTTTCAGGAGTGATGACTTGGTTTTTCCATAAAAGGTTTGAAGCGGGTTTTTTATCGGAGGATATTGGAATTCTTAAAGACTCTAGAATGAAGGAGCCAGATGACGCGAGTGTTAATTTTGAATCCATCAAAAATATTGAAATAATAAAAAATGAAAATTTCAATGAACCCCCCTTAGAGTTGGTCATAGGCCTACCTATCATAGTTGTTTTTTTGACTCTATAAATGGAATCCATATTGTATTCTTTTTATACTGGCACCTCTTTTGCAAAAGCCTCATTGGGTTGAAAAAAATACACCATTTTGACACCAGTCGAATGGATTTTAATATAAAGGGGGAGTTATGAAGCGTGCAGAGCCTAAAGGGGTTAAGTTTTTCTATTTTATACTGATTTTTGTGGTCAGTATCCTGGGAAATTCCAAATCCTGGGCCGATCCAGAAGAAGAATTGTCCATTCAGATGAAAAGAACATTCTCAGACGCACAAGTTGTGGGGACGTTGAAAAAGAATCTTTTCAAGCAAGAGGCCTATCAAGACACTTATCCCGTCCAAGTTCCTTATGAGGCAGAAGAAACCTATTACGAGGATGTACCCTATCAAGATCAAGAGACTTATTATGTGGATGTACCCTATCAAGATCAAGAGACCTATTATGAACGTGTACCTTATCAGGAACAAGAAACTTACTACGAAAAGGTCCCCTATACGGAGCGAGAATCCTATCAAGATTACGAAGAGTATTGGGATTATGAAAGGCAATGCCGGACAGAGTATGAAAATGTCTGCCGTCGAGAGAATGTGTGTCGCACAGAATACGACCGTCAATGCCGCACAGAAAGAGTTTGTCGTAGTGAACCTGGTGAAAACCAATGTAAAATGGTTGAAGAGTGTGGAACCAATGCCCATGGACAACGTATTTGTAAAGAGCGAAAAGTTTGTGAGCGTGGACCCTCTCGAGAGGTCTGCAATAATGAGCAAAAATGTGACAGCACACCTCGCCAGGTTTGTTCTGAAGAAAATAAGTGCCATCAAGTTCCAAAAGAAAAATGTGAAAATGAACGTGTCAGAAAAACACGATCTGTTACTAAATGGAGAGATGTTACAAAATATCGTGATGAATTACGCACTCGCACTGTGACGAAATATCGTGAAGAAGCGCGAACAAGAACCGTGACAAAATACCGATCCGAGGCCAGAACTCGCACCGTAACAAAATACAGAAAAGAAGAGCGAACTCGCACTGTGACTCGCTATCGAACCGAGTACAAATGTTGTGTCACACGCTACAGAGAAGTTTTTGATCGACAAGAAAATATCGAAGTGGTTCTTATATTTCCAAAAAATTCCGATTTGTTAAATACAGAAACGGAAGTGTTTGATGTCACCCTGACTCAGGGATCGCCAAAACCTCAAGTTGAACTTAAAATGAATCAAACGATTTATGGTTATAAAATTCTCAAACAAGAAGCTCGTGGCCAACGTATAGAAATTGAATTGGGATTAACTCCAAAATATACGGTACAAGAGCTGGGTGAAAAATCCGTCAGTTTATTAAAAATGGTTTTAGATTTAGATGGATTTCAAGTGAACTTTTTAGATCAAGGATTACGTACTCGTGTTGAAACCAAGTACAGAGTTCAAATCAAAAATAAAACAACACAAGAAGTGGTTTTAGATCAGGTGGCCATGGGAGTGTTAGACAAAAAGAATGTAAAAATAATACTTCCAAAAAGTCTTGAACTTGAAAACGATTATGATCTTTCGTTGCAGGTTTATCGAACTGGAGTGGTTCTAAATGGTGAAGTGAATTTTTTAACAAAAGCCACGTACAGTTTTGATCGATTGAATTCTAAAGATTATGGCCCACAAACATTAAAGGACTTAACTATTCAAGAAAGCAACGAGGGTCTTGTATTTAGTTGGCAAGATCTTGGGCTCGATCAACGTTTTGAAACCAAGTATGGGGTAAAAGTTTTTAAAGGAAAAAACAAAGAACTCATTTTTGAAAAAGAATTTTTTTCAAAAGAAGGAAAAAAAGTTCAAGTTCAAAAGGATTTAGTGACTGAGAATGAAGAGTATCATTTTCAGTTGCAGGTTCAGCGTTCTGGACGAATTTTAGATCAAGATGTGCAATTTCTAGCCAATAAAGTTTATCAAAGATCTTTAGATAAGTCGCTTTTTGAAGGAGAAGATAAAATCCAAGGATTTACTTTAGGCGGAGAGGGTATTGATGGATTCGTCGAGTTTAAGGATTTATCACCCTTGCATTTAGCGGTAGTTACTCAGTACGAGCTAACACTTTGGGGACCTGGTGGTTTTTTAGGACAGCAAAAAAAGATGTTTTTAACAAAAACATTGACCCGATCGGCTCAAGTAAAAAATCCCACTCACTGGAACTTAGTCAAAGATTTAGGATTATCCGAAGCAGAGGCTAAAAAATATCTCAGATCCGGGTTTCGCATCGATCTTCAACTGGTGGTGAAACGGCAAAGTGCTTTATTTCTAGGTGAAAAAGAAATTAAGATCACAAAAACAAAATCTCAAAAAGTCGAAGGCACCGACAGCGAATCCCCCTGGGGAAATGAGTAACATAAACAAAGTTCATATATAATAAGACAAGGGCTGCGTGTGATCGCAGCCCTTGTCTTATTTAGGACTCAATACTTAAGATCGATCATCACCAACATTACCAAAAATATGACCTAAAGCTTCTTGAAAACGTTTTCTGATCTTTGCTTTTTCTTTTGCAACTCGCTTGTTGCGCTTTACGATTTTTGGAACTTGATCAAAAGCTTTTTGCATTTCTTTGGACGGTTTAGGGCGGTCTTTTCTGGTCATAAATGTCCCTTTAAAAAACTCTTACTAAATTGTTTTTTTTTCTTATCTGCCAAAGAATGAAATTGAATATTATTTTGAACTAAAATTGGTTTAATTTGGGAATTATCAAGAATATGCCACTCATCACACAAATCTTTATATATATTCCAAAAATTATCAAAACATCTCAAATATCTTCTGCGAACAGTTTGAGTTGGAATATGATGTCCACCCTGCTCAACTCGATTTTTGATTCTAGAAATATTTAAAGTTACTTTTGATAATCCAATAAAATAAATAATTATTTTATAACCATCTTGTTTTGCTTTTTTTAATATTTGAGCATAAGTGAGGCCGCTTAACGTGGACTCAAAAGCAAAAGAATCGCCATTTTGGATTTTTGATTTAATTTCAGTGAGTAAAACACGACCCGCTTGAAAAGACGCTTTTTCAAATTCAATGGGTCCAAATCCCGAGGCAATAAGGTCTGGGTTCAGAAATGGAATTGTTGGCTTTGTGTGAATAACAAAACTCTCTGCGAAAGTTGTCTTTCCGCTTCCATTGGGACCAGCGATCACTTTAATTACTTTTGTCATATGTGCTTTCAAAAGATCAGATATACCTAAGCCATCGATTATCGAGAGCTTTTCAAACTTTGATTTAGCCGCCTGACGCTTTTAAGTCAAGACGTCTAGTAACTTCAGTATATGAATCCAACCGATCTCATTAAATACTTTTAAAAATCAGCGATGGCATCAACCAGCTCTGGATAATCGACAAAGGGATTGCGATTCATCTGTTTCTTAAAGATAAAATCATTGACCATTCTGTCGCTATCATCGGGAGGATGGTTTTTGTGCCACTGTCGAAGATATTTTTCTTCGGTTTCTCCGATTGTTAAATTGTATCGCACACTAAAGTAAAATAAAGCTCGAGCGACTCGGCCCTTATGATCTTCTGGCGGTTCAAAATAATGACTTCTTTTTAGTGAATCCGTATAACCCAACTTAACGGTGTTGCACTTTAAATCTTGGGTTGTTTCTAATACATCCGCAAAAGGGAAATTTCCACGGGCAGAGTTCATTTGCGAATCAGTTGGAAACAAATGATGCAAATCTGACTTCTGCAAATCTTTAGGAAAACGTGAACTAAAACGACTTTGTGGCCAAGTGTGCTCTACATTTATAACCTTATCGCTAGGAAGTAGTCCTGGCCCCACTCCAGAAGAAATATCATACTCACAGTACTCATCATGCACAAAATACTGTTGATCCTTTTTTTGTAAATACAATTCTCCAAAAATGACCTGTCGGGCTCTGCCATAACCAATTTCTTTGTGACTGTAGCAACTTCCCTTGCAACTACTGACAATTTGGTCCTGCTGTCCCTCGTTTTGCTGGTGTAAAGAAGACAACACCATTTGTAGATCAGTTTTTAAGTCTTTGTCTCTGGAAAGACCTGATTCATAGTCTTTGTAAAATGAATCTGGATAATAGGTGATTTTTGGTTGTAATCCTAACGAGGTACAAACAAAAAATATTGATATTATAAAAACTAATTTATTTAAGAAACTCCCCACGAATCCCCCCCTGTTATATGATGTTGCTTAAGCGAGGATAAGAATCCCTAGGGAAAGCGAATGAGTCAATAGTGAAAATAAAAAGAAATCATTTCCTAACAATTAAGAGAATTCATATAACGCTGTGGCGTATTCACATAGTTTAAAATCATCCACAAAGTTTAAAATCAATTTGTTTTAAAGTAAGGCTTGGTAGGCGTCCAAAAGACCTTCTGTGATGGAGTCACCTTTAAATTTACTGGATTTTTTAACGGAGTTCATAATCCGGCTTCGGACTTCGCTGGGTTTTAATTGGGGGTATTTAGAAAGTACAAGCGCGGCAACCCCAGTAGTGATGGCGGTCGCTTGACTGGTTCCGCCCCAAAATCGAGATCCCAACTTGGGAAGTAATCCCCAAATTTTTCTACCTGGGGCGGCGAGGTCGACACTTTTTACGCCAATATTGGCGAAATCAATACGCCAACCAGATTCATCACTAGCGGTAACGGTTAAAATATTAGAGTTTTCAAAAGCAGCAGGGATCATTTTGAAAGAATCAATGTCTTCACCGTCATTTCCGGAGCCCGCAATTACGAGAACATTGCGGTCTTCAGCATATTGGATTGCAGATTGAAGTTTACGATCCATTTCATCATCATCAAATGTAAAAGCAAATGACGCATTTATAATCTGAGCCCCATTGTCTACAGCATAACGAATGCCGCGTTCAACAATTTCTAAATTATTTTGTGAATTAGAGGCATCTAAAACCTTCACAGGCATCAGGCGGACATTCCAGGCAAT
>ERZ795056.3844-NODE-3844-length-15798-cov-9.516674_pt1 | contig 15798 bp, 11 predicted proteins | sample MGYA00375140_ERZ795056 | MGnify/ENA primary metagenome ERZ795056 (study PRJEB30185, sample SAMN05720227) | activated sludge metagenome | isolation source: Anaerobic digester | place: USA | collected 2015-03-09 ... | reverse complement strand
GCCGAATCAAGTTTTTGTTTGATAAAGCCCAGTGCCTCTTTTTCCTGTTTGGTTTTGTTGGTCGTTTTGGCCAGATGCTCCAGCATATTCCGGTAGGTACGGTTCACTTTCAGTTCAGGGGCGTTCTGTCCGTTGAGTGACAGTTCCAGTTTCCCGGAATTGTTTACCAGAATAAAATCAGGGGTGATGAACTGACTTCCGCCTCCTGTTCCTTCCGACACTTCACCTGGTTTGGGATTGAGGTGAGTGATCATCGAAATGGCGTCTTTCATCAGATCGTGGTCTTCCACGCTCAGACGCTTTTCTATTTTTTCGTAGTGCTTTTTGGTGAAATCCTCGAAATGATCTTCGACAATCTGAATGGCCAGTGAGGCAACTTCATAATTTCCTCGTTTACGATCGAGTTGAAGTATGAGGCATTCCTGAAGATTCCGGGCTGCAATTCCGGGAGGATCAAACTGCTGGATCATATCCAGAATGTCTTCCAGCTCTTCTTCTGTGGTGTCGATGTTCTGTGAAAAAGCAAGGTCATTGGCGATGGAAAACAGATCCCGGCGAATGTAGCCGTCGTTGTCAATCGAACCAATCAGCTGCATGCCAATGGCCATTTTCTTTTCTGTGAGTGGAAGAAAGCTGAGTTGTTGAATGAGCAGGTCATTAATCGTAGTTCCACTCACAACCGGCACATCGCGGTCTTCGTCGTCAGCGGACGGTCCGTCGCCCTGCAGTTTGTAACCTGCCTGGTCCGAATCCCTCAGATAATCTTCAATGTTGATTTTGTCGTCGATACCCTCGCCTTCAGGCACTTCATCGGGATCATCAAACGGTTTTTCATCCGGATCAGACGAATCGTTGTCCTGAATCGGGTCTTCTCTCCCTTCCTCCAATGCCGGATTGATTTCCAGCTCTTCTTCCACACGGGACGAAAGTTCGGTCGTAGGGATTTGCAACAGCTTTATGAATTGGATCTGTTGGGGCGACAGCTTTTGCGAAAGCGTTTGATGTAATCCAAGTTTCTGTGATGCCATTCCCTAATTTTGTGGCAAATTAAAACAATCTCTCCATCTGCAAATTTATGCTTTCACCAAAAATCATTCTCGTGTCTGGTTCCGTTCTGGGATTTCTATCAGTTGCCCTGGGTGCATTTGGTGCTCACGCACTGAAGGATTTTTTGATTTCCAATCAGCGACTGGCCACGTATGAGACCGCAGTGCAATATCAGATGTATCATTCTCTGGCACTGGTCGCTACCGGAATACTGGGCCAGTTGTTTCCAAAGAGTGATTTCGGATGGGTTGGCTTATTGTTTCTGGGGGGAATCTTTGTTTTTTCCGGCTCTCTTTTTATCCTGTGCGCCACCGGAATACGTTGGCTTGGGGCCATTACTCCACTGGGTGGAATCAGTTTTTTAGCGGCCTGGTTGTGGCTGGCAATCAAGGTCTGGACAGCCCGTTGAGGATGGATGGCAGGTAAGTCAATCTGCTTTTCCTGACATCGATCAGGAAATTTCCTGTTTTTTTTATTTGTTGGACCCGCATCAGGCTATACATTTGCCGCATGTTTAGAATGAGTCTAAATAAGAAGGGTCGATTCCTTCTTATACTTCTGTTGATGATCGCATCCAATTCCTTCGCTCAGATCCTGACCCACGAAGATTCCATATCGGCTGGTTTGAATGTGAAAGGAAACAGGGCAACTGCCATCTCAGGCTACGGAGAAGCCTATTATGAGCAGGACTTCCGGAATAAGCTGGCCACGGCAAGACTTCGGAGAACCATTTTGTTCATCGGTCATCGTTTCAACAACCACATTACTTTTTTTTCTGAAATGGAAATGGAAGATGCCGTGGTGAGTGGAGGCAGCAAAGGAGAGATCAGTATGGAGCAGTGCTTTGTTAAGTTTGATCTGGTTCCGGGCATGTACATCAATGCCGGATTGTTCACCCCAAGGATGGGCGTGATGAATGAAAACCATCTCCCCAATACGTTTTATGGAAATGAAAGGCCGGTTCTGGAAACCATGGTGATCCCTTCAACCTGGAGAGAGCTGGGTGTTTCCTTGTACGGAACCTTCCCACAGATTCCTGGTTTGAATTACAGCATCGGAATTTTCAATGGGTTACAGGCGAGCGGATTTACATTAGACAATGGCATCGCCGGTGGCAGGCAGGAAGGTTTCAAAGCCAGTGCCCGGAATAAAGCCATTGTCGGATCGTTGCTTTATTATGCAGGACCTTTCCGGTTTCAGGCTTCCGGTTATGCAGGTGGCAGCAATGGTGCTGACGATAAAATTTCTTCCTATGCAGGGTTGTCAACCGGTTTTATGGGCACCCCTGTTTATGTGGGAGATGTAAACGTCCAATACCGCAACAAGGGCTGGTTCGGCAAAGCCCAGATTACACAGATTTCCATTCCGGATGCAGACCGAATCAATGCCGCTTTTGCCAATAATTGTCCTGGAAGAATCAGTGGCGCATTAGGAGAAATCGGTTATGATTTTCTGAACAAAAAATACAACGGAGAAAAGCAACTGCATGCATTCGGACGGTACGAATTCATCAATATGAATGGGAAGATGCCTGAAACCGGTATCGAAAATCCCTATTTCACCCAGCAACATTTCTTTGCCGGACTCAGCTATCTGCCGGTGCGGGGTGTTGTGATCAAAGCTGATTATCAATACATAATAAATGGATCGTTTAATCAGTCACTGATCATCAATCCACCACCATACCAATTGCCATTTTATCAAAACCGGTCATTCTTTAAACTGGGCATGGCCTATAGTTTCTGATGGAGAAAAAACGAATCGGCAGAAAGGATTTCATTAAAACTTCCTGCAGCCTGATCGGGCTTGGCGTACTGGCTGGACTGGCGGAAAGCTGCTCGTCGTATAAAGTCTTTAAAACCAAGGTAACAGACGGCACCATTTCCATTCCTCTTTCTGAGTTTGCATTGGAAGAAGTCCGGATTGTACGGGCTCCTGGTGTCGGCTACGATATTCTGGTTCGCAAAATGGGACCCACTTCCTTCACAGCCTTACTGCTTAAGTGCACGCACCAGGACTGGGATCTGCAGGTGGGGAAAAATCAGATCAACTGCACCTACCATGGTTCGGTATTCGATTGGATGGGCAATGTGAAAACTGGTCCGGCTTCCACAAAGCTCAAATCGTTAGCTACCCGCATTGAAAATGAATCTTTACTCTTAACGTACTCATAATGAATAATTTAAATTTAACACTTTCTATTTGCTTCCTTTGTTTTCTAACGCTTTCCTGCACAAAAGATAACAGTCCGGAGCCAACCACTTCCGATCCGGTTCAATCTCTTCTTTCCTCATTCGGCACTTCCACTGCACTTCCAGTTTATCAGAAATTGCACGATGAAGCCGAAATCCTGCAATCGCTTTGCGGAACCCTGGCCTCCAATCCAACAGACGCCAACCTGCAGGCAGCACAAAATCAATGGATCAATGTGAGGGAAGCCTGGGAATTGTCCGAATGCATGCTGTTTGGTCCGGTGGCCACGGAAGGCTTAGATCCGGCCATCGATACCTGGCCTGTCAATCAGGTTGAAATTGATTCCGTCCTTTCTTCCGCTGCCAGTTTTACTCCTTCGTTTATGGAAACGCTTGGCGATGGCCTCAAAGGTTTTCATCCGATTGAATATCTGCTATTCGGACCTGCCCGTTCACGGAAAGCATCGGAATTGTCTGCCCGGGACCTTGAATATCTCACCGCATTGGCTGTCCATCTCACTTCCAAAACGTCCTTGATGGAAGATGCATGGAAAACAGACGGAACGAATTATGGCTCTGAAATCAGCAAAGCAGGTGCAGGAAGCACAGTTTACGCCAAACGTCAGGACGGAATCCTGGAAATCGCCACTGCCATTTCCGGGATCATTGATGAAGTCGGTGCTGGTAAAATTGAAGAGCCATTTGTCACAAAAGATTCTTTACTGGAGGAATCGCCTTTTTCACAAAACTCATGGACCGACTTTACCCACAACATTGAAGGCGCCCGGAATACCTACAATGGCACGATCTACGGTACAAATGTCCCATCGCTTCATCATTTCGTTTCAAAATACAATAAAGATCTGGACCTCCGTATCAACCAGAAGTTCGATCAGATTCTGGTGTCACTCAACGGCTTCACTCATCCTTTTGGTCGCTCCATCCACCTGGAGCCGGGTAAAGTTCAGTCGGTGCAAACTCAGCTGGCAGAGCTCAAGGAAATTATGGATGAAGAGTTGGTCGCCCTTATCCAACTGAAAGTACAGGATTAGGTAATTCCCTGAATGAGAAAACCGATTTTTTCCTCCCGACTTTTATCAGCCATTCTGATTTTGGGTCTGATCGCTACCAGTTGCCATGAACCGGAAGAAATTACGGTTTCACAACTGGATGAACGAATGAGCGGCGGACTTCTGGCCACAACATTTGATGCCGGAGTCTCAGCCTACGGTCAGCCTGTATCCGGTTTGAGTCCAAGAGACGAACAGGTTTTTGCCTTTGGCGATAAAATGTTTGAAACTCAGTTTGTGCAGGGGCCCGCACCGGTTTTCTCTGGATTGGGGCCTTTATACAACCAAACGTCCTGTGCCGGATGCCACAATAGGGAAGGACGAGGTCGTATGCCGGATTTTGGAGATCACTATGAATCGGTTTTCTTCAAAATCAGTATGCCGGGAAAAGATGAGCATGGCGCACCCTTGCCGGTTCCGGGTTTTGGTCACCAGATTCAGGACCGGGCAGTGTTTGGAGAAAATCCGGAAGCCCGCATTCGCGTAGAATGGCAGGACAGGGATTTTTCATATCCGGACGGCACAACAACAAAACTTCGGTATCCGGTATTCACGGTTCAGAATGCATATCGTCCGTTTCCTGAAGGCGTTCTTTTGTCACCACGACTTTCCCGGCCCAATTATGGAATGGGACTCATTGATGCCATACCCGAAGAAAACATCCTGAAAAATGCGGATCCAACCGATTTGAACAAGGACGGAATTTCAGGTAAGGCCAATTATGTCTACGATTTTCTCACCGGAAACAACCACGTTTTTGGAAAGATTGGCTGGAAAGCTTCAGTTGTCAATGTGAAAAGTCAGGTGGCCAGAGCATTGCTCGAGGACATTGGGGTAACTTCATCCATTTTTCCTCAGAAAATCGGAGCTGATCAGGAGCAGTACCGTTCAGCCTATGTTGGACCAGGTCCGGATGTGCCCGATTCGGTGATTCAGGCGCTCACCTTTTACATGCAGTCGCTTTGTGTGCCCGCCCGTCGCAATGTGGATGACCCGGATGTGGTGAAAGGGCAGGCATTATTCAACGGAATTGGTTGTGTGAAATGCCACGTGGATGTGCAGAAAACCATAGTCGATTCCCGGTTTAAGCCGGTTTCGGGTCAGACGATCCGTCCGTATTCCGATTTTCTGCTGCACGATATGGGTCCGGACCTTTCCGATGGAAGGCCGGAATACAAGGCTGAAGGCAGCGAATGGCGGACGCCTCCTTTGTGGGGAATCGGCTTATCGAAAAAGGTTTCCGGTCATGGCCAACTGTTGCACGACGGACGAGCCCGCAGTTTTGAGGAGGCCATTTTGTGGCATGGAGGCGAGGCTGAAAAAGCCCGGACTTCTTACACCCGGCTTACCGAAGCAAGTCGGAAATCGTTGCAGAAATTTCTGGAGAGTTTGTAGAAAACCCGATACCGACCTTTAAACGGCTGCTGTCTGGATGTTTGTCCCTCCGCTCACCATTTTGTGGACCGGGCATAAATCCGCAATCTGAATCAGTCTGGTTTTCTGCTCATCACTCAACGGGCCTGACAAGTGGATTTTGCGGACAATCCGGTAAGGAGAAGCCGGGTCATCTTTCACCAGGTGGCAATTGACATCCACGCCTTCCAATGGCCATTCTTTCCGGTTGGCATACATCCGCATGGTGATGGCACTGCAGGCAGAAAGGGACGAAAGAAAAAGTTCATAGGGATTGGGTGCCTGATTGGTTCCGCCAATCTCCAATGGTTCATCGGCTTGCCAAAGGTGTGTATCGTTTTTCAACGACATTAAAAAATCGGCATTGCCCAGATGAGCGTTGATTTCTGCTATGATTTCCATTTTCTGCTAAAGTTAACCCTCAAAACCGGTTCGGGCATGACTTCCATCGCAGAATGGTTTCCGGGATGAAGCACCGCACCGGCATAAGGCGGTTGTTTTTTCTTTGACTTCTCTTTTTCCGTCCGGATGAACGAGCATGAAATCGCCTTTGATCACGAGTGGTCCGTTCGGCGTTTGTTCAATGTGAATCAGGTCCGGTTTTGAGTCTTCCGTTTTTGATTCAGCTGCTGTTTCTATCCATTTCAAGGCACCGGATGGACAGGCATGCACCTGATTTTTGATCGCCTCCCTTTCCCCGTTTTCCAGCACGATCCATGGCCTTCGGAACGGATCAAAAACTGGTTTCAGATTTTTCCAGCAAATAGTCGAATGAATACATACATCCGGTTGCCAGAGGACTTCAAAATCGGTGCCTTTGTAGGTTTTGTTATGCATCTGATTTCATATTCTTTGGGTGTAGTTTGCTGTTTTTCCGACCATAAAGGAAGTAAACAGCGATTCCTAAAATCATCCATCCAAATGCTACTTTCAGGGTCTGCATATCAAGAGCGACAATCATTCCAAGACAGACAATGGCACCCAGAATCGGAACAACGGGTGAAAATGGAGCCCGGAAAGGTCTTTTAATTTCAGGTGATTTTATCCGAAGAATCAGGATTCCAATGCTGACCAGAACAAAGGCAAACAGAGTCCCAAAACTGGTGAGATCTCCCGCCACATTTCCTGGAACGAATGCAGCAAACAAGCCAACAAAAATGAACAGAATCCAATTGGCTTTGTAGGGTGTACTGTATTTTGGATGAAGTTCTCCAAAGGCTTTTGGAATCAAACCATCGTTGCTCATTGAGTAAAAAATCCGGCTTTGGCCCATCAGCATAACCAGAATTACAGAACTGAAACCAGCCAGAATGGCAACTGTTACCGCAGTAGCGAGCCAGGAATATTTCAACATATAGGTTGAAATGGCATACGCAACGCTTGCCTCTCTGCCTTTTTCCGGATCAACAAATTCTTTCCAGTTGGCTACACCTGTTAAAACGTGACCAAACAGAATGTATAAAATGGTACAAACCACCAGAGATCCCAGAATACCAATCGGCATATCCCGGCTTGGATTTTTTGCCTCCTGGGCAGCAGTACTCACAGCATCAAATCCGATGAAGGCAAAGAAAACGATGGCTGCGCCACCCAGAACTCCACCCCAGCCATGTTTAAAATAACCACTGTAGTCGGCAATCACCTGGCCTGCGTTATCCAGGACAGGAGCGGTTCCTTCCGGAATAAGATAAGGTGTATGGTTTGCAGGGAGGATATACTGCCAGCCTAAAGCAATAAAAAGTATTACAATAGCCACTTTGATAAACACGATAATGGCGTTTACGAAGGCTGATTCCTGCGTGCCGCGAATGAGCAACAATGTCAGCAATAAGAGAATAACAAGGGCCGGAGCATTTACTAATCCTTTATGCAGCATGCCTGCAGAATCTGTATAACTTTCAAATGGAGAATGGCACCATTCATAGGGTATTCCCCCTCCCAGCAATTTGTTGAGATATTCACTCCATGCGATACTCACTGTTGCGGCCCCCAGGGCATATTCCATAATCAAAGCCCAGCCAATGATCCAGGCAACCAGTTCGCCCATTGTGAGATAACTGTAAGCATAGGCACTTCCTGAGATGGGGATCATGGCGGCAAATTCTGCGTAGCAAAGTCCGGCAAAGGCACAACCAACCGCCGCGATAATGAATGAAATGGTGACAGCAGGACCCGCTGCCTGGCCCGCTGCAGCAGCTGTCCTTACAAAAAGACCGGCACCTATAATGGCACCAATTCCCAAAGCCACAAGGTTCCAGGCGTTCAGTGTTCGTTTAAGTCCTTTTTCAGGATCGTGTGCAAATGAAAGAATCTGCGTTAATGATTTTTTTCTGAATAAACTCATGTAAAGTCTTTAGGTAGATGTTTGCAATATGGAAGAAAACGATTGAGTCAGTACATCCTGGTTTGAAATGAAGAAATTCCGTTTCAATCCTGATTTTGGAATTCCGGTACTTTGATTTCAGTCGCAAAATGAAATTTTCCCCGACAATTCACAAAACTCAGCAACATTCATTTTTTGAAGTGGAGTTTGAATAGCGCCTCCGGGAATAAAGATTCAGGCAGGAAGCAGCTTTTTCAGGAATGGAAGCAGGGGCGCCAGACCTTTAAGGCTAAAGGCTCCGAATTTTAATAGGGCGGGTAAAAGAATGAGTTCCTGGTTTCCGGTCAGTTTCATTTTGATGCCCAGAAGATCAAAGCTGAAAAGGACAGAACTCACAATGAAAGCCATTCGAAAGAGTCCCAGTACAGCACCGGCTGCCTGATCGACTGGTCCCAGTAAGGTTTGTTTCAGACTGTTGCTGGCAAATCCGGCAAACCACCGAAGTGAAAAATAGGTGCAGCCAAACAACAGAATAAAGGCCAGAACCGGCAGGATCATCTTTCCTCCTTTAATCTGACCGTCCAGCAAAATCGTGGCTTCGGTCAGGAATTTGAATCCGATCACAATTGCCGCAATCAAAGCCAACGTATTGATCAGAACCAGAACCAGACCGGTTTTATAACCCTTCCAGGCCCCCCACAATAAAAGGAGGGCCAATCCGATATCGACCGGATGAAGGAAAAAGGAATCAGCCTCCAGCAAGGATTTTCTTTACCGTTTCTGAAACTGCTTTTCCATCGGCCAGACCAGCGAGTCCTTTCGTGGCCACCCCCATCACTTTGCCCATATCCTGCGGACCAGTAGCACCCACCTGGGCAACAAATTCCCGGATTTTGGCTTCGAGTTCTTCCGCACTCAGTTGTTTGGGGAGAAATTCCTCGATCACTGAAAGTTCGGCCTGCTCCTTCTCGGCCAGATCGGCTCTTCCCTGTTGTTTGAAAATTTCAAGTGAATCGCGTCTTTGTTTGGCGGCTTTATTGAGGATTTTCATTTCTGAATCTTCCGACAGTTCCCCGTTTCCACCTTCTTTGGTGGCTTCGAGAAGAATGAGCGATTTGATGCTGCGAAGTGCCAGCAAACGGGTTTGTTCTTTAGCCAGCATTGCGGTTTTGATGGCCGCATCGATTTTAACTTTTAATGACATAGTAATTCAGTTTGATTCGGTTTTGCCACCGGGCATCCGTTTCCGGAAAATCCGGGGGTGGCAAAGATAGAAGATGCGGCAGGAGTTTGAAATGGAATTCCCAAATTTGCCGGATACACCAAAATAGAAGCGTACATATGTCTTGAGTGGAACGGTCTGTTTAACAGATGAAAACAATTACTCAGAGTTATTGGGCACAAAAAATGAGATTGAATTTTATGCCTTCATTCTGTCCATACCCAAATGCTCATATCCGGTTGGAAAGCAGAGGATTGTACACAAGGCAGGATGAGATGATCTTTTCGTATTATTCGAAACCAGCGGATTACCGTACTGAACTTCTTGCTTCAATGGGTATCTGGTTTTAGGAAATTCTCTGTTTTTTCATACACTGTGGCAACCTTTTCACAGGATCATAACTGTCGGGTTTTGGGCGAGGAATGGAATTGAAATACCGACGAATGATGAACGGCGCTTCTGGTCTTCTCTATTTCCTGAAATATTGACTGCGATTGGTTCCATTTCTTACGCAATGTGTCACCCGGATGAGAGGTTAGATTTTCTAATCCCTGTAAATTGAGGCTACTTTTACCCGGATTACATGTGTATCGAAACTGCTAAGGTTTCGGATTCAAATGAATAGAAACGGCTTCTTTTCCCTCTGGTTTTACGTATTCTGGATTTTCCTGGCTCCGGTTTTCAGTATCCGGGCACAGGTACCGTCGTTTCGTCAGTATTCACTGAAACAAGGGCTACCCCAATCAGAAATCTCAACCATTTTTCAGGATAGCCGGGGAATTGTTTGGGTAGGCACCCGGGGCGGTGGTATGGTGGAAATGCTTGGCACAGGGGATAGTCGCATTCTCAATTCGAAATCCGGACTTAGCGGAGATTTCATTGCCGATGTACAGGAAACCTGGGACCATAAACTGGCAGTGGGAGGAACGTACGGTGGGATTCAGATTTACGATAACAAGCACTTCTCCCGTAGTCCTGCTGTTCTCGAAGGATACCATGAACTCAAGAAAATCGCGGTTCTTGGAAAAGATGTGTACGGAATAGCCGATAAGATAGTATTTCAGGTTGCAAAGGATAAGGTCGCAACGAAAACGGTATTCAGTTTTTCACATACGGTTCAGGATTTTATCACTCACGGCACACTCAACAACCGCTGGATTCTGGCTTCAGAAGATTCAGGATTATGGGTGATTGATGTGAAATCCCGTGCACGTTCCCTTTTACTCCGGATTCACGAACACCTCAAAGATCACAAAGTGGTGGGGATCAATCCCATTAACAACACATCTGCCGGTCTGGTTTCGTCTGATGGTTTCACTGCTGTGGTAGATTTCCGCGATGGCTGGCCTTTCATCTCAGGCTGGGACAAAATCCAGCATTGCTCACTCCGGCCGAACGAAGAAATCCGATGCGTCGTATTTGGACTTGGACAAAATGTAAAGTGGTTCGCCACCTCCAAACGGAGGGTTGTGTCATCTTCCGGTGAGGTGATTGATCTGTCTCAGTCGGTGTCCAATTTGTTTCACAGTATCAATTGCCTGATGCAGGACCGGAATGGTGCCATCTGGATCGGAACCCAGGGATCGGGACTTGTGATCAAACCTGCCCATACAGGGTATTCGTTTGAAAATTTTCCTCCGTACATGAACACAAATCTTCGGGCAGTGCACATATCGCTCGAAGGCAAACTGATGGCTGGAGGAAAGGAATCCGGGCTTCTGATCAAAGAATGGAACCCGGCTCTGGGCAAAGAGAGCATCCGTGTCCTTTTTCCGGACGTCAATATTTTTTCCATCTGTGATTCGAAAGAGCGGTATTACCTCGGAACAGATAAAGGATTGTTTATTTTACGGAAAAGCGACTACAAGGTCCTTTCGTTTTTGCCTGAACCAGGGAAGACCATCATGCTTAAAAGTCTTCCATCCGGTGAACTACTGATCGGTACGTATGGCTTTGGTATCTGGAAACTGGACGCAAAGGAAAAACTGATCCGGGTAACGCCACCGGATGTGGATCCACGATTTATTTATGGTTTTCAGGAAGATAAACCTGGTCAGTTCCTTATTCCCAGTAATTCCGGACTTTGGAACCTGGAAGTTTCGACTTCCCGCATTTCAAAGGTTCAGGTACCTGACAGCATTGCGTCCCTGTTTTTCATTTCTACCAGAGATTCATATCAGAATATTTGGTTTGCTACAAGTGATGGTCTGGTGGCAAAGACGAAACGGGGATGGAAGAAAATCCGGATCGAACAGGGACTGAGTTCCAATCTTTTGTACACACTGAATGGGGACGCCCTGGGTCATTTATGGATTGGTACCAACCAGGGTCTTGACCGGGTGACGGTGGGTCCGGCCGGAGAGTTGAAAGAAGTCAGGAATTTTGGTCCTGAAGAAGGATACGACGGATACGAAGCCAATATGCGGGCCTCATATCTGCATGAACACACATTATACATCTGCACCATTCAGGGCTTATTTGCCATGCCGGTGAAAAGCAAAGTACTCGATCCGCTTCCTCCCAAACCACAGATCACCCACATCCGGGCAAGTTTCAAAAACGGAAACTGGGTCGACAGTATTCCGGGGCTGAACAATTTCTGGTACCTCACCGATTTGCAGGATGTTGTCCTTAAAGACAATCCTTCTGGCATTTCACTGTCTTTCAATTCCATTAATCCGATTTACCCGAATAAACTCTGGTACAGTTTTGTACTGGATGATGACAAACGTGGATGGAGCCCTCTCAAACCAGAAAAGGAAGCCTTTTTCATCAATCCGGAATCCGGGCGACACACATTTAAAGTTCGCACCAGTTACGACGGTGTCACGTTTAGTCAGCCTTCGACTTTTTCATTTGAAATCAAAGCACCCTGGTATCTTTCCACCGCAGCACTTCTGGCGGGTGTGGTGCTTGTGATGCTGTTTGTGCTGGTTGCCGCCCGTTTGTTGCTGCGGTCTTTTTCGGATCAGGGGTATCTTCGACAGGATCTCGATGTGCCGGAAAAAACCAGCCAGATTATCCTGCTCATTTTCACAGTTTTCTATCCGGTTACTCTGATCGTATCATCTAGGTTTGAACCTTCTATCTATTTCAATGCATTCAACCTCGCATTGGTGACAGGATTGGTCGGCGGGTTTTTTGTCCTTTCCTTTCTTGTACCATCTGCCAAACGGCATATTCGCCTGGCTCTTATTCTTTCCTTTCTTATTTTTATTGCAGATACATCATGGGGGATCATCCAGAGCAATATGGCACCTTTCCATATTGTGGCACTTCTGTACATTTCAACGCTGGCCTTCCTTGTGTTCAACAAATACTGGCAAATCATCGCGTATGGAGCCTTTCTGAATACGTTTGCTCTGTTTTGTAATTTCTATTTTGATCAGCCCCTGTACAGTCCAGTTCCGTTTCAGATGGGAGCCACCGGGTTATCCATTATTCTGATCATCATACACCTTTCAAAACAGTCGGGTGAAGAAAAGCTTGTTTTTGCCAACAAAGTGGTGAATTCGGGACCTGTTTTAGTCCTGGGTTTCAAATTCGATGGTACTCTCGTGTTCTCCAGTGAAAATCTGTACGAAATCCTCGGTTATTCTACCTGGGAAGTGGCGGGCCGGATCTGGTGGTCGGAGGTCGTAGGCCGGAATGAGGACGTTCTCACCATGCTTCGCAGTATTCAGGAAAAGAAAGAAACGGAACTCAAGGTCCACCTGAAATCAAAGAAAGGTGATCTTCGGATGTTTAAATTTGCCGGCCGGGCTATCAATGAAGAAATGATGGTGCTCATGGGCCAGGACATTACTGAAAGTGAAGCATTGGAAGCCCGTTTCGAAAATCTGGTGGAAAATGCTCCCGATGCTATTTACCAGACCGATTTCTATGGTAGAATCGTGTATGCGAACCCTCAGACCTCATTCATTCTCGGTATTCCGAACAAAGATCTGATCGGACGCAGCTACACCGATTTTCTTCGCGAGGATATGAAGGAAACCGTCATTGAGTTCTACCGCCTGCAATCCAAGAGCAGAGTAACCAGCACGTATCACGAGTTTCCGGTGGTAACAAGGACGGGTCAGGTGCGGTGGCTCGGATTTCAGGTTTCTCTTCTAACAAGCGATGGCGGCAAGAAGATCGAAGGCTATCTTTCCATAGGACGGGACATCACCGAACGACTGGAAGCAGAACAACTCATTCAGTACCAGCACAAAAACATTACCGACAGCCTTTCATATGCAAACCGCATCAAGTCGGCGATTCTTCCCGGCGAAAGTGCATTGAAAACGTTGTTTACCCATGTGGCGGTGTACAACAAACCAAAAGATATCATTGGTGGTGACTTTTTCTGGCTAACGCATTTTGGGAAAAAACATGTGTTTGCACTCGGCGATTGTACCGGACATGGTGTTCCCGGAGCATTTATGACCACCATTGCTGTTGGATTGCTGCGTGAAACGGTGAAAGAAGAGTCCAATTGGAATGTGGAGGAAATTCTGGGACTTTTCAACCGGTCACTTGTCCGGCTTCTGGGTTCCAATTCTGAAATTGACAGCCCCGATTTTGTGGAGCTGGCCCTGCTTTCAGTTGACTTTGAGCAAAACAAAATCCAGTTCATCAGTTCCGGAATCAGCCTGAATCTTTTAAGAAAGGGGGAAATAGAGACCTTCCAGGAAGGAAGTCGGGGGCAGAATTACCGGTACGATTACCGTGGATTGAGTCAGGAAATTTACATCCAGCCAGGAGATGTGTTTTACTTGTTTACAGACGGAATGTTCGATCAGCTGGGTGGTCCCAGCAACAAGCGGCTCACCAAAAAAGGTCTCAAGGATATCATCCGGAGATCCAACCATCAGTCATTACAGATTGGAATGGATGAAATCAGAGAGGGGGTGGAAGAATGGCAGGGTTCGTTTCCACAGATTGATGACCGATTGATGATCTCCTTCCGTTTTTAAAATCTTATCCCAACTAATTTTCATTTGCCCGCCGGATTTGGTAACCTTCGGCCTCCGATTGGTACACTTATGAAAATATGTCTTTTCGCCGCTGTTTTTCTGACGGCATCCCTTTCGATCCGGGCGCAGGTCATTTCCTCTGCTCAGATCGACTCACTCACACAGCTCGCACTCAAAACCTTTGACGTACCCGGCATTTCGGTGGCCGTGGTGAAAGATGGGAAGGTGGTACATTCCAAAGGGTATGGACTACGTTCGCTAAAAACAAACCAACCGATGGATGAGAACACGCTGGTTGGCATTGCCAGCAACAGCAAGGCATTTACCGCTGCTGCTCTTGCCATGCTGGTGGATGAGGGAAAGCTGAAATGGGACGATAAGGTGCGTGACTTCATCCCTGAATTCAAATTGTACAATCCCTATGTGACCGAAGAATTTACCATCCGCGATCTGTTGACTCACCGCAGCGGCCTTGGTCTTGGGGCCGGAGACCTGATGATGTTTCCCGATTCGAGCAACTTCACCCGCAAGGATATCATTCATAATCTTCGTTATCTCAAACCGGTCTCCGGATTTCGCACCCAATATGACTACGACAACAATCTCTACATCGTGGCGGGTGAAGTTATTGTGAAGGCGTCCGGAATGAGCTGGGAAGATTTCATCGAACAAAGAATCATGAAACCGCTCGGAATGACCACCAGCGTTGCCTCTATGAGTCGTTTGAAAAACCGCAGCAACCTCATCAGTCCGCACGCACCGGTGAATGGTAAAGTACAGCCTTTGGTGATCGACTGGAGTGAAACCGCCAATGCGGCAGGTGGAATCGTGAGTAACCTTCCGGATATGTGCCGCTGGGCCATTATGCAAATGAATCAGGGCAGATATGGTGACAGCCTGAAGAAATCCCTGTTCAGTTCTGATCAGCACAATGAGATGTGGACACCTCAAACCATCATTCCTACCGGAACGGTACCTCCCTACAACACGCATTTCGCAGCCTATGGACTTGGTTGGTTTCTGAGTGATATCAAAGGGTACAAACAGGTTTCCCACACTGGTGGCCTGGCTGGTGTAGTTACCCAGGTCACCTTGTTGCCCGAACTGAAACTGGGCATCATCGTCCTCACCAACCAGCAATCCGGGGCTGCTTTTACAGCCATAACCAACACAATAAAAGATAGTTACCTCGGAGTAAAAGGCATGAACCGGGTTCAGCAAATGGCCGATCGGGTGAAGAAAGGTGAAAAAGAAGCAAAGGATATTACGGACGGAATCGCTAAAGAAATTGAAGCGCAGAAAAAGAACAGTAAGTCGAAACCGGATTTCAGTCTGGTTGCCGGAACCTACAGGGACGATTGGTTCGGCGAAGTGGTCATCAGCCAGAAAAACGGAAAGCCCTGGTTCGACAGTAAGCGGTCTCCCAAACTGACAGGTGAGTTGCAGTTTTACAAAGCCAATACCTGGATAGTTCGGTGGAACGACCGCAGTTTTGATGCCGATTCCTATGTTCAGTTTGGAATGGATCAGGATGGAAAGGCAGAATCAATTAAGATGAAAGCCATTTCTCCTCTCA
>ERZ795056.3839-NODE-3839-length-15821-cov-4.427883_pt1 | contig 15821 bp, 12 predicted proteins | sample MGYA00375140_ERZ795056 | MGnify/ENA primary metagenome ERZ795056 (study PRJEB30185, sample SAMN05720227) | activated sludge metagenome | isolation source: Anaerobic digester | place: USA | collected 2015-03-09 ... | reverse complement strand
CGTGACAGTTTGAGAAATCAAACTTTGGATACAATGAAAGAAGGTTCTATCGTTACAGGTCTTGTTAAAAATGTTACTGATTATGGAGCATTTATTGACTTGGGCGGAATGGACGGACTTTTACACATTACAGATATTAGCTGGGGACGTATCAAACATCCTTCAGAAGTATTAAATGTAGGTGATGAAATCCAAGTTAAAATTTTAAAATATGATCAAGATAAAGAGCGTGTGAGCTTAGGGATAAAACAACTGACTCAAGATCCTTGGGAAAGTGTTCCTTCCTTGTACCCAGTGGGTGCGAAATTAAAAGCTAAAGTGATTACACTCACTGATTATGGAGCTTTTGTTTCATTGGCTGATGGTATTGAGGGTTTAATCCATGTTTCAGAAATGAGCTGGAATAAACGTGTAAAATCACCTAATCAAGTTTTACAACCTGACCAGGAAGTGGATGTTGTTGTTCTTGAGTTAGACCTTGAAAAACGCAGAATCTTATTAGGCATGAAACAGCTTCAAGCAAATCCTTGGATTGAACTTAAGGAGTCTTATGCTCCAGGAACAATCATTGAGGGTGAAGTTAAATCTGTTACAGATTTTGGTATTTTCGTAGGAGTTGAAGAGGATATTGATGGTCTTGTTCATATCTCAGACTTCTCTTGGACGAAGAGAATCAATCATCCAAGTGAGCTTTTCACAAAGGGACAAAAAGTCCGAGCTGTGGTTTTAGGCGTGGATATTGATAACGAAAGATTTAGCTTAGGTCTTAAACAACTTGAGCAAGATCCTTGGGCCAATATCGAATCTAAATACGCTATTGGAACTCAGCATGATGTGAAGGTCACAAAAGTTGCAGACTTTGGAGCTTTTGTTGAGCTTGAGACCGATATCGAAGGTTTAATCCATGTATCTGAGTTGAGTACTGAAAAAATAACCAACCCAGAGACCTTTATTAAGGCCGGTGATACGATCAAAGCTGAAGTGATTTCTATAGATAAAGACTCTAGAAAAATTAGTTTGTCTTCTAAACTGGTGAAGTTAAGAGAAAGTAAAGCGGATGTTGAGGATTATGCTAAGAAAGCAGCAACTGGTTTTAAAACAAGTCTTGGAGATTTGTTTGGAGATCAATTGAAGGGTGTAAAGGTCGATAAACCCTAATTCACAATAAGATATTGTAGATTTATTACCAACTTCACAGGATGAACCTTTAAATGGGAACAGAATGAGAAGTTGGTATTTTTTTTAGTGAAACACAAAGGGAGTTGTATGAGTAAAAGTCCATTTAAAAAATTTCTATTTTATATGTTTATGTTTTTTATTGTTGTTGGTCTTTTTCGATGTTGGAGTTTTTTTAATCCAAACCAAGAAGAGAATGTTACTTTCAAAAATAGCGTACTTAAGATGGACCTGACCGGAGTCATTCTGAATGGTAAAAAATTTATTAAACATTTAGATAAATATGGGCAAGATGAAAAAGTTAAAGCCATTCTGTTGGACATTAATTCTCCTGGAGGAGCCGTTGGCCCGTCTCAAGAGATTTACTCTGAAATCAAAAGAATTCGAGAAAATAGAAAAATCCCAGTTGTTTGTTATTCAAATGGCATGATGGCAAGTGGTGCTTATTATGTCGCCGTGGCTTGTGATAAAATTGTTGTGGCTCCTGGTGCACTTGTTGGATCAATTGGTGTCATTTTGCAATTTGCAAATTTAGAAAAGCTATATGATTGGGCGAAGATTTCTCGTTTTTCAATCACATCGGGTAAATTTAAAGACTCAGGTTCTGAGTATCGAGCGATGCGTGAGGATGAGCGAGCTCTTTTTCAAGGTATGGTGGATGAGGTTTATCAACAATTTCGTACAATAGTCAGAGACTCTCGATCTTTAAGTGAAGAAGTATTAAATGAAAATGCAGATGGTCGTGTGTTTTCTGGTGCTACGGCTGTGAAGTTAGGTTTTGCGGATCAAGAGGGTACATTTCAACAGGCAAAAGATTTAGCTGCAAATTTGGCGGGTTTGGGTTCAAAATATGAAATTTTTCAAATTCCGAAAGAGAAAAAAGGAATATTTGATTGGGCCGAAGGATCAGAGGAAGATCCAATTAATGGAGATCAAACAGAAGGTCATGTCTCTCTAGGATCATTTTTGAAAAGTTCATCTCAAAATCGAAGTTTGTTTTCCAAAGAAGAATTGTTAAAGGTATTGAATCTTCAGTATAACAATCAGCCCATGTTGTTAATGCCTGGATTATGGTAAATTTATTCTTTGGAGTGTTAAATGACAACTTCTAAAACGAAACTTAAAAAAGCAACACTAAAAAAAAGTACAAAGAAGAATATAAAGAATTCTAAAAAGAAATCTGCAAATAAAAAGATAAAGAAAACAGCTAAAAAAATGAAGGCCATTGAAATGGAAAATTGGCCTGAAAAACGCGATCTGTTTTACAAACCCGAACGACTTTCCTATGTTCGAAAAGGCCCCAATTCAGAGGCCTGTGTGTTCTGCACTTCTGAAAATTCTAAGATCGAATTTGAATCTTTATGTGTTTATAAATCGACCCATGCCATGGTGATCTTAAATAAATATCCTTACAATACAGGACACTTATTAGTTTTACCTCGCCGGCATTGTGGAAGTTTATTAGACTTGAGTGATCAAGAGTATTTAGATTTACAAAATGTATTAAGAAATACAGTTGAAGCTATTTATTCTATTTATAAACCGAATGCTGTTAATTTAGGAATGAATCATGGGAAGGCCTCTGGGGCTGGAATTCCTGAACATCTTCATTATCATGTGATACCTCGATGGAATGGCGATACTAATTTTTTTCCGCTCATAGCCCAGACCAAAGTACTTGTTGAAACTCTAGATCAAACATATCAAAGGGTTCGTGGATTTTTCTTGAAAAAAAGTTAGAATCTAAGACAATAACTGAAAGCGTTTAAGTGGGGGCCGTATGAGTCATCAGAAATATTCTATGGGTGGATCTATACCACTCACTCCAGTTGTCAAAAAATTATTAATAATCAATGTGGCTGTGTGGTTTGTTTTTCAAGTGATCTTAGAGAATTTTTTTCATTTCCCTTTTACCACTTATTTTTCCCTGATTCCAAATCGATTGGTTTTTGATTTTTGGATTTGGCAGCCTTTAACGTATATGTTTTTACATGGTCTCAATGTGACGCATATATTATTTAATATGTTGATGCTTTGGTTTATGGGCGGTGAGCTGGAACTTAAATGGGGCTCACGAGCCTTTTTAAAGTATTACCTTACCACTGGATTAGGCGGAGGCTTAATATATACTTTGGGTCATTTAGTGTATGCATTCTTCACGGGAAGTTCTATAGGAATGCAGATCCCTGTGGTGGGTGCTTCGGGCGCCTTGTTTGGGCTTATGTTGGCTTGGGGATTGCTTTTTGGAGAGCGTACCATTTACTTTATGATGATGTTTCCAATGAAAGCTAAGATTTTTGTTTTAATTTTAGCAGCGATTCAAATTTCAAGTTTATTGACTACGACTATCCAAGGAACAGAAGTGGCTTATTTAGCCCATCTTGGGGGGCTTCTTACGGGATGGATTTATTTAAAACTACCGACTTATTGGGATCGATTTCGACCCAAAACTAAAATTGTAAAAAACAAGTCGGGTTTGCGACTTGTTGTGGACAACGATCCCAGTAAAAAACGCTACTGGAATTAAAATTTAGGATTCGGATAAATCATTTTTTGCGGGATTTTGTCGGTGATGCTTGCTATTCGCGGGAAAATGGCAGAGAATAATGCAAATTGCGGGATTTTGTCGGAGCCACTTGTGATTTGCGGAAAAAGGGCAGGCAAATCCCTAGAATGCGGAAATATGGAAGTGATAAATGTCTCAAAAAGCGACAAGAAATCCAGTGGGATATAGCTATCTTCTAGAACATTTGAAAAACTTGGGGTTAAAGCCCCTCTCTCCTACCACTTTATGTTATGTTTTAGATAAAGGTGAAAACCAGACAGTTTCTCAGGGGCAATTCATTACAAAATTCTATAAAAAACGTTATTGGCCAGGAGAGAGTCTGTGGAGCCAGATAGAATTTGCTCTTAAATATGAAGATCTTCAATTGGGAATATTAAAACTGCTACTCGAGCAAATGGACTCCGACTTTGTTTTTGAATACATTACCAATCATAAATCCCAAAAGTACACTCGTCTTATTTGGTTTTTTTACGAGTGGCTTTTGGGTCGGAAACTTGAAATCGACGAGGTTCAAAAAGAATCGTATTTTCCTATACTTGACCCAGAGGTCTATTTTACAGCATCTGCACAAAAATTAAAACGCTATAACATTGAAAACAACCTTCTGGGCAACGCCCAGTTTTGTCCCATAATTCGCAGAACGGATAAGCTCAAGCAAATCTCCAGTCAAAGTATTCGAGACTCAGTGGCTGCCGTCATTGACACATTTGACATAAAAATATTGGAGAGAGCTGCCTACTATCTCTATGCGAAAGAAACTAAATCCTCTTTTGAAATCGAAAGAGATCATCCTGATAAAACGCGCTCAGCACGTTTTATTCAACTATTAAAAATGGCCGATCAAGATACAGAAATTAATAAAGAATCTTTAATTAAATGGCAAAATACTATTGTCGATTCAAGATTTGCAGAAAAAGGTTATAGAAAATCACAAAATTATGTAGGTGAAACTCTTTATTCGGGACGAGAACAAATCCATTATATAAGTCCAAAACCGGAAGACCTGGAATCTCTAATGGAAGGATTGTTACTGAACTATAGAAATATGATTCAATCAAAAATGGACCCGGTTCTCATCGCCACAATAACCTCTTTTGCATTTGTTTACATTCATCCATTTGAAGATGGAAATGGAAGAGTTCATCGATTTCTAATACATAAAATTTTATCCTCACAAAAATTGACCCCCAATGGGGTGATCTTTCCAGTTTCGTCAACAATGTTCAATAATATGAATGAATACGATGACTGTTTGGAGAGCTTTTCTAAGAGAATTCTTGATCTCATAGATTATGACATTGATTCAGAGGGAATCATGACAGTTCAACAAAAAACTTCTTATTTTTATCAATACATGGATTTTACAGCAGCAGCGGAGTATCTTTTTGACTGCATAAGCAAGACTATTGATGTAGATTTTCGTCAGGAAATTGAATATTTACAAAAATATGATAGTGCCAAAAAACAAATTATATCCGTAGTTGATATGCCAGATCGTCACATTGATAATCTCATTCGATCCATTATTTCCAATAAGGGAAGGTTTTCCAAAAGGACTCGGAAAAGATTTGATTTTCTTTCAGATGCAGAATTCGAGGAACTCACGAATATTATTTCTAAAGAGTTTAAACTCTAAACGACAAGACTCATCTGTCGCAGAGGGCGATTTATTTATAATTTTCAGTGACGGGTAGCTTTTTATGGGGTAGTCTGCAATTTCACGTTTAAGGAGTTGCCATGTCATTACATAAAGCTTTAAAGGATTTAAAATTCGATAAAAGACTTATTGAGAAAAATATCAATCAAGGTGTGATTACGCCAGAAGATGTTAAAAAACATCTTGAAAGTTTGCCTGATTGCTCGGCAAATATTGATATTATTAGCTTTGATACAGCTTCTGAAATGACTCACTAAAACCAGTGTCCCACGTGAGCTTATTTTTTATATAGAGCTCACAATTAAAGCTCACATTGTTTTATTTTAAGAAGCTCAGGGTCTTTGATTTTGCACTCTAAAAGCTTTTGGATTTCTGGCGTAAAAAAGCTCAGGCGGCGCGTTCTGCTTTCAGGGTGAGTTTCCATAGAGAAGCTTTTTTCAATTTTTAGAAAATTGGGGACTAAATGATCTAAGCCAGAGGGTTCACAAAAAATTGCAGAAGCGGCTAAAAAATTGTTTCTTTTTTCTTCGAGGGTTTTTAATTCCTTTAGAAATCGATAAGAGGCTTTTAGAGAAAGCCAATCCGCCCAAAATTCAACGCTGGGTCTTGATAAATTGTAGGATTGAAGGGCTGAAGTTTCAACACCAAAAATAGCATAGGTATATAGATAATAGTTGGGAATAAATGCACTCGTGCGCGCTAGTGCCCTTTCAAAAAGAGTGGTCTGTTGGTCTTTCGGCAGTGTTTCAAATTTTTCCTGAACTGACGAAATTTCTGAATTAGTTTTATGAATTGATGTCGTTTTATTTCCTAAGAATTCTTCTAAAGCACACTTTAACTCTTGGGCATAAAGATGAGTGGTGTGTAAATTTCCATTTTTCGAATTATAATCAGAATATTGATTGTCTTTTTTAAGTAAAAGATCAGGATGAAAAAAATAGTCGTTTTTAATTTTTTTTCCTAACTTGAAAATTTGAGAACTACTTAAAACAGAAAAATAATAATTAGAAGCCATTCCGTCCATTGAACTTTTTGAAAAAGATTGTAAAGGTGTTTCTAAAGTTTTTAAATTTATGGGCGTAAGATTCGTAGGATCAACAAAGCATTGAGTAATTTTAGTGAGTTCCTTAGGCAGTTCATAAAAATTTGGAGCCTTTGCAAAGGCTTTCGTTTTCAATTTTTCCCAAGTTGAGCAATCGAGGTTTCCTTGATTTTGACTTAAATCATTTGTTAATTGAAAAAGATCTGATTTTTTATATTCCAAACTTCGAATTGAAAAGGCATCGATGGAGTGACTGAGTTCATGGGCCATAACCCCAAACATAGCACCTTCGGATTGTAGGGCGTTAAAATATCCAGGGCATATAGTAAATTTATTGACGGAATCAAAGTAGAAAGCATTGATCGGCGAACGCTCGCAGGCCGAAGCCGCTTTCATTCCTTTTGAGTCTTCAATTGGAAGTACAATTTCAACACTAGAAAGTCGATTGACCATGATTTCCAGCATTTCTTTACTGAGAGGGGATTCTTTTAAGGCCTCAATAAGATATGTTTTTACTTTCGGAAAAAGTTGAGTGGCTCGGATCCAATGGGGATGGTTTTTGTATTTCTCTATAACGATATGATTCTCTAGGTCTGTAAGATCTTTTTGAAGATCAATTCTATCTTGAGTTTGGTATTGATTCCATTTCAATTTTTTAAGTTCAGGCCTTTTTTTAAATGTTCTAGCTTCTGCTGTATCCTGAACAACAGCGTCTATATTGCGTTGGATAGTCGAGAGTTTTCTAAACCAAATGTTTGAATCTACTTCTTTGCTAAGGTGTCGTTTGAGTTCACGTAGTAAAGGTTTTAAAGGTTTTTGTAGATCTTTGCTGAAGTGATTTTCAGCATCGATAAGAGCTTGAATGTCATATCTACGGTGAAGTGAAAGAGCCTCTTGAGGAGTTGAGCCTAAGTAGATTTTTATTCCTTTTTTCTCTAGATTACCAAAAGATTTTTCACTATAAAGTTCGCTACAAAACTGATCAGAAAGAGATTCACAGCTCATTATTTCATTTGATGGAATATTCATTCCCTGAGTCGGTGCTTCCGCTGGAGTTTGAACTGGTGTTTGAGCTTGGGACGTGAGATATAAAGTTTGAAAGATAACTTGAAATAAAGTTAAAGTTATAAAATGCAATTTAAGCGAATTCATTAGAGCACCTTCTTTTGATTGAAATTTAGTTTGTTTTGAAAGGATCGTCTCTTTTCGTCAAGAAAATATTTACTGTTTGCACTCTATTCAAAAACAAGATTAAATGCACTGATGTTTCGATGGTTTCATTTAATAAAAAGTCAAATTTTGCCTCAAAAAATAAAAGCAGATTTGTATTTTATACTCAGTAGTGCCAACTCAAGTCACTCCATTGAAGAAAAAATTGAATGGTTTGAGTCCCTTGTTTCCTGGATAAAATTACCAGCCTCCTTAGCTTCGGTTGAGCAAAAAACGGGACATATCGAAGCGGCTCGAGTTAGATTCTTACTTTTAACCTTTGAACGTCAACCCAAACTTAAAGCCCAAGCGAGCGAAGCTCTTCAATCTATTTTGTTAGAAAGTAACTCCATAGAATTTTACTCATCGACAGGACTTGAACAACAGCATAATTTTTTACGCGAGTTGCTAGATCGATTTTTTTCTTATTTTATTCCAAGATATCGAGATGCAAATTCTTTAAAACAAACCTTTGAACGTATATTTACATCTGATGAGGATTATTTATGGTTTCAGCAGCTGGATTCAAAAGATTTTAAACCCATTGTCGATGTCCTTATTGATATTGAAATGCTACCGACCTTTCGTTCTAAACAAGAAGATGCTATTTCTACGGCTATATTTATATTAAAGACCCGACTGGGGGGTATCGTCACAGACGTAGAGTTTATGGAACGATTGCCAATAAAAGATATTTCAAAGTCATCTTTTTTTAGTACACAAAGTTTATCGTCTGAATGGATTCAAGCGTGTCGAAATGAAGTTGATACTGTTTATCCGGTGCTTGAGAGCAAAGGACTGAGTGTGGATCTAGTCTATAAGCTCAGAACAATTCAATCTATTTTAACAAGAATAGAAATGTTGATTCACATTCATAAACTTCTAAAAGAAAATCGATTTTTTAGTCATGAGTGTTTTTCATTTATTTTAGAGCTGGCAAGATTGCATTTACAAAGGGCTAGTTTGTTTTCATTTTTAGCTTCTAGTTTAAATCTGATTGCACGTAAGATTGTAGAAAGAAATGGAATCACAGGTGAACATTATATAGCAAAATCTCGAGCCGAGTATTGGTCGATGTTTCGAAGTGCTGCCGGGGGAGGCCTTGTTACAGTGTTTACGACGGCAATTAAAAGTGGGATTGGCAAACTGCATCTACCTATGTTCTTCGATGGCTTGTTTACAAGTTTAAATTATACCGTTAGTTTTAGTTTTATTCAGGTGTTTCATTTTACTTTAGCTACAAAAACTCCAGCCATGACCGCCAGTGCTTTAGCTCATAAATTAGAAAATCTTTCCAGTTCTGAAAGAATCAGTGATTTTTTAGAAGAAGTTGTTTGTATGCATCGAACCGGTTTTATCGCCGTGATTGGGAATCTTGGCTTTGTATTTCCAGGAGTTATGCTTTTTGATCTTTTGTGGTTTGTTCTTTTTGGAAATCATTTTTATTCAGATAGTTATGCCTTGAAACAGTTTCAAGCTCATAGTCCTTTTGAAAGTCTGATTTTATGGTATGGGATTGTTACTGGATTTGTATTATGGTTTGCCAGTGTGCTGGGGGCATGGCTTGAAAATTGGTTTGTGTATCGTCGCCAATTTGAGATTATGGAAAATTCAATCTCAATACGAAGATTTCTTGGAGAAGATCGGCAAAAAAAAATTACATTGTTTATGCGTCAAAATATAGCAGGATTTGGTACAAATATCTTTCTTGGATTGATGTTGGGATATATCGTTGTATTTGGAAAATTTTTTGGACTCCCCCTCGAGATTCGTCATGTGACTTTATCTACAGGAGCCATCGGATTTAGTTTAATGGGTGTATCAGAACTTAAGGAAAATATTTTTTTAATTAGCTCTGCCTTTGGTGGAATCTTTCTAATTGGCGTACTAAATTTTGTAGTCAGCTTTTCATTGTCTTTATTTGTTGCAACCCGAGCTCGGGATATACAGTTAAAAGAATTTCCATTTCTTTTAAAACTCATATTTTTTAGATTTAAAAAAAGACCTAGGGATTTTTTTATTCCCTAGATGTAAAAACCTGAAGCTTGAGTTTTGAAACTTGAAAAATGTGAAAAATCTTTTTTCAAAAAATGAAACTTTTTGTGCAACTAAAAAATATTTATTTTTTCATGTTTTTTTAAAATCCAAATGTTTCCAATAGATAGCCTGTCTTATAAAGAGACACTTTGTAAAAAGCTGAAATGTATTCAGGGGTTGGGTGCGAGAGAAGAGTGACTAAAGTCTTGCTCGACTTTGGACGATAGTCCTCTTAAGCATCAAAACAACTTTTGGAGGAATTATGTTATTAAAAAAGATCATGAAGACTTTTGCACTTATATCCCTTTCAGGATTACTTATGGGAAATCAGTCCTGTGAAAAAGAAGCTCCCATTGAACCGAGCGGACGCACGCTAAAAAAAGTTGTAGAAATGGGTTCGATCCGATCACCGAAGATGACCCTACCCGGGGGCGGTGTGTTTGACTTTCAATTTGTCGCTAATCAACAGATTTTTGGTGTTATGACTGAAAATCAAAATTTTGCTGTAAAATACAATCCCATCATTATTGATCCTGTAACCTCTGGATCAGGTGATGGAAAATACTTTAATGTATCTAAGTTAGATCAAAAGTTATTATTATCTCTAGGTACGACAAGTTCTCCAGAAAGTGTACGATTGACTTTATCAAGGGCCTCTTGGTGCATGGCCAATTTACCTCAATTTAAATTTGCAGGATCGGTTAATTCTTATGAAATTGTGGGTGGTGGAGGTATTTCCATTGGGTTTACTCCCGGGGGATCCCACGATGTTTCAAATGTGGGTCTTGGTTTCCAGGCCGAAAAAGCACAAATGGATTTAAGTTTGCAAGCCTTACATCCTTTGACAAACTTAAATGGCCAAGTCAAAAAAACAATTATAGCTGGGGTGAATGTGACTCAGGATCAAACCAGTTCTAAAATATCCGCTGGAATTCAGTGGGGACTTTTAAGTATCGGTGGAAATTATTACTATCAAACACCGTTAGCTACAGTTACAAAAATGGGTTTAACTAAGGCTGTAAATAAGATGAGCACGGCGCTGACTAAAGAAGAATGGTACACGCGAGTCATTTATAACGAAGATAAATATTTGATCATTTCTGGTGGCCGGGATTTAGGGATAGAAGATGGTGATGAAATGTACATTTATAATGAAGAAAATTTCTGGATGGGTGCGCCTTGTAATTCCGAATTGCGCGGAAGCTTTATTAACCGTCAAGCCGCCGTGGCTAAAGTGATTGTAGAGTCCGTTGGGGATGAGATTTCTAAAGTTCGGGTCGTCGAACAAAGCTCACAGCTGCCTGAAATTGGCGCCAAGGTGATTTTAAGTCAGTTTCACACTTTAGACTATAAAAGTCCTGATGCAAAGGTCGGTCAATAGGGTTGCTGGGACTTTAAGCTTGAATTTAAGACTTTAAAAGACTAATCTGCCTGGGAATTTTCAAATTAGGTGGGTATGTTTTCAGGAATAATCGAGCAAACGCAACCTTTGGTTGACGAAATCAATAAAGAGAACTCTGTTCAAATCACGATTGTTCGTCCCATCGATTTTGATGATCTCAAGATTGGCGATAGTATCGCTTGTAATGGGGTCTGTCTTACTCTCGAAGCGTTCAATGAAAAAACTATGAATTTTACCCTGGGTCCTGAGACCTTGCGTGTACTTCATTGGTCACCTCAACGAAATATTGGAAAAATGATCAATTTAGAAAGATCCTTACGCTTAGGCGATCGTGTTCATGGGCATTTTGTGACAGGTCATGTGGATGAACTTGGACAAGTCATTGATTTAAAAAAAATGGGTGATACTTTAGATTTAAAGATTAAAATTCCAGATTTTTTAAGTCCCTTAATTTGGAAAAAAGGCAGTATTACTGTACAAGGGGTTAGTTTGACGATCAATTCATTTTCAGAATTAGTTTTTACAGTGGGTTTAATTCCTGAAACTCTTAAAAGAACTAACTTAGGTTTACTTAAAGTGGGAGATCTTGTGAATTTAGAGGTAGATCCTATGGCCCGTGCATTTCATCATATGATGAAGGAGTTTTATCATGTTCAACAAAATTGAAGAATTAATTCTAGAAATTCGAAATGGTAAAATGGTTTTACTAGTTGATGATGAAGACCGAGAAAATGAAGGTGATTTAGTTTTAGCTGCAGATCAAGTGACTCCAGAAAAAATTAATTTTATGGCAAAAGAGGCTCGTGGATTGATTTGCCTATCTTTGCCTCCAGAGCAGATTGATAGACTTCAGTTGCCTATGATGGTGCGTGATGAAATGAATATGTCCCCAAATAAAACAGCTTTTACAGTGAGTATTGAGGCCGCTGAAGGTGTGTCGACAGGAATTTCAGTGGCCGATCGCGCCCATACTATTTTGGTAGCGTCAAATCCAGAGGCTCGACCAAGTGATATCATTATGCCAGGTCATATATTTCCCATCAAAGCGCAAAGCGGAGGGGTGTTAAAGCGGGCGGGGCATACAGAGGGAAGTTTAGATCTCACGCGATTGGCGGGATTATGTCCTGCAGCGGTGATTTGTGAAGTGATGAATGAGGATGGTTCAATGGCACGTGTCCCAGATTTAGTTCGATTTGCTCAAAAACATCAAATTAAAATTGGAACGATTGTAGATCTTATTGAATATCGTATAGCTCTTGAATCGAAATAGAAATTACGGAGTAAATTTTTTAATGAAAACTAAAAATTTGAAAAAAACGAAAAGCCTAAAAAAATCGAATAGCATAAAAAAAACAACTCCCTTAAAAGTGGGCGTGGTTACAGCTCGATTTAATCATGAAATCACAGAGAAACTCGAAGAAGGGGCTTTACATTTTTTAGAACAGGTTCCAAATATTCTTATTGAGGCCGTTCGTGTACCTGGTGCTGTTGAGATCCCTTTAGCATGTAAAGCTCTTTTTGAAAGAGGTTGTGAGGGTGTTGTAGCCTTGGGTGCGGTGATTCGTGGAGATACAAGTCATTATGATGTCGTTTGTAACAGTGTTGAGCGGGGAGTGACTCAACTGATGTTGGAAAAAGGAAAACCTATTGGCTTTGGCGTTTTAACAACTGAAAATGAGGAGCAGGCATTGGATCGTGCTGGGGGTATACACGGAAATAAAGGTGTAGATGCCGCTCAGGTTACTTTGGAAATGATGGGATTATTGAAGGATCTTCGAGAAATTAAAAATATGAAAATGGAGAATTCTTGAGCGATCCTCTTTCGTCTACAGAGTGGACTCAGGAACTGCGTAAACGCAAGAGAGAAGTGAGTCTTGTTCTAGTTCTGTCTCTTATGTTTATTGGGCTGACTTGGTTTGAAATCCGGTTATTCTCAACAAGCCAGCAACTGCCCTTCGTGCATAGTGTTTTCTTTTTTGGACTTGTAAATTTTAATATTATTATTTTACTGCTGCTGCTTTTTCTTATTTTTAGAAATGTTGTTAAAACTTTTGTAGAAAAACGGGGGAAAATCTACGGCAGTAGCTTAAAAGCAAAACTGATTGCGGCGTTTGCTGCATTTAGTTTTATTCCGACACTGCTCATGTTTATTATTTCTGTGTTTTATATCAATTCAAGTTTTGACAAGTGGTTTAATGTAAAAATGGTTAGCGTTTTGAAAAGTTCTTTAGATGTTACAAATGCCTACTACTTTTCTGCTAAAAAGAAAAATTATCATTATGCCCATCAGGTCGCTCAGAATATTAAAGATATTTCAAACGAAAAAGAATTAAAACGAAAAATGGTTCTGATGCGAGAGATTTTTAGTTTGGATGCTGTTGAGCTGTACCCCTCTCTTTTTGAATCACGTATTGTGGTCCAAGATCCGAATCAATTTTTGGCAGAGATTCCGGCCGTTTCTTTAGAGCTCCTTCAAAAGGGAATAAAATCTAAAAATGAGGCCAGCACGATACATCAATATGGTGAAGGAAATTTAGTTCGCGCGATTGTCCCTTTTCAAGGTGAGGGGCGTAAAGGGGCCATTGTTGTTTCCAGCTACGTCCCCTTGTCGCTGACTTCAAAAATGAATGATGTGGCCAGTGCCTATGAGGAATTTAAAGAAAGTAATCCTTTAGAATCACCGCTCAAATCAATTTATTTAATTATTTTATTTTTAATCACTCTTGTGATTTTATTGGCGGCCACTTGGTTTGGTTTTTATCTTGCAAAACAACTCTCTGTTCCCCTTGTGCATTTGGGTCGCGCCACACGTCGGGTTTCTGGAGGGGATTATACTCTGTTAAATATTAAATCGGGCAGTGATGAAATTAATACTTTGGTGGAAAGTTTTAATCAAATGACTTTAACTCTAGAAAGTTCACTAAAAAATTTAGATCAACACAGTCGGTACATTGAAGTGATTTTAAAAAATATTAATGCAGGAGTTATCTCTGTTGATCAAAAAGGGATTGTCACTACAATCAATCGCAGAGCCGCTCATTTATTAAAAATTGAACCCAGTCGTTTTATTGGTCGATCCGTTCGTGATTTGTTGACCTTAGAATATTTTCGAACATTTTATGAGCTTTTCCAGACACTAAAAAATCATGGTTTAGAAAGCATAGAAAAAGAATTTGTAGTTCAAATTGAAGAAGAAGAAAAACCTCTTCATATTAATATTTCTTTGCTTAAAAATGAAAAAGAAGAAAGCTTAGGAGTCGTTGTTGTATTTGATGACATGTCTCCGATCATGAATGCTCAACGGGCGGCAGCTTGGGCTGATGTGGCAAGACGTATCGCTCATGAAATAAAAAATCCACTGACTCCCATTCGATTGTCTGCAGAACGATTAGAAAGAAAATTTGGTGATCAAGTTCAAGATGCAGCTTTTAAAGAGTGTACGGGTATGATTATTAAACAAACTGAGGATTTAAAGAATCTTGTTAATGAATTTAGTCAATTTGCAAGACTTCCAAAAGCCCATCCAGTAAAGTCTTCACTCAACCAAGTGATTTCTGCAGCGGCGCGTTTGTATCAACAGTCACATGAGCAGATAAGATTTGAACTGATCCTCGATGAACGTTTGCCTGAGTTTAAATTTGATCCCGAACAGCTTCATCGTGTTATGGTGAATTTAATTGATAATGCCATAGCCGCTGTCCAGGGAAAACTAAATCCAAAAATTATGATTGAATCTGTATTTAATTTAGAAATTCGTTTGGTTCAAGTTATTGTAAGTGACAATGGAGTGGGAATTCCTCATAAAGATCGCAGTAAAGTTTTTGAACCCTATATGAGTACAAAAGAATCGGGTACAGGTTTGGGTTTAGCCATAGTAAAAAGAATTGTAGAAGATCATAATGGTTTTATTCGGGCCTTTCCCAATGAAAATCAAGGAACTAAAATGATTATTGAATTGCCCGTGGCTTTAGATGCACAATGGAAGCCTGGTCAGCAATATAAGGAAGATGTATGAATGTTCAAAAAAAAGATATAAAAATATTAATTATCGACGATGAAAAAGCCATTCGAGATGTCATGGCGGCTTCAATAAAAGACGAAGGCTATACTGTTGCTACAGCCAGTGATGGAAAAAATGGTCTTGAGTTGATACAGACTTTTCAGCCCCGAGTGGTGTTTTGTGACATTTGGATGAATGAAGAAATGGAAGGCTTAGACGTCCTTCGGCAGGGACGTTCTCAAAATTCAGAAACCGAATTTGTGATGATGTCAGGACATGGAACGATTGAAACGGCCGTTAGGTCTACAAAGTTAGGTGCTTGGGATTTTGTCGAAAAACCACTTTCGATGGATAAAGTATTGATCAATATCGTTAATATCGTTCAATTTTATCAAGAAAAAGAAGAAAAAAGTTATTTGTTAAATAAATTAAGAAATAATTTAGCTCTTATTGGGGAATCCTCATCTATTGTTAACTTAAAACAAATGATTGCAAGGTGGGCTCCCAGCGATTCATGGCTTTTACTTTGTGGTGAAGCGGGTTCTGGGAAATCTCTTGTGGCTGAAATTATACATTACTTCAGTGAACGTGCGGCGAAAAGTATCGTTGAAATCAATATGAATAAAGTTCCTGTTGATCTACATGAGGCCGAACTTTTTGGTATCGAGGCGGGTTCATTTCCTGGTGTTCAAAAAAACAAAAAAGGCAAATTAGAACTTGCTGATCATGGCA
>ERZ795056.3837-NODE-3837-length-15826-cov-7.704838_pt1 | contig 15826 bp, 16 predicted proteins | sample MGYA00375140_ERZ795056 | MGnify/ENA primary metagenome ERZ795056 (study PRJEB30185, sample SAMN05720227) | activated sludge metagenome | isolation source: Anaerobic digester | place: USA | collected 2015-03-09 ... | reverse complement strand
GTCATCGTATTTTTTTCTATCGGTTCATTTTCATAAATAATGGAGCAGGTTGGTCCCATAATTAATTCTAAAAAAATAATATGTACCGGCGAAAAAATATTGGGGTAAATCCATTGTAAAGCTAATGGAATAAATACGGTAAGAATAATAGGTATATGAATAGATATAATGTATTGAATAGCTTTTTTTAGATTGGTATAAATTTTTCTACCCATAGCAACAGCATCTATCATTTTTGACAAATCATCTTCTAATAAAATTAAAGAAGCAGCTTCTTTGGCCATCTCTGTTCCTTTTTTACCCATAGCAATACCAATATGTGCTGCTTTTAATGCTGGCCCATCATTTACACCATCACCCGTCATAGCTACTATTTCATTGTTTGTTTTTAATGCATTAATGATTTTTAGTTTTGCATCGGGAAACATTCTTGTAAATACATTTGTATGCATAACCGTTTCTTGCAATGCAGTATCAGATAAAAGCATTAACGCATCACCTGTAATACTTTTTTCATATCCTTTAAATCCAATTTGTTTAGCAATAGCTGTAGTAGTAGCGGCATTGTCTCCTGTAATAATTTTAACGGAAATGCCTGCTGCATAAAAATCTTCTAATACTTGTTGAATATTTTTCTTTGGTGGATCGTAAAAAGCAACAATGCCTTTAAATGCACCTTCAAATTCATGTTGGTTTTTAGGAAAATGATTACCAACAAAATTAATGGCAGCAACCGCTAACACACGATAACCATCCATGGCTAAAGTTGTAATTACATTTTCTATTTGTTTTTTTTCTTCTTGGTTCAGTTTACATACGCTCATGATTGCTTCAGGAGCGCCTTTGGTAGCAATGATTCTATTGCCTGTACTGTTTTCAAACAAATGTGTCATCATAGGTGGTTTGCCTTCTAAAGGATATTCATGCACCATTTTGTAATTCGGCCTTTCATCATTTTCAATAATTTTTGTATAAGCTTGATGTAAAGCCAATTCCATCGGATCAAAAGGAATGGGTTCGCTAGCCCACATGGCTAATTGAATGAGTTTCTTTTCATCATCATTTAACACATCTTCAGGATTAACAATTTTATTGGAATGTAGCGCAAACAATTTTGCTAAGCTCATTTTATTTTCTGTAATTGTTCCTGTTTTATCTGTACAAATTACCGTAGCGCTGCCCAATGTTTCAACCGTTTTCATTTGTTTAACTACAATGCCCATTTTCATTAACCGCCAAGCACCTAATGCCATAAATGTGGTTAAGGCAACGGGAATTTCTTCGGGTAAAATACTCATGGCTAACGTAAGTGCCTGTAGTAAACTATCCACTATATTATAAGAATGAAAATAGTTAATAGCCCAAACAATAATAAAGACAATGGCTCCCGCAATAGCCATCTTTTTTACAAAGTTGTTGATTTGTATTTCTAAGGGTGTTTTTTCTTCTTTAATATTTTCTAAACTCTTTCCAATTTTACCCAATTTGGTTTCATTACCGATAGCTGTAATGGTTGCAATAGCTAATCCGCTAGCAACCGTTGTACCTTGATAGATAGCATGATCTTCGCTAGATTTATCTTTATTAACAGCAAATGATTCTCCGGTAAGAATGGATTCGTTTACTGCAAAATCGTTGGAATGAATAATAATGCCATCGGCTGCAATAGAAGTACCTTCTTCTACTATTAAACTATCTCCAACAACCAATGCTTCGCTTTTAATTTCTATGATGTTGCTGTTGCGAATTACTTTACAATTGGGTTGTGTAAAGTTTTGTAATTTTTCTAATGCATTGCGACTTCTAGAATCTTGATATAGGGAAATAATCACTTCAAATACAATGGCTGCAGCCAAAAAAATTCCATCAGACTTATCTCCACTTATAAAATAAATAAGAGAGGCGACGAATAATAAAATGATCATTGGATCTTTGATCAAATTTTTCAAAGCATCAAATAATCCATTTTGTTTTTTATAGTTTAATTGATTGAGTCCATATTTTTTTCTTGCATCTGCTACTTGGTCATCGGTTAAGCCTTTTATGTTAAAGTGATTGGTAGACATGGGTTTGATGCAGCTTTTCAAATACAGACAACTGTATGGTAAGAGACTCAAGATATTGTTCAAAATTAATTATTCCAATATCCTTGTCATTATAAGAAAGAAACAAAGGCGTTTCACTCAAATGAATATAAAGTTCGGGAAATTTTTTTTGAATTATTGCCGTGGTAGCAAAAATTTTGTTCATCAATTTTTTCAGAACCATATCGGCATCATTCATATCCACTTTTAATAATGGTTGAAATCATTTTAAATTGCTCATTAGCATTAAAGCAATGCTTGGAGTGAGCTGGAATAACTATGCCTTCGCCCAATTTAAGTTTAAATTTTTTCTCATCAATAGTAACCTCCGCAGTGCCATCAATAATTTGAATGTAATTATCAAATGGAGAAATTTTTTCACCTAATTCTTCCCCTGCATCAAATGATGAAACGGTAATATTTCCAGTTGTTTTTTTAATAATGGTTTTGCTTACCACTGCGTTGGGTATATATTGGATTATTTCAACAATAATATGCGCTTTTGATTTTTCAATTTCGCTGCTATCCATAATATTGATTGGTAAAGTTTATGTTATTAAAAATGATTATAAAAAATACTGTTTAGCAAAATCCTCACTAAACAGTATTTTTTGCGAAAGAAAATTTACTAAAGCGCCGCAATAATTTTGTGCAATTCTTCTTTTGTTTTACCAAGCTTGATTTGCAGCTTTCCTAACATCTCATCTTTCTTGCCTTCTTCAAATAGTAAATCTTTGTCTGTTAAAGTAGCAAATTTTTGTTTGAGTTTGCCTTTTTGTTCATTCCATTTTCCTTTTAGTTCTGTGCTGTTCATTTTTTTTAATTTTAATTTCCGCAATTGGCGGAACAAGTGTGAAAAAATTTTCACTATACGAAGGTGAGTCTTTTAATTACAGAAAGTATTACACAATTAAATAAAAAGGTTACATCATTCGCACATTTATTTTTATATTTTAACGAGGCATTATTTTTATAACAAAAAAAACGATGATGCCCATTAAAATAAATATGCTAAAAAATATAACTAAGTATTTGGACATAAAATATTCCTTTCCTATTCTACGTATAGGTGCAGGAATCATTTTAGATATAAGGGGGATTATTTTTTTAACGGAACTACTATTTTTTGTAACAATATTATTTGTTTGTTGATAAAGAGGCTCAACTATACTCCCAATATCTTCATTAGAACAATGTATAATTATTTCTGTTTTTGGATTAATTGTTTTTATAGATTGTACTATTTCATCCCTACCTTCTCTTTTCGAATAATAATCGATAACAACAAAATTAGTGCGGTCATCCATTTTTTCTAAACAACTTTCAATGGTATAAAATATAGATATATTAAGGTTTGTACTAAATTTTTTATAAAGATATTGTTTAAGTTTATTAACCATTAAACCATTGCTATCAACAATAAATAAATGTATTGCTTGGCTATTCATTTTTCTATTTTTAATCAAGCGTTTTCGAAATGACGGCCTTGCCAACCCATTTTTGTATTTGATGTTGCGTACAGAAATATACAACACCTCCGGTAATACCATAAAGTCCAGCAACACAGAAGAATCCATAGTATGATTTTCCCAATAGATCTCCCAGCCAAAGAGCCACTCCTATATTTAAAAGAATAATGAACATAGACAGAAAAATAACAACCACAATACTCGAAATCAATAGGCTTATTATCTTCGTTACTTTATGTAAAACTTTAAGTTTTAATAATTCATAGCTTGTCTTTGCATATCCTTGAGCTATCTTAAATAACAATTCCATAAAATTTATTTTATCTGCCATAGTCTCGTCTTAAAAAAGGATTTTATACGTTCGTTATTTAACTCATTGCTGTTTTTGTATCTTTTTTATTTTCTTTATTTCCTCCTTTTTCATACAACTCACTTGCTGCTTCCTTAGCATTTTCAAATTTTTCAGCAATACTATTCAATATGTCATGAAATTTTTCTTTTAAATCGTCTACCGTATCTGATCCTTTTTTTGAAATCTTCTTTCTTGTTTCCGACCCTTTGTCTGGAGCAAATAATACGCCTAATAACGCCCCTGTAGCAATACCTGCTAACACGCCAATTAATACTTTTTTTGTACTCATGATTTTTGTTTTTTAATTGTTATATAAATAATTTTTTTCGATTCATTACTTATACAAAGATGAATCTTATAAATGCAGAAAGCATTACACAATTACAGAAAAGATTTACATCATTCACACATCTCCGTTAGAACCTTTACTAGATGTATGTGTATTAAAATATTTTTCAACAGTTAGCCTTGCCATTAAATAGCTAACCGTTGATTCAGCACCCTGATTAAGATTGACATCATCTTCTTCCAACCCATCAAAACAGCCTCCAGTACAAGGGTTGTACATAATTTGATGCAGATGGTTGTTGCCTAAAAACCAGCTAAAAGCTATTTTCATTTTATGCATATACTTTTCATCTTTAAACACTTCATAAAATTTTCCTAAAGCAATAATAGTATAGGCCACATCTATAGGCTGTTCTCCACCATTTATTTTGTGTGTGATGATGGCATCGTCTTTATTTAACCATGTTTTGTTTGAAATTACATTCAACGTTTTTTCAGTAAAAATTTTATATAAAAGAAAGTCAAAAGAGGATTGCGCAATTTCTTTATATACCATGTTGTTTGTAGCTAGCCATGCACAAAGCATAGCTTCGGATAAAATGCTGTTGGCATAAGTAAGATACCTTTCAAACCACTGCCATTCGTCATCACATTCATGCCTATACATTTGAACTAATCGGTTAGCCAATTCAGTAATCAACAATGTATGGTGTGGCGACTTATTTTTTGTGTTGTGATAATACAATCCTTTTATGATAAAAGCCATAGCCCGTGTGGAGTGTATTTTTGTTACATTCAACAAAGCAGTTTGCATGGTAGATGCTGCATCTGCCGTTAATTGCGCTGGCAATATATTACTTATAGAAATCAAATATCCCAAAGCCCAAATAGCTCTTCCATTAGCATCTTCGAGATTAGTGTCATTATTTTGTGTGGTAAACTTTTGCTCTTCGCTTACATAATTTAAAAAATATCCCTCAGGTTGTAAACAAAATTTTATAAAATTAAAGTAGGTGTAAATATATTGTAGATCTACCTCGTCTTTTGTTAATGCAAAATGTTGACACATCGCAATCATCGCTCTGGCATTGTCGTCCAGCGTATATCCCGAGTTAATGTCGGGCTGGTTAATTATAGAAAATTGAATGATTCCAACATCGGTTGTTAGTTTTTTTATGTGGTCAAGATTAATATTTGGGGTATTATAATGCAACAGTATTTGTCCATTGCTCATTCGCTCAAATAACATAGCATGTGCAATAGCAGCATTTTCCCATGCGGTTGGCGCCATTCTATGTAAGCCATTGGAGCTAATTTTTTTTCTTAACGGTTCATTATTCAATAAACTAATAACCGCTTTACTTAATTGTTCTGCATCCTCAAAATCAATAATAATTCCAGCATCATTTTTTAATACTTCACATGCATGAGGTATAGGCGTTGAAATAACAGGGCAACCGCAACTAATAGCATACGAAAAAGTTCCGCTTACAGCTTGGTTAGGATCTTTAGAAGTAAATAAATAAATATCTGTTAGTTGTAAATATTCCAACAAATTGGGTAAGGGTAAAAAATAATTTATAAATTGTACATGATCATGTAAGTGTAATGCTTCCACTTTTGCTTCGAGCATTTGTCGGTACTTTTCCCCTTCTTGCTGTACAACCGATGGGTGGGTTTTACCGATAATCAAAAACAATACATCGGGGTTTTGTTTAATGATAGCAGGCAAGGCTTCCAATGTAGTTTCAATACTTTTACCAGAGCTTAATAAACCAAATGTAGACAACACTTTTTTACCAGATAGCGCATATTTATTTTTTAAAAACCCGTTGTCTAAATGAGGTACTAAGTGTGTGCCATGTGCAATAACAGTTATTTTTTGTTTCGGTATGCCATACTCCTTAATCAATATTTTTTCAGAAGCATGCGTCATTACTATAATAGACTCTGCTATACTTGATATTTGTTGAACTTTTATTTTTAATAATTCATCTGGATTAGGCAGTACAGTGTGGAAAGCAATAACAATAGGCTTATTGAGTGTTTGTAAAAATTGCAAAAACTTTTTTTTCTCTTTAGAAAAAAAACCAAATTCATGCTGAATAACCACCGTTTTAATGCGGCTATTTTTATTAATACGAAATGCTAATTTAATAAACGAAATTTTACTGTTAGGATTAAGGGTGTATTCCGGCGTTTTTGCATATACATATTGTTCATTTTCTACTGCTAATGGACAAATATTTATTTTAAATGAATGATTAAAGGTATTATTGAGTGCATTGACTAAATCTTGCGAGTATGTAGCAATACCGCACTCTTTAGGTGGATAGGAAGTAATGAATAAAATTTCGGATAACGTATTTTCAATAGGAGTCATGCGTATACCATTTGTTGAAAGTATTTTTTGTTGTCTTTCAACTGGAATAATACTTGGATAACTCAAAACCGTTTCATTTTGCATCGTTTTTAATATTAAGGAGTAACTCTTTTAATAATTGAGAAAGGTTTATAGAAGCACATGCAATTTGCTCATCAGCAGCGCCGTAATAAATATAGAGTGTGTCTTCCATTACAATAGCACCTGTAGGAAAGCATACATTATTGACTTCCCCTTTTAACTCCCACTCATGCTCAGGTTTAAATAAAGGATAGGGTAATCTTGCAATTTCTATTTGTGGATTGTGTAAATCTAATAATGCCGCACAAGCAACATATACATAACCGGTTACAGCATCATGTACACCATGGTAAATCAATAACCATCCATGTTCTGTTTCTATTGGAGGACATCCGCTACCTATATAACTTATTTCATGCTTATGTTTTGGAGAAAGTACTATCCACTCATCGAGATGAAGAAAATAGTTTTGCCAAAATTCGGTAGTAAGTTCCTCTAAATTATTTACGGCAACAATTTGAATATCAGGTCTTACTCGATGTAAGAAGTGGAATTTCCCATTTATTTTTTTTGGAAAAAAAATAACATTTTTATCCCACAAAAATATTTTCTTTCCTTGCTTTTCTTCAATACCATCATGTGCATTGTATCTAATGTATTTTTCGTTGATGGCAGTTTTAGATCCAGCAAGATGTTTAAATGCACTGTAAGTAATCTGAGGTACAATTAATCCCTTTTTTTCAAAATGACATAAATCTTTCGATATAGCTAGCGCCCCCAGTGCATTTACACCATCATACGCTGTGTACGTGAGATAATATACATCTTCAATCTTCACAATGCGAGGATCTTCAATGCCTTGCAATTCATAATCAAACTGCGGAAAAAGCACAGGCATATCAAACCTTTTTTGAATAGTAAGTGGTCCCTTTAATTGGCAATAACCTATGCTGGAATAATTACCTTTTGTTACCGCTCTGTAAAAAAGATGAATGATATTACCTTCAAGTATAGCCGCAGGATTGAGCACCGCTTCATTTTCAAAACCAAGTGCAGTTTTTTTTAGCAAGATGCCTTCCTTTTTTACTTCTATCATAATTAATGTTGATTATATACAATTCAAGAATAAGAAGGCTACGTTTCAATAATGCTGATGGAGTTATAACAGTTATTGATCTTATCTTCACTTTCAATATTTTCTTGTTCATCCTTCAGTTCTTATACAATAACGCCTAGGCAACTATTATAAAAAAATAGTTTTTATTTTAAGTGTGAGCGTAAAAACCAAGCCATTTTTTCGTGGTCCTCCATCAACCCAGTAATAAAATCACTGGTTCCTATATCTTTATATTCATTTGCAAAATGATGAATGTTTTCTCTACAATGAATAATAATACTTTCATGATCTGTCAGTAATTCTTTCATATAAGTACTGCTGTCATTTTTTCCTTCTTTTACTTCTGTGAGATGAGTGAGTTCTAAGAAAGATTTTAATGTAGCAGTAGCATAATGCCCTAAGGAACGTATACGTTCTGCTATTTTATCAATCATATCATCTAATTGCTCAAACTGGCTTTCAAAAAATTTATGTTTTTCGTAAAAGCAAGCACCTTCAACATTCCAATGTGCATTTCTGGTTTTAGTATAAAGCACATATTCGTCGGCTAAAAGCTTAGCTAATTGATGGGCAACTGCTTGGCGGTTGCTATCTGTAATTCCAATTTCTGTTTTCATAATAATGATTTAATTACAATCAGTTTGTGTTTTATATTTTAAATGCATTTGCATAACGGTATAAAGGTCAACACGTTCATACTAGAAAGTATTACACAATTACATAAAAGATTTACATCATTCACACATTTGTAAACTTTAGTACACAACATTTTTTATTATTAAAAATATTGTCTTGAGAAATACGCCAAATAGATAGTAATTGTTAACATTAAATTTTATAATTTAAGATGCATAAAAAAGCACTCAGGCTCAGCATGGGTGGCGAGTGGGGACACTCGCCACGGCAGGCTGCCGTGGGCAGTGTCCCCACTGCCCACTTGCATTTGAACCCTTGATTAGCATAATTTAAGATGCATAAAAAAGCACCACGCTATTGCCTAGTGCTTTAAAAAAATTCAAATTGTTTATAAACTAAGTATTATTTATTTAATGCATGATGTTTTACATCTTCTCTTTCTGCTTCACTAGCAAGGCAATGATGTCCATGCGCTTTAACAGTACATGCGCAAGCTTTTTCATGATTTCCAGCTTCGTGATGCTTTACTGCATCATGATGATGTTTTGCCGCTGCTTCATGATGCTTTGCTGCTTTTTTATGATTTTCAATGCTTGTTTTATTTTCAGTGGAAGATCCATTTGCTTGTTCCTTTTTAATCAATTTCATTTTATTTATTTTTTATTGCGAATGAATTTTCACAATAATGTAAAGGTGAAAAGCTTTATATAGATAAGTGTTACACAACTTTAGAAATAAGTTACATCATTCACACATTTTCCAGTGTGATGCGTTTTTTGTGCTTGAGTTGCTTGAAGAAGGTAGGTGTTAACCCTGTAACTTTTTTGAATTGGTTAGATAGATGCGCTACACTACTATAATTGAGCTTGTAGGATATTTGAGTAAGGTTGAGCTCATCATACATAAGTAATTCTTTTGCTCGTTCAATTTTGTGTGCAATAATAAAATGTTCAATGGTAATACCAGTGGCCTCTGAAAATAGATTGGCAAGATAGGTATAGTCGTGGTTAAGTTTTTCGCTGATATAGTCAGAGTTTTTTATTTTAGGCAACTCGTCTGCATAATGCACCATCTCTACAATGACATTCTTTATTTTTTCAATTAACATAGCTTTCTTATCATCCATCAGTTCAAGTCCTGATTTTAATAAAGCTATTTTTAACTGTTCGCACTGTTCAGTAGTAATATGTTCCTTAACCTCTACATCGCCTAATTCCACTGCACCATAGTGTAGCCCAAGCTTATCCAACTCCGCCTTCACTATCATTTTACAGCGAATTGAAACCATGTATTTAATGTAAAGTTTCAATGAAACATATTTTTATTCTTTTTAATATTCATTTTGAAATTTGTAGTGTTTAGTAGCTTCAGACCATAGGTATCATAGGTGGTAAAGCTAACGAATTATATTATCCTTTAGCATTATACTTTTCTACCGTTACGCTAACGTGCTACCAATCAAAAGCAAAATATCAATATAAAAGCACCTCTACAAACTATATTTTTTATCCATAAAAATCATGTAGTAAAAATATTACTATCCTAAAAAATCTATAATCCACTTACCTTTACCGCTTCTAATCCTTTATTATCCTACACATGATTCAAATTGGAACATACAATACCTTAAAAGTTATACGCAAAGTCGATTTTGGTTTTTACTTAGATGATGGCGATAAAGGCATCTTATTACCTAAACGCTTTGCCCCTGAAGCTTTACATGTTGGCGATGAGCTAAAAGTTTTTTTATATCATGATAATGAAGGCCGCATCATTGCCACCACCGAATTTCCAAAAGCCATTGTTGGCGATATTGCATTACTTAAATGTGTAAGCATTACCAGCGCTGGTGCTTTTTTAGATTGGGGTATAATGAAAGATATCTTTGTTGCTAAATCGCAACAACTCACCGGCATGCATGTAGGTGGAGCATATTTGGTAAAAATTTATGTAGATAAACAAACCAATCGTGTTGCTGCTACCGAAAAAATAGATATACAATTAAGCAATGAAACCCTTACCGTAAAAGAATTAGATCAAGTTGATCTAATCGTTTACCGAAAAACAGATATTGGTTATGTTATGATCATCAATAATATACATATTGGCGTATTGCATAACAATGAAGTATTTCGTAATATTCAAATAGGAGACCATGTAAAAGGATTTATCAAAAAAATACTACCCAACAATAAAATAGACATTGTATTAGGCAAACCTGGTTATCAAAAAGTAGAAGATGAATTAGATAAAATTATACGCCTGTTAAAAGAAAATGATGGCTATTTGCCCTACAACGATAAATCAGCCCCAGAAGATATCTACACCTTTTTTGGTATGAGTAAAAAAACCTTTAAAATGACTATTGGTGCGTTATACAAACAGCGTAAAATTAATTTTGCTAAAGCGGGTATTTTGTTGATAATAGATTAACACTATGCTTGCTAATCTTCATCATAACTCCCAACACTACACTATCTTTGCCCCATGCATTATATTTCTGCCGAAGGCTTAACCAAAAGCTATGGCATCAGCCCCTTATTTAAAAATATTTCTTTCCATATAAATGAAGGAGATAAAATTGCCCTAATTGCTCGCAATGGCGTAGGGAAATCAACATTACTAAAAATTTTAGCAAATCAGGAAACCGTTGACAGTGGGAAGTTATGGACACATAAAGATGTAACCGTTGCCCTATTTGAACAAGATCCAAAGTTTGAAGAAAACAAAACCGTCTTAGAAAATATTTTTAACAGCAACCATCCGGTAATGAAAGCTATTCGACAATACGAAGCAGCTAGTGACGCAGAAGACAGCGATGCCATTACGGAAGCCATTAGTGCTATGGATGAACTCAATGCTTGGGAATATGAAGCCAAAGTAAATCAAATCTTAAACAAACTTAATATTCATCATCTGCAAAATGCAGTAAGTGCCCTAAGTGGTGGACAACGCAAACGAGTAGCTTTAGCCAAAACACTTATTGACATTGGTTTTGAGCATAAGCATACATTATTAATGATGGATGAACCCACTAACCATTTAGATGTAGAAATGATTGAATGGCTAGAACATTATTTAGGTCAAGAAAATGTTACCCTATTATTAGTAACCCACGATAGATATTTTTTAGATGCGGTATGCGATGAAATATGGGAATTAGAAAGAGAAAACATGTATGTATACCGAGGCAATTACGAAAATTATGTAGAAAAAAAAGCAGCTCGAATAGAAAGCGAACTAAGCAGCATTGATAAAGCCAAAAATGAATACCGCAAAGAGCTAGAGTGGATGCGCAAACAACCCAAAGCCAGAACTACCAAAAGCAAAAGTCGGCAAGATAATTTTTACGAAGTAGAATCGAGAGCCAAACAAAAAATAGAAGATGCTCAAGTACAATTACAAGTAAAAATGAGCCGGTTAGGAGGTAAGATTATAGAAATGAAAAAAGTGTATAAAAGCTACGCAGACTTACCCATTCTAAAAGGCTTTGACTACAGCTTTAGCAAAGGCGAAAGAATTGGTATCATCGGAAAAAATGGTGTAGGTAAAAGCACCTTCCTCAACATCTTACAACATATAGAACCCGCAGACAGCGGAAAAATCAATATAGGCGATACGATAGTATTTGGAAATTTCTCTCAACAAGGCTTAGTCATTAAACATGATATGCGGGTAATAGAATATGTAAAAACATTTGCCGAAAATTTTCCATTAGCCAAAGGTGGAAGTTTAAGTGCTGCACAATTTTTAGAACTATTTTTATTTACACCAGACAAACAATACACGTATTTAAACGCATTAAGTGGTGGCGAAAAAAAACGTTTACAATTACTCACCATTTTATTTACCAACCCCAACTTTTTAATACTAGATGAGCCAACCAATGATTTAGATTTACCCACCTTAGCGGTACTCGAAAACTTCTTAAACGAATATCAAGGATGCGTGCTCATTGTAAGCCATGATAGATATTTTATGGATAGATTGGTAGACCATTTATTTATTTTTGAAGGCAAAGGTGAAGTAAGAGATTTCCCTGGAAACTATACTCAGTATAGAATTTGGCTAAAAGATAATGAGAAAAAAGAAAACAAATGGCAAGCCTTAGAAGAACATAAGAGCAAAGGAAATTTTTTGGAAGAAGCTGTAAGCTCAAAGCTACAAGCTGCAAGCAGTATAGAAAAAGCAACTACCATAAAACGAAAACCAACCTTTAAAGAAAAACATGAATTTGAAGAAATAGAAAAAGCAATACCTATACTAGAAGCAGAAAAAAAAGCATTAGCAGAGCAAATGAGCAGTGGCAATATATCTTTTGAAGCACTAAATACCATTAGCGAAAGAATGATAGCCATTACACAAGAGTTGGAAGAAAAAGAAGTGCGCTGGTTATTACTAAGTGAAATAATAAACCTCTAAAAACTAGCCTTAGACTTTATTTTATAATTTTTATAAATAAAAAATTGTTTACCTGTTATATCCTGCACTAATTTTAAAACCTTTTCCTTAAAGCGCATATTATTTTTTGAAGGATCATAATTAAATACCCAATTTTGCATCTTAATACGGGCTTGCATTACAGCTGGGTGCGATTCGTTGTACACTTTTAAAAAATCAATATTAGTATAATCAAACCCTGCTTTATTAGCTTCTGCATACCCTTTTATCCATTCGTCGCTGGTATTATATCGTCTTCCAAATTCAATTTGTTTTTTTATTTGTGTTAAAGGATTTTTTACATAACTGTAATGATAGACCGTTGCAGGAATATGAATTACTTTTAATTTATAACCTTTTTCTTGAAGATACATTGCAGGATTATTAAATCTTCTAAAACCTTGGGAATCTCTATAGCTTCGGTAATGCGGATTGTTTCTAATAATACGTATTTCTTTTTGATGAAACCTTCTACTGGGCGCCCAATGTTTATAATCTCCAAAAAAATTGATGAACTTAAATAAAAATCCTTCTACAGTTTTATCTTTTAGATATTGATGCATGGCATTTTGTATAGTATCATAATCTTTTTCATGGATCACTTCATCTGCTTGTATATGAAATAGCCAATCTGCATCTTTACTTACATTATCTAAGCCTGTATTGGCTTGTTGGGCAAAAACTAATCCTTTACTACGCATAGCTTCATCCCAAATAGTATCTATAATTTTTATTTTGCTATCATTTATATTTTCAACGGCTTGTCTTGTACCATCCGTACTATCGCCTACAACCACAATAAACTCATCAACTAATGGCAATACACTTTTTATAGATTCTATAAATGGATATTCCATGGCAATGCCATTTCGTACGTATGTAAAGGCTGATACTTTCATATAGTATTATTTAAGGTGCTTAGTCTCTCTTGTCATGAAATAGATTGACAACAAAAATGCATTACCTATATCAATAAAAAAACAATTCAAAATAAAGAAGTATAAAACGTCTTTTTTGATTGTTTAATTTCCAAAAATACTTTCTTCTAAAAAACTTTTCACGCTTTAGTCTTGTATATATAAACAATGGCTTTACTATCAAATCCACGTTCAATTATTCTTGCAATCCTTCCAAAATCCTAACCAAATATTTTTTCTTATAATAATAATCTTTTACTTGCAACAACTCTTTTTCGGTAGTAACACCTTCTTTATAATTTTCCACAATCTGTTTAATAGGCGCATAAATATCTTTTTGTAAATTCGAAATTCGAAATTCGAAATTCGAAATTTGTTCTTTATCTGCTTCCGCTAACTGCTCATTCAATTCCATCATCTCCATCAAAAAATCAGGTGATAGAGCGTATTTTTCATTCTCTTTAAGCAAATCTTTTAATTGTAAGATATACTTTAAAACAGCATCATGATCAATAAGTGTTTTATATGCTATATTAATATAAGATGATTGCTCTAGCGCAATAGCTTTTTCCTCATCGCTATGTAAAGAAAAAAAATCTGGATGATATTTTTTACTCAACACATAAAATTGTTGCTGCAACTTATTTTTATCAGGATTAAAAGAAATGGGAATATCAAACAATTCAAAATAATTCATAAAAACTAATTTTTATCTGTAACTATTGAACGAAACCATTATACAATCTGTTCTCCTTTATATTTGTAAAAATATATTAACTATGATTACTATAGGGTTAATAAGAGAAGAAAAAATACCACAAGATAACCGTGTAGCACTTACACCAGCACATTGCCGATGGATACACCAACAAAATAGAGGCATAACCGTAGTAGCGCAACCTTCTGAAACTCGCTGCTATAAAGATAAAGAGTATGAACAAGCGGGTATAAAAATAGTGGAACAACTTAATCAGTGCGATATATTGATGGGCATAAAAGAAGTACCGATAGATAAACTCATCCCTCATAAAACCTACCTCTTATTCTCACACACCAAAAAACAACAACCCTACAATCAACAGATGTTTCGTGCCATGATAGAGAAAAAAATAACCTTAATAGATTATGAATGCTTAACGTATGAAGATGGGCAAAGACTAATTGGTTTTGGCTTTTTTGCAGGCGTAGTAGGCGCACATAATGGTATAATGGCTTATGGCAATAGAACGGGTTTGTACCATTTAAAACGTATTAAAGGACTTAGTTTGAATGCCTTAGTACATCAATATTTTGGGTTAAAATTACCGCCTATAAAAATTGCAGTAACCGGTAGTGGCCGTGTAGCAAAAGGTATTATTGAAGTGATGAATTTAATGGATATACAAGAAGTAGAAACAGAAGATTATCTTACTAAAAAATTTAGCTATCCGGTATATGTACATTTAAAAGGTTCTCATTTATATCAACATAAAAACACAGGTAAATATTTAAGAGAAGATTTTCATACTCATCCACAACAGCATAAATGTTTATTTAAACAATATTATTCACATACAGATATTTTAATGAACGGCATTTATTGGGATGCGCATATACCTCGTTTATTTGAAATGAATGACCTGCAAAAAGAAAACTTTAGCATACAAACCATTGCAGATATTACAGATGATATTAATGGTAGTGTGCCTTGTAACGTAGGCAGCTCAACGCTTGATGAGCCTATATATGGCATTAATAAATTAACGGGTATAAAGACTGCTCCTTATGTACACAATAGTATTGATGTAATGGCTGTAAGCAATTTACCCAACGAATTACCTAGAGATGCCAGCCGTTATTTTAGTGAGCAATTAGTAAAATATGTATTGGATGATATTAAAAATCCAGATAGCTCATTAATGAATAGAGCTATGATATTAAAAAACGGAGCATTAACTAAGCCATTTACATACTTGAGCAATTATGCTGCTTGTACATAGGCATTGAATAACCGTGTAAGTCAATAGCAACAAATCTTTCATGCAAAAACATATCACCCATCTACACATTTACTACAATTAAAAAAGCAAGATAGAATCTTGCCTTTTTAATTGTATGAGAAGTAATTTTATTCTGCTGC
>ERZ795056.3833-NODE-3833-length-15836-cov-5.517458_pt1 | contig 15836 bp, 19 predicted proteins | sample MGYA00375140_ERZ795056 | MGnify/ENA primary metagenome ERZ795056 (study PRJEB30185, sample SAMN05720227) | activated sludge metagenome | isolation source: Anaerobic digester | place: USA | collected 2015-03-09 ... | reverse complement strand
CATTGGGTAGGTAAATTCTCTAAGAGGTGGTACAAGGCTCAAAATATGGGGTTTTTCTACTCTCCTGCATGAAGTCTTCCACCTTCTCGCTATTGTATAAGTGAAGATTCTAGTAATACTGCTATAGGATGTCCGCATGGACTCAAGATAAGTACAGATTTTTATAACTCTCTCCCATTCTAATGAACACTACTTACACATACTACGAAGGCAAATACACTTGTGATACTTGTAAAAAGATAGATGATACTTACTCTTGTACTTGTAATGGATGCGGTCGGGATAATTTATCACTAGCAAAATAATATGATAACTCTCTTTTGTAAAAGTTGCAAGGAAGAATGGACACCAAAAATACAAGGTTATATTTTAGATAAACCATTAGTAGCAAATGAATATTGTAAAACCTGTGGAAGTATAGATTTTTTATTTCTTGATGATAAATAATATGGAAACTAAAATGAAAGACTGACAAGTTGCTTTTCTTACCCACTCTGGAAGGTATTACTGTAGAAACCATGATGACTGACGAATAGATTATTATAATCTAAGGAAAGAATTTATCCCTCTTGCTTCTGCTAAGTGCGAAAATTGTGGTGATATTATACAATCCAAAAAATGCTGAGATTTTGTATCTTGTAAGTGTGGTGATACTATGGTAGATACAGATCGATGGATGCCAGAGCGCCATAGAATACTAACTAAATAACTATGCTATTTCCAAAGAAAACAAAGAAAAAGAAACTCTCTCGATCTCGTATGATAAAAGAGGCAGATCGTGTATGGTCACTCTACATTAGAGAAAGAGATAGAGGATTGCCTTGTATAACTTGCGGTACTCCTTGGACTGAAAGCCAACAAGCGGGACACTTCATGTCTAGAAGACATTTAAACACTCGCTGGGAGATGCACAACGGTGCTGGTCAATGTCCAAAATGCAATTGCTGGGGTGCAGGTGAGCAATACGAGTTTGCTCTTGCACTAGAGAAGAAATCTCCGTGACTTCCAGAGCAACTCCGAAGGCTTGCAAATTCTATAGAGAAAGTATCTGATGAAGAAATACTTTGTTATATCCAAATCCTTTATAAAGAGCTTTCAGAGTATGCTACAGATTTTAAACCGAAGAAGATTTATTTGCAATTATAGATTATTTCTATATAATAGCCTTGCTATGTTGAGATAGCAAAGAGTCTATTTTTCTGCCTATTGCTCAACCAGTAGGCATAAAAATGGATTTTTTATTATTTACCATTTATTACTTATGGAATTTCCACAAACTATGGATATGAATTGATTTATCTTAACTGTAAATAATCAAAAGGCTTATGATATAGCCATAAATTCATGAGCAACTCCAGTATAATTTACTTATTTAACTTATAGAATATGACTACTCTACAAAGAATAATTCTCTTTTCTTTTTTATACTTCTCTCTTTATATGGCATTGTTATACTCATTAACACTAAATATGGCAACATATTACCTATGACTATTTTCAATTTCATGTGGAGTATTCTGCATCGCTTTTTATAATTTTAAGAATAAATAACCCTATGCCCACCACTACAGACATCCCGACAGAATTGATAGAACGCGCGCTGGGGTTAACTGGGAAGACGAGGGGGGATATGGAAGAAGTATTTGATGAAATAGATGTTAACACTAATTCTTCTTTATATAGAGCATTCTCCTATCCCAAATTCTACGCATATCTTCTCTCGGAAGACTTCATAGAGAAATATATAGAGAAGCAGTTTTTCACTTTATATTACATGGAATGCTGAGAAGCAATTGCTTTGCACCAGAAAGGAAACTCCTGACCTCTTATTTCTTTACTACAAAAAATTTAATATGACCAATAAATCATTGAATAAGCTCTTATGGGCTATATTCTTATGCTCATGAATGATATGTCTTAGTATGGTTTCTAAGCAAACTGCTTTTTTAGAATGAATAATGCTTGCTCTTGTCTCTTTATATTTTAACTACTTATCTAATAAATAATATGAACACACTTATCACTTGAGCTAAGGAGGCTTTATTTACCTGACATAATACACAATCTCTCTGATCTAAAGATTTAGGAAGCGCGTGGTGGCACTGACAATATGCTGTAAATCTCTGAAAGAGATTAGAACAGTATGAAAAGGGAAAAGAACTTAAAGATGTATTTTTGTAGTCTGCCTTGCAGTCCCTTCGGGGATTGTAGATAGATTATAAGAAATCAATTTTCTTTCAGTGTCTTTCAAAAAACTCTCTAATAGAAGCTCGTGAGCACTCTTTGCAGATTGCGTATGGACTTGGATTGTTGGGACAACCTTTTGTATAACAGTTTATCATAGAGTCTCTGCTATTGATCCTCTCTTTGTATCTTTTGCTCTCATAGTGAGACTCAGTCTCATATACATGGTGTCGAGCTCTTCTTGTGTGATATTTGCGCTTCCATTTTGTCCATTCCATACTCACATAGTCACGAGAGCTTCTGGAGTTTTTCCGACATATCGCGCTAGCATAGTGGCAGATTCAATACGAGTAGCCATGCGATCAGCACTCGATCCATTCCATATACCTTTTCTCATAGCGGAGATTTGCTTTTTAGCACTGTCAGAAAGCCCTTCCTCTCGGAAGAGTACAAATCCTGTACGATGAGTGACGTAGTTTTTTACGCATCCGAAATAGTCCTTACGATCGTACTTATTATTGTAGTTGTCGAGGACAGTCGCAAGGAGTTCTGCAGTACAATGACCATATGTAGCCTGACCGAACTTTATTCCTTCGAGAAGTCAGTCACTTGCATCCACATTATACGCTTGGTTTCCGTAGAATCCTGATACATAAGCGAATTTCTTTTTGAAAATATTCTTTCTATTGAGTGAAGTATTCTCGATCATGAATGATACGATCTGATCATTCGGGTTTTTATCATTCCACCATTTACGGACTACATCAACACCTGTCGATACATTTGCTCACATACTAGGATTCCAGTCGCTACGCTGTGTTCCAAGTGTCGCGAGCTCCCACCGTTCATCTTTTGTAAATTCACGTCCCACAAGGCAAGAAAGTGCCGTCATAGGTCAATACAGAGTGCATTGATTATATCCGTATGAGTCTACGAACTCGTTTTGATTATACTGAAAAACCTTCGTAACTTCTTCATGAGAAGAAATGAAAGTGGAGAGCTTATCTACTGTCGATCCTGTAGGTAAGAAATATTCATTTCCTGTCAGGTTCTCCATTGATAGTGAGTGAGTGTATTGCATATTATTTTGTGACGTTATGACAGGGAACAGCGACGAATTTCTCCACTATTTTAGGCGGTCAGCACACTATTTCAGGAATTATAGAGGGACACATAGGCTTTTTCTCTATCACCTCTATACGAGGAAAAAAATACCATAGAATCGTATAGAATACTGTCATCACCATTGCTGTATAGAGTATCCATTTTATTTTATAGTCGAATCTGTCTACTCATTTGTCAGAACGTGTCATATTAAATTTTGGTTAGGAGTTTTTTATATGATTTTGTCATTTTATATTCTCGCATCATAATGCTAGTTAATTTAACATTCATTTGTTCGTTTACAAAAGCCATTCTATTTACCATATCTGTCCATGAGTGTTGTCATATCCTATCTTTGTTCCAAGTATCATCGTAAAATAATTGAAGTGGTGCCATAGATATAATATGGCAAAGTTCATGCATGATTAACTCTATTACTTTTTCATTAGGCTCATTCTCTATATAATCTTTTCTAAAATGTAAACGTGCTTGAAATCTTGAATAATCCGCGTTTTCCATTTCTCATATTTCTTCAGTTCATTCTACCATTATAAAAGAAAGTTCCCATTCTTGTAAGAGAAGAAATTTGCGAAGTGATTTTATGATTTTTGATACTTTTTCCATTAGGTTAGTCTAAGTGATAACTTGTAAACATTTTCTTGTACCATTTTCTGGAATCCTAGTGTAGCACCTGTCTGTTGGCAAGATACGAGACGATCTGGAAAGTGTTTTGTGCATATCTCGTCTACTGACTTTCTCATCATGAGAGCTTTTTGATTTGCTTGATCTGCGCAAGTATCTTCATCTATATTATTCTTTTTACATACAGCTATTGAAGAGCCTATGAAGTGTTCTATAGAGACTTTTAGATCGGGAGTTACTGGGATTATCGTAGGTTCGTATGCGAGAGCAAGAGCAGTGAGTATTCCTTTAGTCATAAGGGTAAGTTCTGTAAACGAGATAAATGTAAGTAAACTTCATTAAAATAATTCAGTATCTTTTATCAGCTCACCTAAATGGATTCCATTTTATTTTCGAAAAGATAGGCACGTTTTCTCACTCTTTTCGTTCAAGTATGTACAGTCTTTTTTTCATAGTATGGAGGGAGTTTCCCATAAGCTCTCAGGCACGACTCTGAGAGAGTAATTTATCTATAGAAAGTATCAGTTTCTAATTTTTCTTGCTTACATGATTGAATCCACTTGTTTATAGTGTTTCATCCAGAAGGGGTATCGAGTAAGTCTATTCAGTATCCTATGTCTCATAAGAGCTCATAGACTTTGTACCATTCGTCATAGTTTTTGAGAGAAATTTCCGTAGAAGTTTCCTGTTTTTCTAACTCGAAGTACATTGATGATGTTTTCATCTTTCCGTTTATTTGAAAAGAAAAGACGAGGTAGAGATAAGAAGTTTTATTGACTTCTTTTAGGTCTCAGGTAACGGATATATTATCCGATGTGTGTAAAATTTGTGACATACTTTATAATAGAAAAAATAATAAAAGAATTTGTCGTGCTATGGAGGGCTTTCGCCCGTATTATAAGTATTGTGAGAGGAGTTTATTCACTTCTTCCTGTGTTGATCCTAGGACTTGTACCATAGTACCGACTGATAAGGTTTTTATGGTCATTGTATCTATGGGAAGAACAGATTTTGCATGAGGAAGACCAAGTCTATAGTTTCAGTCTAATGTGCGAATTATCGCGTACTCTGCTTGTATATCTTTAATCATCTTTTTGTAAGGTTAGCATACGACTACTTTCGAGGACTTCGTGTGTCACAAGGGTCATGATTTTATCAGAGATATCGTATCGCATTCTTTCCATATATCCCTCTGCTTTACTAAAGTCGAGTATACGACGATTGTGTATCTGATGAAGTTTTAGTATTTCATCCGCAAGAGCTGGTGATACTTCTAAAGTAAGTTTCATAGTGCGTGTACAATTATGGGATTTATCCAGTAACCGATACCTATTCCGAGAGGAAGAGCCCATTTAGCTCACATATACCAGAAATGGCGCTTTATCTTTGCGAGGGGATGTGAAAACGAACGTAAAACATAAAACATGAAAAGGTTTTATAGGATAGATCGAGTGGCGTTTTGATTCGCATTTCGACTCCGAAGAGACCTCTATTTTATTCTTTTTTGGATAAAAAGCAATTATACAGCTCTTCTTCGTTCACTAGGTCGAAGAGGTTTTGTAGGTTTTACTGGAGTTGCCTTGGTGATCTTAACTTTAATTTTAATTTTACTCATGTGTTGTTTCGATTTCTATATCGAGGATGTTAAAAAATGAATATTTTATTGACTCTGGAGCTAGTTTAATAAATGCGTATGTTACTAGCATACCGAGTAGAAATGCGATTATGTATTTTACTTTAATCATAGTTTTACAAGTGCAAAGGTTGTTGCTACTGCTAGTATAAACGATATTGTGTATTTTACAAATTCTGTTAGCGCAGATTCTCTCTTTTTTTCAAGTTCTGCTATTCTTTTTTTGTTTTCTTCGTGTTCTGGTTTGGTAACGTACCCTCACCTTACCTCATCAGTAAATTGCTTGAGCATTAATTTTATATCTCTAATATCCTCTTTCATAGCGTCGATATCTCTTTGCATAATTTTTTGATTAGTGTTTATATCGTCTATGATAAGAATTTTCCCTTGTATTTCATTTCGAAATGCGTGGCGTTCTTCCTTCATTTCTTTAGATAATTCAACTTTAAATTCTAGGAGTTTCTGGTCGTCCATTGTTACGGAAGTTATAAATTAATTTTTATTCTGAGATAGAGAAGTATCTTGCGCTTCTTTCGTTCGTGGATCACGAGATGCGAGATATGCAGAAACTATTCCTGTTATTATAGCAAGGAGTTCTTTATTTGGATCAATTTTTAGAAAGATCATTGCTATAACTGAGATAACACAGAGAACGAAGGCAAGCGAGAGTGTAGAGCAAAGGAAAGAAGGCATATTAGTGTGCTAAGCGTAAATTATGTAAATGAATATCCATATGTTCTTTTGGAGATAAGACACGATTCCAAAGACGAACACCTAAAACTCATTGTGGAAAAGAGTTACTAGTTGGTCAGTTTTTCCCTATATAAAGAGTATTTGTTGATGAAGCGTTTGCATTTGTTTGTAAAGTCCATGTAAGAGATATCGGCTTTCAATCTAAATATCACGCACTATTTGTTGTTCAAAATTGATGAGAGAAAGAAAGTGTATGATATCATCAGTCTTGAAGGGTATTAAAATCTCCAGCTCATCACATTGCAAATGCATTTGATCATCAAGCACTAACCCACTGTATCACTCGAAAATCAGCAGTACCACCAAAGTATACACTATATTCTAAAGGATTTCATGAAGGTCGTTTTGCTAAAATCATAGCATCTGTATCTGATCATTTCCATATTAGTGAATATGAAAATGCGTTTGTAAATTCTATAGAAGAATTACTTGCAAGTGTGGCATAGTCAGATGATCCGTTAAAGTTTCATTCTTGAGAAAAATATCCTGTTCATGCTGTCTGGTATGTTGGAGCATCGACCAGAGTAAGATTATTACCATTTCCACTTGTATCATTCCCATTCCCACTAAATAGCCATTCTCACACGAGTCATGCTTTTGGTATTTGGTAACGTCAATATGCCCCCGATTGACGAGATCAGATTGAGTAGTCCCTTTCTAAGATTTTTCGAGAGCGGTTATTTTGTATCATTATGAGTATTCATTAACTTCCCCAGACACACGAAGTACATTTGTTGTAGAGGCAAAAACGTTTATAAGAGGCGCTGTAGCATTTCATTGAATACGGATTTTTTCTGTTACACTTCCAATTTTTGGTGGAATGTTACCATATGCAACTACAGTTTGTGTTCATGATACTCAAACTTCTATAGTATAGTCGTAGGCTACAGTTGCGCTTGTGTTCATTATTTTAAGATATATATCCTGCCATGTGCTCGTTGATGTTGGTCACGTATGCACAAGTGTGTTTCATGTTGCTGTTCCAACAATAAGTATTGATTCTCAGCGAGTTTGCGTGGAAAGGAGTTTTGGTACAAGAGCCATAAAAAAGAAAATTAAAGAAATATACGAGATGCCAGATAAATATCGGAAATGCTTGACCCACCACCAGATGGAGTTTGCCAAGTTGCCGTTGTCGAACTTGTAGCGGTTAGAACCTGACCACTCGAAGGTGCTGTTGCTGCACTTACATCGACAGTTGTAGTAGCTGATTTTAGAGCATTTGTTATTCCTGATGTAAGCCCTGTTGCTGTTCCAGTAAGATTTGTTGCTACTCATGAAGCTGGAGTACCGAGTGCTGGAGTTACAAGGACTGGAGAGGTCAGAGTTTTATTTGTGAGTGTGTCAGTTGTTGCCCTGCCTATAAGTGTATCTGTTGCGTCTGATAAATCAATAGTTTTACTTGATCCTGTAGAGTTACTTCGAAGAGTTGTTGTAATACCAGTTCCATTATTTGAAACTCAGAATCGTATACGCTTTGTTTCATCTGCAGCATCGCAAACACTTACTTCGCCAGTTCCTTTCCCTACAAGATGAAGTCAAATGTTTGTATCGTCTCCCATAGCGCGAAGATGTGGATGGTTTCCAGTTGCGCCATTTTCTATTTCTAGATAGTTTACAGCACTTGCATTTTGATTAAATGAAACCATTTCATTTCCATTGGAGTCTGCAATAAATCCATTGTCTACAAACTTTGGAGCTGTTAGAGTCTTTCATGATATTGTCTGAGTAGCTGTTGTTCCTACTACTTGTTGTGCTATGTTTGCAGGATCGTATGTTGCAGCAAGCATATCTCCACCTCAAGAAGGTATATTATAATCAAATCAGTTCCCTCAAGCATTTACAGTAGGGACTGTTCATGGTGCTCAGATTGGATCTAAAGACTCCACTATTGCTATTTCTGCTGGGGTAAGTGTTGCATCTGTTCTAGCCATATTATATAAGATAACCAAATAAATCACACGAAGCTATCAGAGTCGTGGCAGTTGCTCCAGTTGTTACATTTAGCCTTATTACATCTCATGCAACGAATACTTTACTTCCAACTCCTGTGATTGCTACAGGAGAGAGAACACCATATTGAGATGCTGTTAAAAGCCCTGTAACTGTAGCGGTTACAAGGTCATTAAATCATCCATTCGCTCATACTGTGACTGTAGCTCCAATAGTTCACCCAGTTGCACTCGTGATGCGTATTACTATCCTAGTAGCTACGAAGCTTTTTCATGCAGGAACTGTGTAAAGTGTTGTTTGTGCAATTGTTTTGAGGTCAATAGCATCTATACTAGATAGCCGTGACTCTGATACTGGAAGTGTTGGTACTCGTGACATAAGTTTATTTTTTAAGAAGTCTTTTTTCCTTTATCTGGATATCCTTTTCTCTCCTTTCTAGATTGCTTCTATAGTCTAGGAGAGATTGCATTTCCTCTATGAGTTCTTTCTCTTTTTGAAGGTTTTTAGTATCTATTTCTTCTTGTTCTTTTCTTTTTACTTGGAGCATATCTTCTAAATCTTTGAGTTCCGTTCTTTTTCTAGTCATTTCTTTTTTTATTCTTCTATTCTCACTATCCACGTCTAGTATTACTTTTCATTCGTATTTGTCGAGTTCTTCTATTCGTTTTTGGATTTCTTGTCAGAGTTCTCGTAGTTTTTCTTTTTGCTTATCTGTAAGTATTGCAAAGTTGTGAGTTTCAGTATCGAGAGCTTTTTTTGTCTCCTGTAAGATAGACTCTATATTGGAGAGGTTTTGCGATTCTTTTATCTTCTGGCTGACAACTTCTGTTTTTCATCTTCTCTGTTCTGCGATTTCTTCATAGATTATATCTCGTTCTTTCGTAAGTTGTATAATTTCTAGCCTTCTAGCTTCGATTATTGCATCTTGTGCGAGTATTTTATGATCCGCATTGATAAACATACTATAAGTTGTCGGTAAGTTGTACTTCGATTGTGACACTTCCTGCTGATCGAGTTGTGACGTTAAAGTTTATAAAATCTAAGTTGTCGACATTTATGGCGAAAAGACGAAAATCATCTGTTCCAGTGACTACGAATCCAGTATCTCCACTTACAGGGCTTCCGTCCTGTTGGTCTATCATTTGTACATAGTCCCAGTGATTAGAAACAGATTGTGCAGAAGAGAATGTAGGCGCTACTTCCGAAGTTAGAGGAGATGCAATCGCTCCCTGACATTTTACTGTAAGGTTTGCAGATGATGCAGTGCCTATTTTTACGACAGCATTTCTATAGTCAGTTACATTGATAGTATTGCCTACTCATGTAGTGGTTTTTGCATTCATTATGGTGTATCTATTGACGGTTCTTAGTGACATAGTGTAAAGTTAGTAATAAGATTGTGCCTATCCCCATAAAGGGATAGAGCAATCCTACTAGAGAGGATTAATGGTAGAGTTTCCATCGAGTTTCTTTACTCCGAGAGTAATAGTTGCCACACCTGCACCTGTACCAACTGCCACAGTACCTGCGACAGTTATATACTTAGTTCATGGAGGCACTGCTACAGAAGAGCCAGTTACAGAGGCATTCTTAATGTCCTTTACTGCGTTAGCTCCGAGTCCAGATACTGCAGTCTGGAAGAATGTAACACCGTTTGCCTTTAAGACAAGAGCGGTACTTCCTGCAAGACCTGTTGCGTTTGTTACTACAGTTACACTTTCGATAAGTACGCCATTTCCGATAGTCTCGAAAATGTTTACATCAGAAGTAGTAATAGTAGATGACACTACATCCTTTGAAACATAGATAGTTCCTACATCATTATTAAATGTGCGAGTTGCCATAATATATAATGGTTAAAAAATAGGAAACTAACTACGAACCATCACCTTTTGATCCACGAATCCAACGACCAGTTACGATAGAGATAAGGTAAGTGGCAGCTGCAAGGTAATTCCAGTTCTCAGATGCAAAGTCTTCACCATTGTTACCATCCTGAGGAGCCTTGACGTAAGGAGTCTCAAGTTCACAAAGGTAAAAGTCAGAAGCACGCTCAGAAGCGAGAAACCAATACTTAGCCTTAGTAGCGTCAACCCCTCCGTTTGAGTCAGTAGCAATACGAGCGTTAGCAACGTGCTTGTACTTAGACTTATATACGTTAGACGTACCAGAGTTAGATGAGTTAACATCAGCAGTAGCATTGAGAAGCTGTCGAACCTCGTTTACAGTATTTGGATCATCAGTAGTGATAAGGACAGATGGCTTTACATCAATCTTTACACCAAGATTATCAAATGAACCTTCAACGAATGATTTTTCAGCAGTTTCAAGAGCTCCCTTAGAGAATGCAGGATTACCAGTTATTTGGTTAGAGTAAGTAGTTGCAGAACCTGTGAGGGTATGAGCAGTTGAGATAAGTGCTACAGAGTCACCAGTTGTAAGATCACGAGAAGTTCCCTTGTAAGTGTATGACGTAGACCATGCGAATGTAAGACGATGAGAAAGGTCGAGTTCTTGAGTGTTAGGACAAACTTCAGAGAGGTTTGTAATCTCATCAAGAATAGCACGGTCTTTACCAGCGACACGCATACGCTTAGTGATAGATACAGTCTTAGCGATTGTATATACCTGAGCATCTTTTTCATATCCGTATTGAACAGCTCCAGCGTCAGCTACAGCACCTTCATCACGAACAGAAGCATATTGGTCAGTTGTGACTCGTTCAGCAAAACGCTTAGAGTCTCCAGAGTTCATGGGCATAGCCTCAGTGATGACAACTCCAGAATTTTTCATTACCATAGGCAATGTTTGTAGTCCATCCGTAAAACTTCGTGTTACGAGGTCAGTCATTTGACCAAGACTATATGAGCTAACTTGTACAGCCATATTAGAGTAGTGTTAAAAATTAAGCAGTTTCAGTCTGAGGAAGTGAGAATACACAACGACCACGAGTGGAAGAGATGAATTCTACGATACGAGCACCCTTACCTTTAGTGTCTACAGCGAGAGACTTAGAATCAGAGTGAACTTCGACAGTTCGGAATACGTCAGCAGCAGTGAATGTTCCAGCACCTACAGTAAAGTAAGCGGAAGCAGTCATAGCTTTTGGAACCCATACTCCCTTGAGCTTACCAGCAGTTGCATAGTCAGCATCAGTAGAGACGATAGGTTCAGCGAGGATTCCAAGAAAATCGGAACCTGTTACGTTTTCAACCCCCATTTTAGTGAGGTTTCCAGTTACATCGTTTGTAACGATTTGTGGAGAGACAGCAGTACCTTCTTCAATTGCAGTAGATGCAAGAAATGGAAACATAATCATTTCCCATTTGTCATCTGCTGGGTAGAAGTTCTGTGTCTTATTTGGCGCGTTTAGCGCTGTTACAGCTTTTCCCATAGGGTAAAAATGTTAGTTAAATAAATGAGACATTCTGATATTTTCTTCAAAGTAAGCAGGGTGCTTTCCTTCTTCGTAAGTACCGAAGTGTTTTCCAATAGCAATTAGGAATTTATTATTAAATGAGGAGATTATAAGATTTAGCACATTATCGAGGTCTCACTTCTTCATGTCGTGAGCTTTTAGAATCTCAATGAGGTCTTCGGCTATACGAAAGTTTGTAAGGTCTCGGAATTGTGTGAGGTCTTTTGGTTCTTCAGTTACAATGTATTCCATTTGCTTTGGCGTGAACTCTCGTTCTGTACCGTCTACAAATTTTACTTTGTTTTTGTCGATTGATTCGACTTCTAGTTCTCAGACGTAAGACATAAGTTTAATTGATTAAAGATTTGTGAACAATGAATTCTCCGTATTCGGAATCCTTGAATTTATAACCTGTTACCGTTACTCAGTCAGAGATAGGCTCCGCAGGGAGTTTTTCACTTTGAGAGCGATTGAGATTAAATTCATGAATATCGACTTCCACATTCGATCCGTCAGCAAGAGTGATATCAAGAAAATGATTATTGATAAGAACACCGAGGTGATTCTTGTAGGTAAAATCCTTTGTTTTATCTTTTCTGATACTCTTATAGGAAAGAACAGGTACGCCTCCCCATAGCTTATAGCTATAGTTCCACGGTCATTGATACTTATCTTTAGCCTTTGTAAACTTATTTTCTGGGTTCACTTGTGAAGTGAGCTTGGCAATAAGTTTATCTTGTTCTTCAAGTCGAGCAAGTACAGATGTTAAGTCCACGTTTTGTGGTGCAGATTCCTGCGTTGGTTGCATTTTAGCCATAATTTATTCGTTAGAGAGTAAAACAAGTTTTCCGTCGCGAACTACATATTGTGGCTCTTTTTCGGTAACTTTTCTCGATTTTCCGACTCCTGTACTTCCAAGCATTGCAAGGGAGTCATTGAGTACGTCAGCACGAAGATTGTCTTTATTCACATAAAGAGTTGCCATTTCCGCAAATTCTATTGCTGTTTCTTCATCAAGCAGCTGTCCTTTTGTAACTTTATCGAATCGCTTTTGAGCTTCTTCTTTCAGTTCATCTGGGAGTTTTGCAAGAATCTTATCAGCTTTTTTTATAGCTTCGGAGTGTTTCTCTTCTGCACGTTTTTGAGCGTATCTTGTCTCAAAATCATCTTCCTTCTTTGCAGTTGGTTTATTGATTTCAGTAAGAACTTCATCAGCATTCGTGTATCAGAGAGCCTTTGCTACATCATTTGCGAGCTTTGGGTCTTTAGAGTGAACCTCTAAGAATGCATTTACATCTTTTTCAGATGCTCTGGCAGCACTATCAATTGCAATTTGGCGCATACGCGCTACTTCTGCTCTTGAACCATCTAGTTGCTCAGCATGACGCTTTGCGACTTCTGGATTTTCAGGAGGGTTGTCCGTTTTTGGAGCCTCTGGGGTAACTCCTGTCACGTTGTCTTCCATAAAGGTAAGGGGTGAAGAAATTAAAAAAGCAGGTATTTTATTACCTACTTCATGAGAATTGTGATCCCCCGACCACAACTCACATGAAGTAAGCAGTAAAGTGGGGGATTTATGTTAAGTAATGCTATTATAGTACTATTTATAGAAAATCAAATTATTTATTTTCAGATTCTTCCGCCTTCTTTTTATTGTAATCAGTCAATGTTTTTTCAAGATTTTCTATATCTTTTTTGAGTTCTTGAAATCACTCTATTTTAGAGTAAACAGATTCTTCTTTTCATCGAAAGTTCCCCATTCCAAGCCCCATTTGATAAGAAAAAGTAGCCTTATCAATAAACTTGTAAAGTATTTTCTTCATTGCAATGATTTCTGCGACTTCATCTCAGGAAAGAGTGATTATTCCTTTCCTGATTTTGTCGTCTTCTTCGATTATGAAATTCATGGTTGTGGATTAGGTATTTGCTCTGGTTGCTGTGGTGGTTGCGCTTGCTGTTGTCATAATGCTCATGCTTTTGCTTTCAGCTCGTTCATCACCTTCATCTTTGCTTCTTGTACGTCTTCTTGGTCTGTATTACTTTCGACTTCGAGATTGTAGTCACTTGCAAGGTCTCTAAGAGTTTTTTTGAGAGGCAGGATTGTTTCTATGTCTACTCCTGCTTGTTTCGCCATAGCGTATCCATTAGCGATTCCACCTACAGCGTTGAGAAGATCGAGCTTCTGTTGCCTATCTACTGCGTTTATAGTTGGTGCTGTAGTATTTGTATAAACATCTATAGATATATCTCCTCTGAGAATCTCTGGTGTGACTTCAAATACTGATTTTCCTTTTTTCTTACGGAATTTTCCATTTGTAAGCTGTTGCCCTTCTATTTCTATAGTAGGATAAATACCCTCTGCATTCTTACGAGGAAAGTATGTTTGTAGAAGATCTTTATAAAGGTCAGCAAAACGCTCATTAGCGAGGTCTCTATTAGTAAGCCATACATTGACGCGCTTTTGACTTGCCTCACGCTGTACTTCTGTTTGAAACGCCGTCTGCTGTGGTTGCCCGATTATGTTCTGTATGTCGATTCCTACATAGATAGCTATATCTTTATAGATTTGAATAAGGTAGCTGAATATAGCTTGATTTGGCGGATTTCCTGAAAGCTGTTGGAAGTTATTTGCAAGGTTTCCGTCAAAAGTAATTATTTCATTATCGTAAGAAAAAGTACGTCAATCAAATGAAAGTCCGTTACCAATAGCAAGTGTTTGCGTATTGCTTCTACGGATAGCATCCATAAGAAGTTCGCGAAGGTTGTTAACTTCACTATTGAACATCATAAGTCCTTCACATAGTCCACGACCATAGATAGAGTAGTTCTTTTTTCCGAGTACACGAATAGTAAATGGAAGAGCCTTACGACCATTCATAGTAGAGATCATTGGATGCTCTCTCACTAATATTCAGTTAGCCTCGACCATATAAGCGTCTTTCTCTACGTTCCAGTAATGCATAAGCCTTACATATTCTCCTGTTTTGATTTCCTCTTCTGTCGTGACAAAGGGTTTATCTTCCATAGACCAGTTTCGAGGTGCTACTTTATCTACGTTTTTATAAAAGGGATTTGTTTTGAGTTCTTGGAACTTCTCATAACTCATCCATTGTCTAAGTATACAATCACTTGCTTCTTCTATGCAATCCTTTACAGTATTGTCGATATAGAAATCTCGTATATCTATATTCTTGACAATGATATCTTCATCCTTAAATGTCTGTTTTTCCCATACTGGTTTCATATCTTCTCCTATTTTGTAGAAAGACTGAGTAATCTCACTCGCTTCAAAACCTGTATATTTTACAGAGGTTCAAAATCCAGCACAGATATACTCTTCGTCAGTCATCACTTTCTTTCTTTTTTTTGTTCTCCAGTCATATTTCCATACATATTCTAATGCTTTTGCATTTGTTGCGTGCTCACTTGTCTCGCTTCGGAATTGGAAGTCTGTAGGTATCTTGAGTGCTTCAGCCACATAAAGCTCTATCATAGAAGAAGCAAGAGGGACTGTAGATGCACTTCTCTCATCAGGATATGGCACAAATACTGCGTCTATCATTGTTTGATAGATATCCCAGTTCTTGTCTACAGCAGTTCGGGCAGTCTTCATGTCATTGAATCTGCGAGATATATAATCTAGTTTGATTTTCTCATCTTTTGTCGGAGTGTATCTTGGATATTCTTTTTTTTGTTCAAACCCTGCGACTTTTAGCATATTTAGATGGTTAAAAAGTGTCGGGGGATTGATTACTTTTATTATATGTATTTTTATAGAAAATCAAAACTATTTAGGATAGACTAATTCACCTGTAATCATGTTGCGATAAGGTCTCATATCTTTAGCCACCCTTTCTTTACTTACGAGAGGGTTTTCTTTTGTATATGTCATGAAGTATTCAATTGTTGTTCTTCAATGACTTGTCCAGTCATGTATTGGCTTATTTATTATTGCCGTAGATTGGCTTGTTTCACTTCTTTCAGGATAGCGAGCGTTCATAATAGCACTAGCAAGGTCAAGACAATTTTCGTTATAACGGATACGATAAAGATTTGTACGGGTAATCAATATCTGTTCTTGTTTATTTCTTTCTTGAGGTATCTGTAGATTGATTCATACTTTTCGGAAGTCCTCTAAGATTGTAGAGT
>ERZ795056.3826-NODE-3826-length-15856-cov-6.091260_pt1 | contig 15856 bp, 8 predicted proteins | sample MGYA00375140_ERZ795056 | MGnify/ENA primary metagenome ERZ795056 (study PRJEB30185, sample SAMN05720227) | activated sludge metagenome | isolation source: Anaerobic digester | place: USA | collected 2015-03-09 ... | reverse complement strand
TAAAAACCAGCCCCCCTGTAGACACAGGGCGACTGAACGATTGCTTCTATTTGAGATTCTTGAAAATTAATAATCACCCTACCTTTTACGCCTCAACGTCAGCAGCACAATATGAAAATACAACCTGGTTCTTAAGGAATAAAGAAAATATCCGGGGCATTTCATGACGTGCAAATGAGGCCATTATGATGAAACACAATACCAAAGAAGATTACAGGGGAAATTAATATGATACCCAGCCAAATAACTTTCCAGGGTATTTAAGCAAAAAAATAAAATATAAAAAGCATCTATTGATTACCGTTACCACTACCGCCAGGCGACTTCCCTGCATGCAGGTTCAGTAAAAAGTCAAAAAGATTTACTTCAGTCGGGATCTGTAGTTTTTTTCGTAACCTGTAACGGCTGATCTCTACGCCTCTTACAGAAATATTCATCAGCTGGGCAATTTCCTTGGTAGAAAGATTCATCCGTAAATAAGCGCAGAGCTTGAGTTCATTGGCACTCAGGTTAGGATAGGTATTTTTCAGATCGGCCAGGAAATCGCTGTGCACATGATCAAAATGCATGGTAAACTGCTCCCATTGTTTATCGATCTTATCTTCATCGCTCAACACCCTGATGATCTTTTTGATATCATCTGCATCCTTTTCACTTTCAGTTGTTTTTTTCAATTTCACTACCTGGTCTTTGATCTTACCCAGCAATTCTCCTTTTTGCACGAGGTGCATGGCCACGGAAGCCAGTTCGGTATTTTTGTGCTGTATCTCTGCTTCCAGTTTTTCATTCTTCAGCTTTACGATCTCTTTCTCGGTTTGTTCCAGTTCCAGCTGGTGCAGGTAAAGCAATTGCTGCTGGGCTTCATCATGTTTTTGTTGCTGCGTCCTGAACTTGCGTTTGAGCAAAAGGTATAACCAGTAATTGCCAACCAGGAAGAGGCATATGTAAATGCCATATGCCCAGCGGGATTGATACCAGGGCGGAAGTACCGTGAACCTATAAACGCCGGCAGCTGATTCATTACCCAGGTTGTTACGGGCTTTCACTTTAAAGGCATATTTGCCTGCAGGCAGGTTGGTATATTCCTTTTGGTTTTTGCGGGAGAATTCCGACCATTTTTCTTCAAAGCCTTCCAACACATAACTATACTCAATATTCGATTGCTGCGCATATACAGGTGAGGTAAATTCAAACTGGAATGAATTCCATGAATGACTTACCGCAGTATTTTTTTTATCGGTTTCACTATTGTCGTCATTTACTTCCCCGGTGTAGCCGCCATACAATAAACTGTCGCCGTCATTCTTTGCTGTAACCGAAGTGATCTGTACCTGTAAAGGATATTTTATCTTTTTATAGTTTTCGAAATTGATATGATAAAATCCGCGTTCGCCCCCGATAAATACATTGTTCTTATTCACCGGGTAAATGAGTTCAAAGCCACTCACAAATTTATTGGTGAGCTCAGGGAAATATATGATTTGTGGTTTGCTGGTACTCATATCAACCACACCAAGTATCTTATCAAAAACAAACCAGATATTTCCAAGTTCATCTTCCTTGAGATACCGTACATTTTTATTTTTAAAAAGCGAATTATAAAACGCAGAGGGCTGAAATGTATCTGAATTTTCATTGTATTCATAAATGCCGTTTTCGGTAGTGAGTACCACCCGGTTCTTGATCTTGAAAATATAATTGCCATTGGCTGACAATACCCCTTGCCTGGCTGCATAAGATGTAGTTAAGGGTTTATTGTCTTTCAATTGAACCCGGTAGATACCTTTATAAGGATGAGCTATCCAGATACTTTTATCATCCATGCAAACGAAACGGGCTGATTCAAAATGGGCGGGAATGTTCTTATTGCTGAACTGACCATTAGCATAATCATAGAAATTGATTCCCTGGTACGTTCCGGCAATCATGATCGAAGAAGGCAGCACATTGGAAAATGGCAGGAAGGTCCAGAAGCCAGAGCTGTTATCTATAGCCCGGGCAGCATTATTTTCTATAACGAAGGCTCCATCGTGATGCCCCATTAATAATTTACTATTAACTTCCGACAGGTTCCAGACCTGCCCCTGGGTATTGCCTACCAGGTCGAAATGCCCCTTTACAAAACTGAGATCCTTTTCTGCATACAACGCAGATTTATACAAGCCATTGGAAGTTCCGATGTACAGATCCTGCTGATAGATGGCAGCTGCATAACCCGAACCTTCGTTCTGGTAATCGGGATAAATGTGTTTTACTGCATTGTTATATGCGATGAAGTCGATCCCATTGTCGAGCCCCAACCAGAGATTTTTCTCCCTGTCGAGATAAATATCGAGGATATTGTTATTCTGCAGTCCTTCTTTACGTGAAAATTGCTGAACCAGGTTGCCTTTCTTATCTATTATATAACATCCATCCAGGTTACTGGTGATAGCGATATGATCGTCGTTTACCATGGTAGACGCAGACAGGTGCATGCCGGCAATGTGATCAAGGAATGAAGAACGCAACTGCTGAACATCGTTACCCACCATGAGGAATACACCGTTCTTAACCGTGGTAAGGATGGCACTATCGCCGCCGATAGACGTTAATGAGGTGGCAAAATAGTCGGCAGGTAATTCAGATTTCTGTATAAATGGCTTCCACACTCCATTATCAAACATCAACAATCCCTTATCAAAATCCTGGGCAATGAGTCGGTTATTGCAGACAGTTATAAAACGCCAATGCTGGCTATGATAAATTGTGCAATGGTTGCCGCTGACCTGGTAAATATTATTACTGGTTTGGAAAAACACCCAGTCACGGTAAAAATAAATCTCCCATACATCGGTAAACGACCGTTCCGATTGTGGTAACAGGTGTTTCATGGAATGATAGGTGAGCAATCCGTTGGAAGCCGGTGAAAAGTATCCGAATTCATCCTGTCCACCTACATACAGCCTGTTATCGGGGCCAAATTCCAGTGATCGAACAATGCTTTTATTGGGAATCGGGTAGGTTTTCCAATTAATGCCATCAAAACTTAATACCCCTTCACTGTTAGAAAAATACAGTACACCTTTTTTATCCTGGCGGATCTGGCGGTTTTGGGCTCCGGCCTGGTAGGTTTGTTTTGTATAGTTTATGATATCGGGAAGCCCGATCGTATTTTGTCCGAAACCGGCATACGACGCAATGAGTGTAAAAAATACAACAAGACTTCCTTTCATCAATGAAATATTGTATGTGAAAGTAAGAAATTTTAAATGATGTAGTAATGTAGTAGTAAAAATAGCTTAAAAATCAACGATTTTAAAAACTGATGTAGTAGTGATGTATTATTATAATAGGTTCGTGAGCAAGTGGCCTTTAACTTTAGTTTCCATTATTAACTTGTTTTAACTACCATCACCAAACTAAACGATTGCATATGAAAATGAAAAAAGCACTATTTCTTTGTGCCTACCTTTTTTTGCTGAGTATCTCACAGGGCTTTGGGCAAAATCAGAAGGTGTCGGGCCAGGTAATAGGCCAGGACACGAAAGCCCCTCTTGCAGGTGTTTCAGTAACGGTCAAAGGCACTAAGACTGCCACAGTTACCGACAACGCTGGTAACTATTCTCTAACGATCCCCGGTTCCACCGCGGTATTGATCTTCACTTATTCTGGAATGAATCCTGTTGAAAAGACGGTTTCTGCTGCGGAAACGGTGAATATCAGTATGGCAACCAACGCAACAGCACTTGAAGAAGTGGTGGTGAATGTGGGGTATGGTACTCAAAAGAAGAGTGTAAATACAGGTGCCATTTCGAGCATACGAGCCAGGGACCTGGAAAAAGTTCCCAATGGCCGCGTTGAACAGGCCCTGCAGGGTCGTGTTTCAGGGGTCACCATAGCAGCTAATGCGGGTCAGCCAGGAGCTAATTCTACTATCAGGGTTCGTGGGGTAACTACGTTTGGTGGTGGAAATGATCCTTTATGGGTAATTGATGGCGTGGTGGTGGATGCAGGTGCTATAGGTTACCTGAACCAATCTGATATTGAGTCGATTGAAGTATTGAAAGATGCAACTTCTGCTGCTATCTATGGTACCAGGGCTGCAACCGGCGTTATATTAATTACCACTAAAAAAGGTAAAGCTGGTAAAATAAGCATCAGCTACAATGGTTTTTATGGTACTTCAGCTCCCGCCAAAAGGCTCGATTTGTTGAATGCCACTCAATACGCAACGTTGATGAATGAAAAAGCTACTGCCGGGGGCGGAAATGTCCTGTTTCCTGATATCAGTAAATTGGGTAAAGGCACAGATTGGCAAAAGCAGATTTTCAGTAATGACGCCCTTCGTTATTCGCATGAACTTAGTGTAAGTGGTGGTAACGAAAGGTCACTTTTTTACCTTTCTTTTGGCATCCAGGACCAGGAAGGTATTGTGTCGAAAGAGATCTCTAATTATGCTAAAAAGAGTTTCCGCATAAACTCTACACATAAAATTTCTAAAATATTTACGTTTGGTCAGACCCTCGGTTATACCCATCAAAAGTCAGTTGGCTTAGGCAATACCAATAGCGAATTTGGTGGCCCTTTAAGTTCTGCCATTAACCTGGATCCTACAACCCCGGTTGTAGAAACAGACCCGGGTCTTGCAAATGGGGCTCCTTATAATTCAAATCCAGTTATCCGGGATGCTAATGGCAATCCTTATGGCATCTCTTCCCTTGTTGGACAGGAAATGACCAATCCAAAAGCATACTTACTAACAAGGTTAGGCGGTTACAACTGGTCTGATGATATCATCGGAAATGCATTTTTGGAAGTGGCCGTAAATAAACACATCAAACTGAAATCATCAGTAGGTGGTAAACTGGCATATTGGGGCGGACAAGGATTTACGCCTGTGTTCTATTTAAGTCCAACCGTATCTGTTCAGAAAAATAATTTTGGAAAAAGCACCAACAATACCTTCAACTGGAATATTGAAAACACCTTGCTTTATAGCAGGACCATGGGTAACCATGATTTCAGTATTTTATTTGGACAGGGTGCGTATGTAGATAATAATGGAGGTGGTTCTTCTGTAACCTTATTTGACCTGCCTATCAGCAATTACCAGGATGCATCCTTTAATTTCGATATATCACAGGCCAACAGGACCTCTGGTTCTTATGATTTCACCAATCATAAATTATCCTCTTTATTCTCGCGTGTAAATTACAACTACAACGAAAAATATTTATTTACGGGTATCATCCGCAGGGATGGTTCTTCCAGGTTTGGATTGAATAACAAATACGGTACTTTCCCTTCATTTTCATTGGGCTGGATCGCTTCAAAAGAAGATTTCTGGTCGATCAAACAATATGTAAAATACCTGAAAATAAGAGGTGGATATGGTAAAGTGGGTAACGACAACATTAGTGATTTCGGATACCTCTCAAGGGTTGCCGGAGGATTTAACTACAGCCTTGGTAATGCTGGCGTCATCACCACTGGTTATTCACCAACATCACTTGATAATCCTGATCTGAAATGGGAGGAAACTTCACAGGCGAATTTTGGCCTCGAAGCCCAACTGTTCAGAAACTTTACGCTAACCATGGATGTTTACAAGAAAAAAACAACTGGTATCCTTCGCCCGGTTCCTATTCCAGGTTATGTAGGTGTATCAGAATCACCTGTTGCCAATATCGCCAACATGGAGAACAGTGGGTTTGAACTTGAACTCGGTTATCAAAAAACATTCGGACAATTTACTTTTTCTGCAAACGCCAACATGGCTACGTTGAAAAATAAAGTAACCTATGTAAATTCTGATACAAATTATATCCAGGGAGAAGCGGCTTTCCAATCTATGGGACCTGTAACCAGGACAAAAGTTGGGGAGTCATATAATTCTTTCTTCGGTTACCAGACAGCAGGCATCTTCCAGAATGAAGCTGAGATAGCAGCTTACACCAATAAAGCCAATGGATTGATTCAACCAAATGCAAGACCAGGTGATTTCCGTTGGGTAGATGTGGATGGCGATGGCGAAATCACCGGCAAGGATAAAACCTTCCTGGGATCTAATATACCAAAGCTCACTTTTGGTATCACGATCAATGTTGGTTATAAAGGATTTGACCTGATGGTATTCGGACAGGGCGCAACAGGTAATAAAATTTTCCAGGGTTTACGCAGGTTAGACATTATCAATTCAAACTACCAGACCAAGGCGCTTAGCCGCTGGACTGGTGAAGGCACTTCAACTGATTATCCACGTTTAACAAATGATGACAAAAACGGCAACTTTGGTAATATGTCGGATTTCTACCTGGAAAAAGGTGATTACTTCCGCCTTAAGATCGTTCAGTTGGGATACACTTACAGCAATAATTTCCTGAAAAAAATCGGTTTAACAAGACTGCGTGTATACGTAACCGGTGAGAACCTGGCAACCATGACAAAATATACAGGATATGATCCAGAAATTGGTGGAGGTGTTTTTGGAATTGACAAAGGTTACTATCCACAGGCCCGGTCTTTCATTGCCGGTGTTCAGGTACAATTTTAATGAAAACAGATTCTATAGTTAATGAACAAATAGTGTTTTAATTACGTATAATCAACAAATAAATTTAAATACATGAAAAAAATACTCATCAACAGTTTAATGGGATCGGGTTTACTGATGCTATTGCTGCTGTCATGCAAAAAATCTTTCGTAGACGTTACTCCAAAGGGCCAGTTCCTTACGGCCAATTATTATTCAGATGCTGACCAGGCTTATGGTGCATTGGTAGGAGTATACGATGTGATGCGCAAAAACTCTGGTGGATTTGAAAACATGATAACCATGATGAACGCCGGGTGTGACGACCAGCTGGCAGGCGGTGGAAATGCAACAGATGGTGATGGCATCCAGGGATTTTCAAACTATACACTCAATGCTTTGAAAATGCCTCCAAGTTTTTGGAATGATTATTACCAGGGAATCTTCAGGGGCAATACCTTATTGTCTAAGATCCCAAATACCAGTATGGATGCAACCCTAAAAGAAAGGTTCATTGCAGAAACAAAAGCAATGCGTGCATTCTGCAATTTTAACCTGGTGAGGATGTTCAAAAATGTTCCATTGATCATGGAACCTTTGACATCTACAAATATTTATGACGTTAAACAGGCAACTCCCGAGGCCGTATATGCGCAGGTTGAAAAAGATCTTACAGAAGCCATCGCTGTATTACCTACTTCAGTAGATCCATTAGAAGAAGCCGGCCGTTTCACGAAAGGCGCCGCCCAGGCGTTGCTTGGTAAAGTGTACCTGTATGAAAACAAGAAAGACCTCGCCGCCGCACAATTTGCTGAAGTAAATGGTGCTACTCCAGGTGCTCCTAACCAATATGGCAACCGCTTGTTGACAAATTTCAGCGACCTCTGGGTTGTGGCCAATAAATTTAATGCAGAATCGCTTTTGGAAGTAGGCCATAGCCAGGCAGGTAACTCCGATTGGGGTTGGTGGGGCAGTTCAAGGGATGAAGGCAATACCGTAAACCAAATGGTGGGTATCAGGAGTTATGCGAGGCCGTTAGGCTCTACTGCACCAGATCTTCCTTCTGGCTGGAGTTTCAATGTATTCACCCAGGAGTTTTATGATTTCATGAAAACAGATCCAAGGTTTAGCGCCACTGTATTTGACATGAAAGCCCTGGTTGCAGCCAGCCAGGCAACTTATATCGAAGGTTACCAGAATACAGGTTACTTCCTGAATAAATTTATGCCAAGAGCCGGTGATGTTAGAACAGGTGGCGGTGCATTTGAACTCAATTTTCAACAGAATACTTATGTGATTCGTTTGGCAGATACTTACCTGATGGAAGCTGAAGCATTGGGCGGAACAGGCACCAGGGCGCAAGCCTTACTGGATGCTGTAAGAGCAAGGGTTGGTTTACCATCGATACCAGTTACATTGGCTGCTATCAAAACAGAACGCAGGTATGAACTGGCTGGTGAAGGACATCGTTTCTTTGACCTCGTACGTTGGGGCGACGCTGCTACAGTATTGGCCGGTCGCGGATTCGTAGCAGGAAAAAATGAGATCTTCCCGATTCCTAACAATGAATTACAAGGCACTCAATTGGTTCAAAACCCAGGTTATTAATTTAATTAAAATAAAATCATGAAGAAATTATCAATCATTTTCAGCATCATATCCCTGGCGGTGTTTGCAAGTAGTTGTTCAAAAGATGGCATTGATGATGACCTGTCTTTTGTTAACTCAGCCAATTCTGCGAATCTTACGAACATATTCGACATCAGCAACGACAATTCCGGCAAGGTTAAGATTACCCCATTTGGACAAGGCTTTACACAGTTTGTTATAAATTTTGGCGAAAGCACCGGGGAATCAGCAGACACAATCTTAAACGGCACCTATGCCATCCATGCATATCCCGAAGGAAGTTATACTGTTACCATTACGGGTTACGACATTGCGGGTAAAAGTACAACAGCCGATTACCCACTAACGGTAACGTATAGGGCTCCGGAAAACCTGGAAATAGAAATCCAGAGTGATATGCAGGTTAAGGCTAAAGCCTTGTATGCTCATTCATTTTTAGTGTACTATGGCGACGTGGCCAATGAAACCGGCACTCCCCTGGCAATCGACGGAACATTGCCTCCGCATGTTTATCCTGCAGGTGGCCCATACGATCTGAAAGTGGTTGCTTTAAGCGGCGGAGCTGCTACTACACAGCTTATTAAAACCCTGTTTGGATTTCCGCTGACTTTTGAAACCGCCACTATGGATTATTTCTTCGGTACGTTTGGAAATGTAAATTTCAGTACCGTGGCCAATCCGTTTCCCGGCGGTACCAACACCAGCAGCAAAGTTGGCAAGTATGAAAAAACAAACGGTGCAGAAGTTTGGAGTGGCACATATAGCCCACTAAACATCCCTATCAATTTTGCCCATGGTAATAAAGTGAAAATCCTGGTATACAATCCTGATCCGGTCAATATCGGCAAAAGCCTGAATGTAGAACTGGAAGCTGCTGTAGCTGGTACTGGCGCAACTCCTAATGGTGTTGGCGTAATAAAAGTTCCAATCACTACTTCAGGTGCATGGGAAGAACTGGTATTCGATTTCAGTACCATTCCAGCTATTCCCTCCACTGCAAGGTTTAATCAACTTGTTTTCAGGTTCAACGATGTAGCCCAAGGAACCGGCGAGATCATCTATGTAGACAATATCAGAATCACTAATTAAAAACAAAAACATGAAAAATATTTTAAAAAATCTATTCAGCATGGTTGTCATCCTCGTGATGATCAATGGTTGCAAAAAAACAGACTACTCTATTGGTGACCTAAAGGAACCAAGTAATATTGTTGTCAATACTGAAGTCGTTGGACAGGATGCATCGCACCCAAATGGAGATGGCTCAGGCAAAGTAAAAGTTACTATTTCAGCAGACAATGCGCTTGGTTACAAGATCGATTATGATATTTCCAATGACCTGGACCTGAAATATTTACCATCAGGTTCAACTACCATTACTTACGGTACAGAAGGATTACATACATATACCATAACAGCTGTTGTATATGGCAAGGGGGGCACATCAAGCAGTACTACGAAAGATGTAACCGTAAGAAGTGATTTTACCGCAGACCCGGTGATCGTCACAAACCTCACAAATGATGCATCTAAAACATGGGTAGTAGATAAAAGTGTACCGGGCCATTTTGGTGTAGGTCCTTGGGAAGTTGGTTCAATCAGGCCCCAATGGTGGTCTGCTTCCATCAATGAAAAAGTAGCTTGCTGCAATTGTTTCTATACAGCCACTTTCACTTTCACCAAAGTAGCTTCATCTAACGCATACACGCTGCAGGTAGCTTCACCTGACGGAGCATTCACCAAAACAGGTGCTTTAACTACCCTTCCAGGCATTCCTGGTGCTGGCGGCGAAGCCTGTTATGGTTATGCTGGTGGCACTTCCAACTTTTCATTTGTGAGGGCAACTTCAGGCGCTCCTGTTGTTCCAACAGATCCCGGAAATTATAGTACTACAGAAACAAGCATCATGTTGGCCGGTGTGAATACGTATATCGGCTATGGTTCTTTGCTGAAAGAATATGAAATTTTAGAAATCACGCCTACATACTTATTGTTAAGGGCTCAGGGTACAGAAACCGGCAATGCCTGGTATCTGAAATTAAAATCTTTGTAAGCAATTACGAAAGAGTGTTTTTCATGTGTACGGTTAATCAATACAGCAGTTCATTGTTTCAATGAACTGCTTCTTAAAATTACTTGTATGAAAGCAATATTATCTTGCATTGCGATTGGCAGCCTCGCTATACTGATGTCATGCAGCAAATCATCTGATGATGGGGGCGGCGGAAGTGTAGTAATACCAGTTGTAACGGCTCCTGTGGATAAGAACTGGGCCTTTGAAACAACTCCTGTTTTTGCTGATGAATTTGATGTGAATGGCGCACCTGATCCTGCCAAGTGGACCTATGATATAGGCGGCAGCGGATGGGGAAATAACGAATTGCAATATTACAGTAACCTGCTGACCAATTCTAGTATTGATGCCGGTAAACTCACTATCACAGCCAGGAAAGAACCACTTAACGGTAAGGAATACTCGTCGGCGAGGCTATTGTCGAAGAATACCGGCGATTTCCTCTATGGCCGTGTGGAAGTAAAAGCCAAACTACCTTCTGGAAGAGGCTCCTGGCCTGCCATCTGGATGTTGCCTACCGATTTTGCATATGGTAACTGGCCTGCATCAGGAGAAATAGACATCATGGAACATGTAGGTTACGATCCGGGCAATGTTCATTTCAGCGTACATACCAGTGCATATAACTGGACCAACAATACACAAAAGACAGCGATCAGGAATATTCCAACGGCCATGTCGGATTTTCATACCTACCGGGTAGACTGGACCCCTTATGCCGTGAGAGGATATTATGACGACGTGATTGTATTCACTTTCACCAATGATGGAAAAGGTTCTGCCACCTGGCCTTTCGACAAAAGGTTTCACCTGCTGCTAAACGTAGCCGTTGGTGGAAACTGGGGAGGCGCACAGGGAGTAGACGATACCATTTTCCCTGCGGCCATGGTCATCGATTATGTACGCGTATATAAAATGATAGAACAATAATCGGCCTGGCATACCCCTGCAAACAGTTATTACATACAGCGTGATGAAATATGCTGCGATAGTATATTTCATCCGCTCTTTTTCAGACAACCAACGCTTAAACAAAAGCATATGTCTATCACCAGGATAATCCTTCTATACATTTTCTGCGGGATAAATTTCCATGCTAACGCCCAGGGATACCTGAGGACTGATGGCAAGAAGATTATCAACGACAAAGGAGAAGTAATACTGAGGGGTGTTGGACTTGGCGGCTGGATGTTACAGGAGCCCTATATGCTTAATGTAAGTGATGTTGCGGGCAGCCAACAGGAGATCAGGCAAAAGATCACAACGCTTATCGGCGAAAACAATACAGAAAAATTCTATGAAGCATGGCTGAACAATCATTGTACGAAAAGAGATATTGATTCCCTGGCAGCCTGGGGGTTCAACTCGGTTCGACTACCCATGCATTACAACCTCTACACGTTACCGGTAGAAAACGAAAAAACAGCAGGCAAAAATACCTGGCTCACCAAGGGCTTTACCATGACCGATAGCCTGCTAAGCTGGTGCAAAGCCAACCGCATTTACCTTATACTTGACATGCATGCAGCACCAGGCGGACAAGGCAACGATAATGCCATATCGGACCGGGATGCAAGCAAAAAATCACTCTGGCAATCAGAAGCCAATCAACAAAAACTAATAGCGCTCTGGAGTAAACTGGCCGAACGATACGCCAACGAACAATGGATAGGGGCCTATGATATCATCAATGAACCCAACTGGGGTTTTGAAAATGAAAGCGACAGGAACGGATGTGCAGAAAAATTAAACATCCCCCTTCGCAAATTAATGGTCGACATCAGCAAGGCCATCCGAAAAAAAGACAAAAAGCATATCATCATCATAGAAGGCAATTGTTGGGGAAACAATTACCAGGGTGTTTTTCCATTATGGGATAAAAACACCGTACTCAGCTTTCACAAATACTGGAACTATAATACCACCGAATCCATTCAGCAGGTATTGCAGAACCGGTCAACTTACAATGTTCCTGTGTGGCTTGGCGAAACCGGCGAAAATTCAAACACCTGGTTCACTTCGGTCATCAGGTTAATGGAAGAAAACAAGATCGGGTGGAATATGTGGCCCCTGAAAAAATCGGGGAAGAACAACCTGCTACAGGTGCCGGTAAACCAGGGATTCAAAGATATTATTGCTTACTGGAACGGGCAAACGCAAAAACCATCCGAAGAATCGGCCTTCAAAAGCCTGATGGAATTTGCACGCAATACAAACATCGCCAATAATATCGTACGAAGGGAAGTAATTGATGCCATGACAAGGCAGGTAACGAACGATGAATGTTTATCATTTCAACCGAATAAAATCAATGTTACCCCTACCCTTTTTGCATCAGATTATGACCTGGGCAGAAGCGGCATGGCTTACCATGATGCGGACTCTGCAGAATACTGGGTTTCTGCCGGTACACGCACTAAATGGAATGAAGGCGGGCATTACCGAAATGATGGCGTAGACATTGAAACCTGTACCGACAGCCTCAGCAATGGTTTCCAGGTTGGCTGGATAGTAGATGGAGAATGGCTTCAATACACATTATATACTGACAAGGCTTCTACTTACGACTTACATATCCGCAGCGCAAGCCAGTCTGCAACCGGGGAACTCCAATTATTTGTGAACGGATCAGCTACTGAAACAAAACTCACGTTACCGGCTACTGGCAGTTTTAACACCTGGCAAACCAGTACTATGAAATCGGTTAAGCTTAACGCCGGAATGAACCGGGTACGTGTGATGGCTGTGAAGGGTGGTTTCAACCTGAACTATTTTCAATTCATTCCAACTGATAATACCGCAATGATCAATTTAAAAGAATCAATCAACTGATATGACCCATAAACCACGCGTAAAAATATGGCTGTCGATGCTTTCGTTGTCGGCCTGCATGACCGCATCTGCACAAACAGCATTCGACACAACAGCCAGGATAAATGCCTTAATCAGCAAACTTACACTGGATGAGAAAGTGAACATGATCCATGCTTCATCTTCATTCACTTCAGGCGGCGTACCACGGTTGGGTATACCCGAAATGATTACCTCCGATGGACCACACGGTGTAAGGCCCGAACATGGCCGCGACTGGAACCTGGATAATAACATCCCCGACTCATCTACGTACCTGCCAACCGGCGTATGCCTGGCCGCTACGTGGAATCCGCAACTAGGATATGCTTTCGGTTCTGTATTAGGAAGTGAAGCCGCTTACCGGGGTAAGAATGTAATTCTCGGACCCGGCATTAACATCATCCGTACTGCGCTTAACGGAAGGAATTTTGAATACCAGAGCGAAGATCCATACCTCGTATCCCGCATGGCAGTTGGCTATATTAAAGGTGTTCAGGACCAGGGTGTTTCTGCCTGTGTAAAACATTTTGTTGCAAACAACCAGGAGATCAAGCGACATACCATCGATGTACAGATGAGCGAAAGAGCGCTGAGGGAAATTTACTTCCCCGGCTTTAAAGCCGCTGTACAGGAAGCAGGTGTGAATACACTGATGGGTTCGTACAATAAATTCAGGGGTCAATGGGCTTCTCAAAACAACTACCTGCTCAACCAGGTATTGAAAAAAGAATGGGGTTTCAAAGGACTGATCATGAGTGATTGGGATGCGGTAAACAGCACCATGCAGGCACTTTGGAACGGTATGGACCTGGAGATGGGCACCGACCTGCACATGCTTCCCAATCCAAACTATCATAAATTCTTTCTCGGCGATACTGTAATATCACTCGTTAAAAGTGGCAGGTATCCAGAATACCTGCTCAATGATAAAGTGAGGAGAATATTATACATCATGTTTAAGACCGGCATGATCGATGGCGTACAGAAGAAAGGTGAATTCAATACCAAAGCACATCAGCAAACTGCAGCAAACATTGCCGAAGAAGGCATCGTATTGCTGAAGAATGAAAATAATTTTTTACCCTTATCAAAAAATGTAAAAAAGATTGCTGTAATTGGTTACAATGCCGAAAGAAAACAATCAATGGGTGGTGGGAGCTCCCAGATCAGGGCATTCTATGAGATCACACCTCTTGCAGGAATTAAAAACCTCGTTGGTAAAAAAACAACGGTAACGTATACCCAGGGTTATGAAATCAAAAGAGGTGCCATTGCCAACAAAGCCATGATCGAAGAAGCTGTAGCTGCTGCAAAGAATGCTGATGTGGTGGTAGTGGTTGGTGGATGGACACACGGATTCCGTTATGATGTTTGGGCCGACAATGCCTATGATGCAGAAGATTTTGATAAACCGGATATGAACATGCCTTTCGGCCAGGATGAACTCATCAAAGCGGTTCAACAGGCCAATCCCAAAACTGTTGTGGTATTGATGGGTGGTGGAGCCATCGATATGACGCAATGGATCGGTCAGGCTCCAGCGATTGTGCAAGCCTGGTATCCAGGTATGGAAGGTGGTAATGCTATTGCAAAAATACTTTTCGGTGATATCAATCCATCAGGCAAACTCCCAATGAGTTTTCCTAAAAAACTACAAGACGAACCCGCACAGGTATTGGGTGAATATCCCGGTGCCGATTCCATCAATGTACATTACTTCGATGATATCTATGTTGGATACCGCTATTACGATACTTATAAAGTAGATCCGCAGTTTGCATTCGGACATGGATTGTCTTATACCAGGTTTGAATACAGCGACCTTAAACTAACGGCAAATGGTAAACGCGGAGCAGTAACATTCAAAGTGAAGAACATCGGCAAAACGGCAGGGGCCGATGTGGCACAGGTTTATGTAAAGCAGGCCAAATCTGCCATTCCAAGGCCCGAAAAAGAGCTTAAAGGATTTAAAAAAGTATTCCTGCAGGCAGGCGAGCAGCAAACCATCAGCATTGAATTGAATGAAGAATCATTTCAATATTTCAATGATGTGATCAATGAATGGGTGATGGAGCCGGGCGTATTCAATATCATGGTGGGCAATTCTTCCCGTGCCATACAATTAAACGGTACAATAAACTTATAATCTTACATGACCCGGAAGCTAACATATCGATTATTAGGTTCTATACTGATGCTTAGCCTCATTGGCCATGCCTGCAGTAAAAGCAGTGGAGGGCAGGCCAATCCTACCCCGGTTATAAACAACCCCGTTAATCCTAACCTTACCAGTGATGTAAGTTCGTGGTTAACCAGCGGGAATAAAAGTTCATTATTACGTAAAGAAACCGCGGTTCTTGCGTTTGGTACTACCGCCAATAATTACCCGGTAATCCGTGTAGATTCTGCTCAAAAATTTCAGTCGGTCGACGGTTTCGGCTATACGCTAACGCAGGGATCTGCAGTTGTCATCAACCAGCTTCCGGCAGCACAACGAAACACGCTGCTCACCGAGATCTTCGGCAATGCAGAAAACAGCATCCACGTAAATTATCTCCGTATTGGTATCGGTGCAACTGACCTGAGTGGGACCGTGTTTTCGTACAATGATATGCCGGCCGGACAAACAGATCCAACTCTTTCTACATTCAGCATCGCTCCCGATCAACAGGTGATCAACCTTTTGAAAGAGATCCTGCTGATCAATCCATCGGTAAAAATCATGGCTTGTCCATGGTCAGCACCAGCCTGGATGAAAGACAATACCAGCACCATCGGTGGCAGCA
>ERZ795056.3824-NODE-3824-length-15861-cov-51.347526_pt1 | contig 15861 bp, 19 predicted proteins | sample MGYA00375140_ERZ795056 | MGnify/ENA primary metagenome ERZ795056 (study PRJEB30185, sample SAMN05720227) | activated sludge metagenome | isolation source: Anaerobic digester | place: USA | collected 2015-03-09 ... | reverse complement strand
CCCGGATTCCCATCACCCTGCTCACCGGCTTTCTCGGTGCCGGCAAGACGACCCTGTTGAACCAGCTCCTGCGTCGGCCGGAGATGGCCCGGGCGGCCTCTTCCCGGTCTGGCTCGCCCCCTGCCAGGTGAAGGTCCTCACCATCAGCAGCGCCCAGGACGACTACGCACGCGGGCTCGTCCGAACCCTGAAGCAGGCCGGTCTGCGGGCCGCTGCCGATCTGCGCAACGAGAAGATCGGCTTCAAGATCCGCGAGCACACCCTGCAGAAGATCCCCTACCTGACCATCGTCGGCGAACAGGAAAGGCAGCGGGGTCAGGTCGCCCTGCGCGCCCACGACGGCACCGACCTGGGCAGCCTCTCACGTGCAGCGTTCGTGGAGCAGCTTCTCCGCGCAGCCCGGTCGCCCCTGCACGACACCCTCTCTCCCTGCAACACCCCCCCACCCTCGCCATGACCCGACGCATCCTCATCCGCAACGCCCGGCTGGTGAATGAAGGCCGCATCGTCGATGGCGACCTGCTTGTCGCCGACGGCCGCATCGACCGGATCGCCGGCAGCATCACCCTCGCCGCGGAAATCGAGATCGACGCGGCGGGCGCCTGGCTGCTGCCCGGCATGATCGACGACCAGGTGCACTTCCGTGAGCCCGGCCTGACCCACAAGGGCTGCATCGCCAGCGAATCGGCGGCGGCCGTGGCCGGGGGCATCACCAGCTTCATGGACATGCCCAACACCCGCCCGCCCACGCTCGACATGGCCGCCGTCGACGCCAAGCGGTCCCTCGCTGCCGCTGGCAGCCACGCCAACTACGCCTTTCACCTGGGGGTGTCCACCCACAACCTGGACGCCGTGGCCGCCGCCGACCCAACCCGCATCGCCGGCATCAAGGTGTTCATGGGGGCCTCCACCGGGGACATGCTGGTGGACGACCCGGCCGTGCTGGAGCGCCTGTTTGCCTGTGCCCCCACCCTCCTGCTGGCCCATTGCGAGGACACCCCCACCATCCTGGCCAACGAGGCCGCCTGGCGGGCGCGTTGCGGCGACGACATCCCCTTCGACGCCCACCCCCTGATCCGCAGCGCCGAGGCCTGCTACCGCTCCTCGTCCCTCGCGGTGGGCCTGGCCCGTCGGCACGGCACGCGGCTCCACGTGCTGCACCTGTCCACCGCCCGGGAGCTGGCCCTGTTCGACGACGGCCCCCTGGCCGGCAAACAGATCACCGCCGAAGCCTGCCTCCATCACCTGCTGTTCGACGACAGCGGCTACGCCACCCTGGGCAGCCTGCTCAAGTGCAACCCGGCGGTGAAGACCCGGCAGGACCGGGACGCCCTGCGCGCCGCCGTGGTCAGCGGACGCATCGACGTGATCGGCACCGACCACGCCCCCCATACCCGGGCCGAGAAGGCCGCCCCCTACGCCACCGCCCCGTCCGGCCTGCCCCTGGTCCAGCACGCCCTGCCGGCGCTGATGGAGCTGGTGCACGACGGGGTGCTGGATCGCCCAACCCTGGTCCGGCGCTGCAGCCACGCCGTCGCCGACCTGTTCCAGATCCGTGATCGCGGCTACCTGCGGGAGGGCTACTGGGCCGATCTCGTCCTGGTCGCCGATCAGGATCACGCCGTGGATGCCGACCCCATCCTCGGCCGCTGCGGCTGGACCCCGTTCGCCGGCCGGCACTTCCGCTCCCGGGTTCTCACCACCCTGGTGTCCGGACAGAGCGCCTGGCAGGACGGCCGGCTCAACCCCGCCTGCCGCGGCAAAGCCCTCCAGTTCAACCGCTGAACCCCGCCATGCACGAACTCTCCCGCGCCTTCCTCTTCGAGGCCGCCCACACCCTGCAACGGGACATCGGCACCGAGGGCAGCCGGCGCATCCACGGCCACAGCTACCGCGCCACCATCACCCTGGCCGGGGTACCCGACCCCGTCACCGGCATGCTGATCGACATCGGCCACCTGGATACCCTCCTCGCCGACACCCGTGACGCCCTCGACCACCGCTTCCTGGATGAAGTGCTCGGCCTGGGTCCCGCCACCCTCGAGAACCTGTGCAGCTTCCTGTGGGCCCGGCTCGCCCCCAGCCTGCCGCAGCTTCACCGGGTCACGGTCAGTCGCGACCTGTCCGGCGACGCCTGCAGCTTCGTCGGGAAGGCCGCCTGCTGATGCATCCCCTCACCCATACCCTGGCAGCCTGTGTCGTCGGGGGCCTCCTCAGCATGGCGGCTGCCGCGCTGCTGACCTTCGGGCTCCCCCGCCGCTGGCTGACGCGCATGATCAGCTTCTCCACCGGCGTGCTTCTGGCTACCGCCTTCCTGGACCTGCTGCCCGAAGCCGCCGAGGCCGGCCTTGAGACCCACACCCTCTTTGCCCTGCTCCTCGCCGGCCTGCTTGGCTTCTTCTTCCTGGAAAAGGCCGCCCTGTGGCGCCACAACCACGACGCCCCCGCGCACAGCCATGATCTGGCCCGGACGGTGCCGATCATCCTGCTGGGTGACACGGTGCATAACTTCACCGACGGCCTGATGCTGGCAGCCGCCTTCCTAGTGGATCCCTACCTGGGCTGGGCGACGGCACTGGCCATCGCCGCCCACGAAATCCCCCAGGAGGCGGGTGACTTCATTCTGCTGCTTGCTGCCGGCTGGCGCCGGAGCCGGGCCTTGCTATGGAACGGTCTGTCCAGCCTGGCCGCCGTGCTGGGCGGTCTCATCGGGCACTTCTGGCTGAGCGACGCCGGGCGCTGGCTCCCCCATGTGCTCGTCATCGCCGCCGCCAGCTTCATCTATCTCGCCGTCTCCGACCTGATGCCCTGGCTGCGCCAGCAAAGGGGCGACCTTGCCTGGCACGGGGGCTTCATGGCGGCAGGCATCGCCCTTCTTTCGGCCGGCATGGCCTTTCTCCACTGATCTCCACGGAGCCCTCCATGAACGCATGCCACAACCTCCCTGCCCACACCACCCATACCCTGGTCACCCGCTCTCCGGCCGCGCTGGTCGGCATCTTCGAGCCGGATGTCCAGCTCGCCATCTGGCAACGCCCGGCGGATCCGCTCATTGCCGGCTACCTGGAGGCATCGAGACATGGCCTCGGACGCGGGCTGCGGACCACCCTGGAGGCCGGGCAATGCCCTGAGCTGGGAGGCCTCCCCGACCACCCCGGCCGCGATGCCCTGGCCCGGGACATCGGGCAGCTCGCCGAGCTGCTGGGCGATCTCCTGGACTGCCCCCATATCGGCCTGCGCCTGGAGGTGATCGACAAGGCCATGTGCCCACGCCTGCACGTGGACCGGGTCGGCATCCGCCTGCTGTGCACCTACCGGGGGCCGGGCACGGAATGGCTGGACGATGCCGCCGCCGATCGCAGCAAGCTGGGCAGTGGCGCCGGCGGGCTGCCCGACGAACAGTCGGGCCTGCTCGGCACCGGGACGCAGATCCAGCGCGTTTCCGGCTTCGCCGTAGCCCTGCTGAAGGGTAGCCTGTGGCAGGGCAATGGCGGCCGTGGGATCATCCATCGCTCTCCCGCGGTTCCGGCCGACGGCTTTCCCCGCGTGGTGCTGGCTGCCGACGGCGTATGGTGAGCCCCATGGCCCCGGCCATTCACATCCGCGACCTGCGCTTCGCCTGGCCAGGCCAGAATGCACCGTGTCTCACCCTGTCCGCCCTGGACGTGGACCAGGGTGAGCAGGTGTTCATCCAGGGGGAAAGCGGCGCCGGCAAGAGCACCCTGCTCAACCTCATCGGCGGGGTTCTCGTACCCCGGCAAGGCTCCCTACAGATCCTCGACCAGGCCCTGGACGCCCTGTCGCCCCCCGCCCGGGACCGCTTCCGGGTCGATCACATCGGCTTCATCTTCCAGCAGTTCAATCTGCTGCCCTATCTGTCGGCCCTCGACAACGTGCTCCTGCCCTGCCGCTTCTCCGCCACCCGGGCCCGGCGGGCCGGCGCCCGGCCCGTGGAGGAGGCGCGCCGGCTCCTGGATGCCCTGGAGGTGGATGCTGGCGACGCCGCCCGGCCGGCGAGCACCCTGTCCGTCGGGCAGCAGCAGCGGGTGGCAGCAGCCCGGGCGCTGATCGGGCGACCGGAGTTGATCCTGGCCGACGAGCCGACCTCGGCCCTGGACCCGCGCCGCCAGGACGCCTTCATCACCCTGCTGGGCAAGGAGGTGGCGGCCCATGGCAGCAGCCTCGTCCTGGTCAGCCACGACCCGCGCCTGGCATCCCGTTTTGATCGGTGCATCACCCTATGAAGACCCTGCTGCCCCTGGCCTGGGCCAGCGCCTGGAACCGGCGCCTGAGCCTCACCCTCGCCGCCCTGTCCATCGCCCTGGCCGTCGCCCTGCTGCTCTCCGTGACCCGGGCCCGTGAAGCCGCCCAGACACACTTTGCCCAGTCGGTGGCCGGGGTAGACCTGGTGGTGGGGCCCCGTGGCAGCCCGGTGCAGTTGCTCCTGCACGCCGTCTTCCACCTGGGAGACGCCAGCCATACCCTGGCGTGGAAGAGCTACCAGGCCCTGGCGGCCGACCCGCTGATCGCCTGGCGCCTGCCCCTCGCCCTGGGTGACTCCCACCAGGGCTTCCCGGTGCTGGGCAGCACACCCGAGTACTTCCGCCATCTCGGAGACGGACAGCAACAAGGCCTGCGCTTTGCCGACGGCCGGCCCTTCGCCGGCCTCTTCGAAGCCGTCATCGGCGCCGAGGTGGCCGCACGCCTCGGCTACCGGACGGGCCAGCAGATCACTCTGCAGCATGGGGCCAGCCACCTGGACGCCCATCACCACGACGAGGATGCCACCCACCCCGAGCACGCCGACAAGCCCTTCCGGATCGTCGGCGTCCTGGCCCCCACCGGCACCCCCGTGGACCGGACCCTCGTCGTGAGCCTGCAGGCGCTGGAAGCGATCCACCTGGATTGGCAGGGCGGGATGCCCATGCCGGGCCTGAGCATTCCGGCCGAGGCCGCGGGCAAGTTCGACCTCACCCCCAAGCACCTCAACGCCGTGCTGATCGGCCTGCATCAGCGCACCGACGTGTTCCGCGTGCAGCGCCAGATCAACGCCTTTGGCGGCGAACCCCTGATGGCCATCCTGCCGGGCCTGGCCATGGACGAACTGTGGCACCTCGAGGGCAGCGTCGAGCGCACCCTGCACGGCCTGGCCTGGCTGGTCATGGCGGCGGGGCTGGCCGGGCTGGTGGCGGTGATCGTCGCCAGCCTGGGCGAGCGGCGGCGCGAGCTCGCCATCCTGCGCTCGGTAGGTGCGGGCCGGCGCCGGCTGCTGGTGCTGGAGGGTGCGCTGGTGACCGTCGCAGGAATTGCACTGGGCATGGTGGTGGTGGAAGCCGCCGGCCACCTGCTGGCCCCCTGGCTCAGGACCCGCCTCGGGATGGATCTCTCTGGTGCAACCTTGTCCATCGAAGCCCTCCAGCGCGTCGGTGCCGTGCTGGCCACCGGCATCGCGGCGAGCCTGATCCCCGCCTGGCGTGCCAGCCGGATGGCCCTGGCCGATGGCCTGCTGCCCCGACTGTAGCGATGCCCATCATGCGCCACATCCGCCTTGCTGCCTGCCTGCTGGCCGTTTCGCTAGCCGGCGCCCAGGCCCAGACGCCCCGGGGAGACGGTGAGTTCCGGATCGGAGACCGTCTGGCCGGCGGCGGCGCCCCGCGCGAGGCCAGCTACCGGGACATCAACTGGGACGATCTCCTGCCCAGGGACTGGAACCCCATGGCCGCCTTCAAGGGCATCGATTTTTCCCGCCTCAAGGACAATGACCCGCGGGCCACCGAGGCGCTGGAGAAGATCAAGCGGGCCTGGGATGAGGCCCCCGTCAGCACGGCGCTGCAGGGGCAGCGGGTCCGGCTGCCGGGCTTCGTGATCCCCCTGGAACGTCAGGGCAAGCTGACCCGGGAGTTCCTGCTGGTTCCCTACTTCGGCGCCTGCATCCACGCTCCACCACCGCCCGCCAACCAGATGATCCACGTGATCGCCCGCAGGCCGGTGGCCGGCTTGAACACCATGGATCCGGTATGGGTCAGTGGCACCCTGAGCATCCACCGCGCCGAAACGGGCATGGGCATTGCCGGCTACCGGCTTGCCGGCGACACGACCCTGCCCTATACGGGCGCCGGCAAGCCCTGACCCTGTGCCGGACGCGCTGCGGCTTAGACGCCGCTGGCCACCATCTTGCGGCGCAGAAAGGCAATCTGCGTCTGCAGGGGGAGCCCCTTGGGGCACACATCATGGCAGGCCAGCAGGCTCATGCAGCCGAACACGCCGGTGTCGTCGCCGATGATCTGGTAGAAATCGTCGTCACTGCGCTCGTCGCGGGGGTCGAGGCGGAAGCGGGCGATCTTGTTGAGGCCGATGGCGCCGACGAACTCCTCCCGCATGCGCAGGGTGCCGCAGCCGGCCACGCAGCAGCCGCACTCGATGCAGCGGTCGAGTTCGTAGATGGCCTCGGCCAGCTCGGGCTCCATGGGCGTCTCGACGGCCGTCAGGTCGGCCTCCCGGGTGCTGTGGATCCAGGTCTCAAGGCGCTCGGCGGTGCCACGCATCCACTTGCCGGTGTTCACCGACAGGTCACCGATCAGCTCGAAGACCGGCAGCGGCGCCAGGGTGATGACTGGCCCCAGGTCCCGGGTCAGGCTGCGGCAGGCGAGGCCGGGCTTGCCGTCGATGAGCATGCCGCAACTGCCGCAGATGCCGGCGCGGCATACGAAGTCGAACTGCAGGGCCGGGTCCAGGGTTTCACGGATCTCGTTGAGGGCGATGAACAGGGTCATGCCCTCGGCCTCTTCAACGTGGAAATCCTGCCAGTGGGGAGTGACGCCCTCGGACGGGCTGCTGCGCAGGATGCGCAGAGTGAGGGCGCGAGGGCCCTTTGTCGTGTTCTTCGTCATCATCCGTGCACCTTGCGGGTGTCGTCGCGCAGGGCGTCCCAGCCCCGTGCATGTTCGCCCGGCGCGATGTCGATGACCGGACCGATACTGCGGGTGAACACGGAACAGGGCACCCCGGGCTGTCCGTTCATCACGAATCCGCAGGTGTTGCAGGCACCCGAATGGCACAGGGAGGCGTTCCGGAATGGCAGGGGCAGTGCGCCCCACAACTGCTTGAGAATGGTCAGCACGCTCATGTCCTGGGTTTCAAGCAACTCGTGCTCGCACACGCCGCCGGCACCATCGGGCAGGCGTACTTTCAGAACGCGGAGGGTGGGATCGGTCGGTGCATTCATGACGTCTCTCCAAGTCGTGCATTGCGCCCGCGAAAGCGGGAGGGAATCAAATGATCGAAGGGCATCAGGGCCTGCTGTACGGTGAAGCGGTCGGCATGGCCAAAGGCGGCACGGATGGCATCGATCTCGGCGGCGCGCCCGGCGGTGGCCGGGTGTTCAATGGCGTTCCGGGCACCGTAGCCGCGCCAGCCGGGCGGTAGCTCCATGCTGGCCACATCAAGGGCCTCGTAGTCGAGGGTCGGCAGCGTCTGGAAGTCGTCGTGCCAGGTGGCCAGGGTGCGTTTGAGCCAATTGGCATCGTCGCGGCGCGGATAGTCCTCGCGGAAATGCGCACCGCGGCTCTCGGTGCGCTGGAGGGCACCGTAGGCCACACAGAGGGCCAGCTTGAGCATCTTCTGCACCCGGTAGGCGGTGACCAGCTCGGGGTTGGCCCCCGGCCGGCGGGTACGCAGGCCGATGCGGCGGCTGCGAACCAACAGGCCCTGCAACTCTTCCACGGCGGCCTGGAGCAGTTCGCCGGTGCGGAAGATGCCCACCTTGTCGGTCATGATGTCCTGCATGCGGCGCATCAGCTCCGCGCCGCTCTCCGTTCCGTTGCCATGCAGCAAAGTGTCGAGCTTCGCCTGCTCGCTTTCGAGGCATTCCCGCACGAGGGCGGTACTTACCTGCAGCTCCCCTGCGGCGGATTCCACGAAGTCGGCCATGTTCTCGCCGACGATCATGCCGGCCACCACCGTCTCGGCCACCGAATTGCCGCCCAGACGGTTGAAACCGTGGAGATCCCAGCAGGCGGCTTCACCACAGGCGAAGAGCCCCTTCAGGCCCCGGGCATGGCCGCGCGCGTCGGTGCGGATGCCGCCCATGGAATAGTGCTGGGCCGGACGCACGGGAATCAGGTCGCGGGCGGGATCGATGCCCAGGAAGTGCTGGCAGATCTCCTTCACTTCCCGCAGTTTGCCGTCAATGTGGGCCGCGCCAAGCAGGGTGATGTCCAGCCACAGGTGTTCGCCGAAGCGGCTCTTCACCCCATGGCCGGCGCGGATGTGCTCCTCCATGCGGCGTGAGACCACATCGCGGGAGGCCAGCTCCTTCTTCTCCGGCTCGTAGTCGGGCATGAAACGATGGCCGGCGGCGTCCTTCAGCAGCCCGCCGTCACCTCGGCAACCTTCGGTGACGAGGATGCCGGCCGGGAAGATGGTGGTGGGGTGAAACTGCACCGCCTCCATGTTGCCCAGGCAGGCCGCCCCGGTCTCCAGGGCAATGGCGGCGCCGATGCCCTCGTTGATCACCGCATTGGAGGTGACCCGGTAGATGCGTCCGAAACCGCCGGTGGCGATGCAGGTGGCCTTGGCCACATAGGCCGACAGCTCGCCGGTCACCAGGTTGCGCACCACGGCGCCGTGACAGCGCCCGCCCTCGTGGATCAGGGCCAGGGCCTCCATGCGCTCGTGCACCGGGATGCGCTCCGCCACCGCCTGGTCGCTGACCGCGTACAGCATGGCGTGGCCGGTGCCGTCGGAGACGTAGCAGGTGCGCCATTTCTTGGTGCCGCCAAAGTCCCGGGCGGCAATCAGGCCGTGGGCCGCCTGCCCCTCGGTGAGGGTCACGCGCTTGCCGTCCATGATCACTTCCCGGTCGCCGGCCTTGATCCGGTTCCAGGGCACGCCCCAGGCCGCCAGCTCGCGCACGGCCTGGGGGGCCGTATGCACAAACAGACGCGCCACGTCCTGATCGCAGCCCCAGTCGGAGCCGCGCACGGTGTCTTCGAAATGCACGTCTTCGTTGTCGCCCTCACCCTTGACGGTGTTGCCCAGGCTGGCCTGCATGCCCCCCTGGGCGGCGGCCGAGTGGGAGCGCTTGGGCGGCACCAGGCTGAGGATGATCACGTCGTGGCCACGGCGACGCGCGCCCACGGCGGCACGCAGGCCGGCCAGACCGCCGCCCACCACGAGAACATCGGTGTAGATGATGCGCATGCTCAGCCCCCCGGACGCCGGGACAGGGCGAACTCCAGCTCACCAAGCTTCACCACGGCCGCCCGGGGCGGCACGTAGCGCTCGCCGGCCTTGTCCGCATGGGCAATGCCCAGTTGCACGTAGGCCAGCAGGCTGACCAGGCCCAGCCCCAGAAAGAACACGCTGAACAAGGTCTTGGCAATGCGCAGGCGACGCCGCGACGTACGCGGATCGCGCCCCTCCAGCCAACCCCACTTGAGGGCCAGACGGTACAGACCGATACCGCCATGGGTCTCCACCGCGAACAGCAGGAGGAGGTAGAGCGGCCACATGCTGCCGGTCCAGATGCGATCGGCGGACTCATAGGGGCCGATCAGTTCCGGCTGGGTCAGCATGCCGTACAGGTGCACCGTACCCAGAAAGAACAGGGCAAAGCCGGTCCATAGCTGTATCCACCACAGGCCCGTGTCGCCATGGCGCAACATGGCCTTGTGCTCGGAAAACGCCTTGTACTGCCGAAAATTGGCCGGAAACTTGCGCAGGGCCAGCCAGGCATGGGCGATGAAGACCGTCAGCACCACGCCCACCACCACCGACACCAGCCAGGGGCGGGGCTCCGCCAGGAAATAAGCGCCCTCGAAGAAGCGCGCCACGGTGTAAAAGGCCTCGTGGCTGATCAGGATCGACGACACGAAGAACATGTGGCCGATGAGAAACACGGCCAGGAACAGCCCCGACGCGCTCTGCAGCAGATCCAGCCGGGCTGGCCAGCGGCTCTTGCGGGTGGGCGCGCGCCCCTGCGTGTCACGGGCGACGGCGGGACGGCCTGCCTCGGCCAAGGGGCGCACCGGGGCAAGGGGACGGGCGATGCCGGAGGAGTCGAAGGAACTGTCCATGATGAGGAGACCTCTTTAACCACCTCCCAACCGGGAGGCGGTGAATCTGGCCGGCAGCCGCCCCCGACGGACGCCACGGATGGCACCCGGCCAGGGCCGGACACACCGGAACCCTTGTCTCCTCGCCTTGTTCTTTTAATTTACTACGCTCTGTTGTGGCTTCAATGTAGCACAGCTTGCTGCACTGCAACATAGTCGCTTTTTGCGGAATTGGCTGTGAAATGGGGCACGCAGACCCTCAGCAATGAACACCTACAGCGCTAAACTGCGGATCCTTCAGCCTTTTTCCGCCACATGCACATCTGGATCGATGCGGACGCCTGCCCCGGCGTCGTCAAGGAAATCCTCTTCCGGGCGGCGGAGCGCCTGCAGATCAACACCGTCCTGGTGGCCAACCGGTTGTTGCGCACCCCGCCCTCCCGCTTCATCCGCGCCGTCCAGGTGCCGGCAGGTTTCGACGTGGCCGATGCCCACATCGTCGAACAGGTGGCCAGCGGCGACCTGGTGGTGACCGCAGATATCCCCCTCGCCGCCGCCGTCCTTGAACGGGGCGCCCACGCCCTCAATCCGCGGGGTGAGATGTACACGGCGGCCAACATCGCCGAACGCCTCTCGATGCGGAACTTCCTGGAGGAGCTGCGCAGCAGCGGCGTCCAGACGGGTGGCCCGGCTGCCTTCAGCCACGCGGACCGGCAGGCCTTCGGGGCCACACTGGACCGCTTCCTGGCCCGTCACACACGGGCCTGAGACCCAGGCTCAGGAGGGCACGCGGGGCGCCGGGCAACCGTCGTCGATACCGTCGATCTCGATCTGGATGGTGGGATGATGGATACGGAAGCGCCGCACCAGGATCTCACCCATCTCGAGAAAGAAAGCGTCACCCGGGTGGCCCCCGGGCATGATGAGGTGCGCGGTGAGTGCCACCTCGGATGTGCCGAGGGCCCATACGTGAAGGTCGTGGACACCCGTCACACCCGGCTGGCTGCGCAAGAAGGCGTGCACCTCCAGCAGATCAATACCCTCGGGCACCCCATCGAAGGCCAGATGCAGGGACTGACGCAGCAGGCTCCAGGTGCCCAGCACGATCACCACGGCAATGACCAGACTGATGACCGGGTCGAGCCAACCCCAGCCGAACTGCAGGTAGAGCACCCCGGCCGCCACCACGCCGAGGGACACCAGGGCATCACCGGCCATGTGCAGAAAGGCGCCGCGGATATTGAGGTCGTCCTTGCTCCCGGCCATGAAAAGGGCCGCGGTAAGGCCGTTGATCAGCACACCAACGGCGGCCACCACGATGACCGTCCAGCCTGACACCGGCTGGGGCGCCTGCAGACGCTGAAAGGCCTCGACCGCCAGTGCCCCCATGGCCACCAGCAGGAGCACGGCATTGGCCAGGGCGGCGAGGATCGAAGCCCGCCGCCAGCCATAGGTGCGCCGCGGGGTGGGTGCCAAGCGCCCGGCCAGGGCCGCACCCCAGGCCAGGATCAGGCCCGCGACGTCGGAGAGGTTGTGACCGGCATCGGCCAGCAAGGCCAGCGATCCGGCCTGCCAGCCGAACACGGCCTCCACCACGACGAACCCAAGGTTGAGCAGAACCCCGATGGCGAAGGCCCGGTTCCAGTCGTCCGGCCCCGGCGTGGAGTGGACATGCCCGTGATGGGAGTGGGCATGGCCCTGCTCGTGACCATGGGAACAGGCGTGGCCGTGGTCGTGGCTCACCGGGCGCTCAACGCTTGGCTGCCTTCATTGCGCGCAACTGGCGCCGGGCCACGAACAGTCCGATCTGCTGCACCGGATTGCGGTTGCCCCAGGGCCGCCAGGTTTTCACATAACGGTTGCGATAGGCGTCGAACTGGAAACCCCACGGGGCGCACAACACCTTGCCCCGGCCGAGGAGGATCTTGATGGCCTCGGCGGTGGTCACTCCGGCACAGAGCTGGCAGGCTGCAATGGTGCTGGGGCCGCGCCGGGCCGCAAAGTCCACCCGTGACGGATCGGCCAGATAACCCCTCTGCAGCATGGCGGGCGACAAACCCAGCAGGAAACGCACGGCCATCTCGTCCTCGTCGCAGCCGTCCAGCCGGAAATATTCTTCAAAGGACATCTTTCCCGGCAGAAAACTGAGCACCGCCGTCCCCATGCCCAGGGGGGCGGCCGTCACCGCCGGCACACCCTTGGCATGGCAGGCGTTGAAGGTGTCGCGGCGGGCCTGGAAGGCAAAGAAATCAAGGCCATCCACGTAGAGATCCACTCCGTCGAGGAAGGCATCCAGGTTGCCGGCATTGACCCCTTCGCCAAAGACCTGGATATCGAGTTCGGGATTGATGTCCCGGGCCATTTCAATCATCACCTCGACCTTCGGACGTCCCAGCGTGGACATCATGGCCCCCGCCTGGCGGTTGAAATTGACCAGATCGAAGGTATCCATCTCGGCCACATGGAAGGCGCCGACACCCAGCCGGGCCAGGCTGAGGAGGTGCACACCGCCGACCCCCCCGACCCCGGCAATGGCCACCCGCTTGCCCCGCAGGGATGCCTGCTCGGCTTCGGTGACCCAGCCGATATTTCGGGCAAAAGCCTCGTCGTAGCGAAAGAGACCTTCAGACATGGGATGAACTTCCGTCAGCCAGAGAACATCTATGATACGACAGTTCGACAGGCCCGCCGGCGCGCGGCGGCGTGCCCGCAGGCCAGACGGGCAGACGAAGGCCTCATCCCATCTTCATGGGAGTGGTAACCTTGGCCGGGTGGCGCCGACCACCGGACCACACCCGGCTTCTTCGACTTGCACCACCCCACCTTCAAGGTTTCGCCCTTTCGGGTCGTTGATGTGCAATGCCGAAACGTTTGATCAGAGGGGACTAGCCCACCATGTCATTGCTTGACCGCTTCAGTCTGGGCGAAGGCTTCAAGAAATACTTCGAGATTTCGGCGGCATTCGACGAAGGCAGCCGCAACGCCGTCTTCGGCATCCGCCACGAAGTCTATTGCGAAGAACTCGGCTTCGAGCCGGTCCGCCCTGATCGCCGGGAAACCGACGAATACGACCGCCACAGCCTGCACTGCCTGATGCGCACCGCGAGTGAGCCGCAGGTTCTGGTGGGCTGCAACCGCCTGGTGCTGGCCCGCCCCGAAGACCCGGACTACCCCCTGCCCTTCGAGCGCACCTGCGCCGCCACCCTCAACCGCTCGATCATCGACCCGGCCCGCCAGCCACGGGGTGCCATCGCCGAGGTGTCGCGCCTTGCGGTACGCGCCCAGTATCGGCGCCGGAAGGGCGAAACCAAGGCCGCGGTGGCCCTCAGCGACGAAGACTTCGGCACCCAGAACCAGCCGCGCTTCCCCTACATTCCCATCGGCCTCTATCTGGCCATCGTCGCCATGGCCAAACGCGAGGGCATCGAGACCCTGTTCGTGCTCACCGAACCGCGCCTCGCCGAGCACTTCTCCAAACTGGGGGTCAAGATCACCCAGATCGGCGGCCCGGTGGAACATCGGGGCATCCGCATTCCTTCCATGATGGATGTGGACGGCATCATCAAGGGGCTGCGCTTTTTCGTGAAACCGATCTGGCGCGTCATCGAAGCCCAGGTGGACGCGGGCTACGCCGCGCCCGGCCGGCCGAGCTTCCGCAACACCTCGCAGGGCGCGTGAAGAAGTCGGGCCGGGCGGATCAGGCTCGCGCAATGCAGCCCAGGAGTGCATTGGGCCGCCCGGCCCGGCACACCTGATCGCACGCCTTCAGTCTGTCGGATCGTCCTTTTCCACCAGGGGATAGGCATCGGCCACATAGGCGTGGCCCTTCATCACCACGACGATGGCGCAGCCGATCGCCAGCGTGAACACGACCGTCCAGTGCAGGATGACCGTTGCAATCGCGAGGATGTCCGCCGACTGCACGGCTTTCAGCACCTCCGCCTCCGGCAGCCCCCCGTCGAACACGCGCACGCCCAGGGCATAGATCGCCGGCAAGAGGCTTCCCACCAAGGCCAGCGCGGGCAGGCGCCGCAGCAATCGCCACTCCAGACCCGGCGCCTCCCGCCGACTGCCGGGCAATCTCTTGAACCAGTTGCTCATCACCGTCCCCTCAAAACCTGTCCGCCTTCCCTAGGGCAACGCCACGCGACAAGGGTTCCCCGCATGCATCACGGGCTTGTCATGGCGGCGCAACCGTAAGCCCTTACGCTGGAACACCGCATTCGTCCCCACGGAGCGCGTGAAGACCTCGTGGCGAAATCGGGCCGCGCAGTCAATCTGCTCACATGCGCTCACCTCATCCCTAGGAGCCATCATGTATCTCTCTCCCGACGACATCCGGCAAACCCGCCTGGCCACGCTCGACAATCTGCTGGCCGCCTCCCAGATCTGGGTCGATGCATCCGGGCGCTTCGCCGACCTGGGCCTGCGCGCGGGCCGTCAGACCCTGGAAGAGGGGCGCGGTCAGCTCGAGGATCTGATCGCCCAGGAGCCCCTGCGTTTCGAACTGCCTCCCCTCCAACAAATGTCGGCATGGCGAGGCGACAGCGCCGAGTGGATGCGCGAAGCCTTCGAAATCATCGGTGACGCCCAGCAGGGTCTGCTCGCCACCGCCCGCGACCAGGTGGCCACCCTCGATACCATCCTGCTGCGCCAGATGGACCGCGCCGCCCTCAGCGCCGACGCCACCGGCGAGGCCGCCATCGACCACGTGAAGCAGGCCATCCGGGAAGCCGAGGCCGGCTTCAAGGAACTGACCGATGCCGCCGCCCGGGGCACCGATATGGTCGAAGAACAGATCCGCCAGGTGTCCGAAGCCATCGCCGCCGAGCCCGGCACCGAATCGGCCAAAGCGCCCCGCAGCCGCCGCACGCGTAGCTGAGCAGCGGGCACGGGCACGGGCACCCGCCCTGGCGCTAAAATGCGGGCTTCCGGACGGTGCCTCCCGGCACCGTCCCACCGACCCCGCAAGGAAGCCCATGAACGCCCGCGCCCCCCTCTACCAGGCCCGCTACGGCTCGCCCGACGCACCGACACCGACGGCCGGATCCCCGGTCATCGACCACCTGCTCGCCCACCGCTCCGTCCGCGCCTACCTCCCCGACCCGGTCAGTGACGACACCCTGACCGCCATCATGGCCGCCGCCCAGTCCGCCGCCAGCTCATCCAACCTGCACGCCTGGAGCGTGGTCGCCGTGCGCGACCCGGCCCGCAAGGCCCGCCTCGCCGAACTGGCCGGCGACCAGGAGCACATCCGCCAAGCCCCCGTTCTATTGGTCTGGCTGGCCGATCTGGCCCGCCTGCACGATGTGGCCACCCGCGTGGGGGAGAGCGCCGCAGCCCTCGACTACCTGGAAATGTTCGAGGTCGGCGTCATCGATGCCGCCCTCGCCGCCCAGAACGCCGTCACCGCCGCCGAATCCCTCGGCCTGGGCACGGTATACATCGGTGCCATTCGCAACCGCCCGGAAGACGTGGCCGCCGAACTGCAACTGCCGCCGCGGGTCGTCGCGGTCTTCGGCCTGTGCGTCGGCACGCCCGACCCCCGGCATCCCGCCGCGGTCAAACCACGCCCGCCCCAGTCCGTCGTCCTGCACCAGGAGACCTACTCCCTCCCCGCCCAGCAGCCCGGCCTCGCCGAGTACGACAGTGCCATGAGCACCTTTTACGCCAGCCAGGGCATGAAGGTACGCGGCACCTGGTCCCACCACTCCGCCAAACGCATCCGCGACGCCGACTCCCTCAGCGGCCGCGACCGCCTGGTGGAAGCCCTGCGCAAGCTGGGGTTTGGGTTAAGGTAAGTCAC
>ERZ795056.3818-NODE-3818-length-15871-cov-7.281993_pt1 | contig 15871 bp, 6 predicted proteins | sample MGYA00375140_ERZ795056 | MGnify/ENA primary metagenome ERZ795056 (study PRJEB30185, sample SAMN05720227) | activated sludge metagenome | isolation source: Anaerobic digester | place: USA | collected 2015-03-09 ... | reverse complement strand
GCTGGTTTAATATATTTCATTATGATTTTGTTTCCGGAAGCCTTGATGCTTTTAACAATGATCCATTTAGTATTGTACTTACTGAGTCAAAAGCAGAAAAGTATTTTGGAACCGATGACCCTCTGGAAAAAATTATTCGCGTTGATACAATTAATTATACTGTAAAGGCTGTAATCAGGGATAATCCTATTCATTCAAGTTTTCAGTTCGATGTATTGATGAATATGGATGGACGGTTGCTTAACCCCGACACTTACAGGGATGGTACAAGTTGGGGTAACTTTGGCTATATTACTTTCCTAAAATTGCATAACGGTGCAAACAGCAAAAGGGTAGAAAAGGAATTGAATGATATTATCCGGAAAAGGAGGAGCAACGATAATTGTAAAGTCTCTTTAAAACCCCTTGCTGAAATTTATTTCGAAAATGATCTGCAATCATCTGATTTGCCACATGGAAATAGGCAAACTACCTATATTTTCGGCCTGCTTGGTTTTTTATTGTTGGTAATTGGTTGTATTAACTATGTAAACCTTACAACTGCCCATGCAAGCCTGAGGGCAAATGAAGTAAGTGTCAGAAAAATTGTCGGTGCATCAAAAGGGAACCTGTTTGCACAGTTTATTACGGAGTCGATGGTAATTAGCCTGCTTTCATTGGTCGTTTCCCTTTTCCTCATCCAGTTATTATTACCTGGTTTTAATGCTCTTACAGAAAAGCAGTTTGATTTGCCAATTTTGTCACCGGTTTTGTGGGCTATCCTTGCAATCATCCTTTTATTTGCTTCCCTTTTAAATGGTATTTATCCTGCAATATTATTATCATCATTCGAGCCATTAAAAGTATTTCGCGGAAGGAGTGTTTTAAAGTTGCAGGATGGATTTGTCAGAAAAGGACTTGTTGTTTTTCAGTTTACATTGTCGGTAATGCTCCTTGTAGCTACGATGGTTATCTTCAGGCAAATGCAATTTGTTCGAACTACCAATCCTGGGTATTCGGTTGCACAGGTAATGTCCGTACAAGTACCTTTTCAAAGTTATAGAACTTTAACCAGTCAAGCGAGATTGGATTTCTTTGCAAAATTGAAAAGTGAATTAAAAGCGCAAAATAGTATTTATGATGTTTGTACGGGAAGTTCTGAGATTGTAAATATCGATGGGTCAAGTTCAGGAAACGCAGATTGGGATGGACGTGATTCTAATTTTAACCCAACCATTGCCAAACTTTCTGCAGATGATGATTTTCAACGAATGTTTGGCTTACAATTGGTTTCAGGGAGTTGGTTTGGTGCAGTTTCTGGCGAGGAACATGGATATCTTTTGAATGAAACGGCAGCCAGGGTATTTAATATGAAGCTGCCAATAACCGGACAGCGTTTTATTTGGGGTGGAGATACGGGAAAAGTAATTGGAGTACTAAAGGATTTTCATTATAAAAGCATGCATGATCGGATAGGGCCGATGGTTGTGTCTAATAACAAGGGGGGAGGTTCATACCTTTTCATAAAAACCATTCCTGGTAATATTCCTAAGGCAATAAAGGCAGTTGAATCAATTTGGAACAAGTATTTGCCGGGGCAACCCTTTAGTTATACTTTTCTTGATGATAATTTTAATTCAATGTATAAAGCTGAAGTAAAAGCCGGGAACCTGGTTCTGATTTTTTCTGTTATTGCAGTACTAATTTCTGCCCTTGGCTTGTTTGGCCTTACAGCATTTTCAGCCGGCCAAAGGATCAAGGAAATTGGTATTAGAAAAGTATTGGGTGCTTCGGTATTTTCTTTATGGAGGCTCCTTTCAAAAGAATTTTTATTTCTGGTATTTGTTTCATGTTCGATTGGAATTCCTGTTGCCTATTATTTTATGCAGCAATGGCTTCAAAATTTTGAATATAGAATAAGGCTAGTATGGTGGATTTTTATTGCAGCAGGCAGTGGAGCAATGGCAATTAAAATACTAACCGTAAGTTTTCAAACCATTAAAGCAGCCTGGGCCAACCCCGTAAAAAGTTTGCGTTCCGAATAAATAGATAATTATGATCAGAAACTTTTGGACAATCGCCTGGCGCAACCTGATGCGCCACAAAGTTTACTCATTTATTAATATTGCCGGACTTAGTCTTGGTCTTGCATGTGCTATGCTGATTATCCTGTACACAAAGGATGAGAGTAGTTATGACCGTTTTCATGATAATGGTGAAAGTATTTACAGGATAGTATCCGTAATGTATGATGAAAATGGAAAGGATCCACGTGGTGGGGGCAATACGGGATATTTTCATGGTCCGGCCTTTGAAAGACAGATTCCGGAAATTACCCAGGTAGTAAGATACCAGGGTGATATTAAGGATGTTAAAAAGGGTACGGAAGTAATCAGGGAAGACGTGATTAATGTGGATACTAATTTCTTTGAAGTGTTTCATTTCCCCCTGCTTAGCGGCAGCCCCCTTACAGCGTTGAAAGATCCTTCTGGAATTGTGGTAAGTGAGGATGTTGCTAAAAAGTATTTTGGTACACTGGATGTGGTTGGAAGAATGCTGGAGATGAAACTTGATGATGAATTTAAGTCTTACAAAATTACCGCTGTTTCAAAGCGTAATCCGCAGAATTCATCCATTAAGTTTGATTTTTTGCTGCCTATGGAAGTTCCGGCCGGCCATATTGAGAACAAGGATAACTGGTTTAACTTCTTTTTGAACACATTTGTTGTATTGTCGCCGGGTGCCGATAAGGCAAAGGTGGAGGCCAAAATGAAACAGGTATATGAGACTGATGCCCGGGAAGTGATTGCGCGGATGCGGGAGGAATTTGATGAAAAGGGTTCTCAGGCCTATTTTCTTCAACCCTTTAATGAGCTTCATTTGGGTGTTGATTTTGGCGTTGGCAATGGACTCCGGGATGGCAGCAACCCATGGTATTCTTATATTTTAACCGGTATTGCATTATTTATATTACTGATAGCCTGTATTAATTTTATTAACCTTACCATTGCACGGTCCGTTAAGCGGAGCCGGGAGATTGGTATCCGGAAAGTGGTTGGCAGCAGCCGCCGCCAATTAATTGCGCAGTTCATTGGAGAGTCCTTTTTACTGTCATTGTTTGCATTTTTACTTGCGTTTGTATTGGTTGAAGTTTCATTACCAACCTTTAACAGGTTGGCAAATAAGGAGCTTTCACTTTCCTATTTACTTGATTTCAAACTGATAGCATTTTATGTTTTACTGCTAGTGGTAACTGCCCTTTTCGCCGGCTTTTATCCGGCCTTGATTTTAAGTTCTTTTCAACCCGTAAAAACCTTGTACGGCCGGTTTTCATTGGGTGGAAAAAGCTATCTTCAAAGGGGCCTGGTTGTATTGCAGTTTTCACTGGCTACGCTCCTGGTTATTGGTACAATAACTATTTACCGTCAGTTTAACTTTATGCTCAACACTCCCCTTGGTTATGATGATAATAACCTTGTCAGGGTTGAAAAATGGCGAATGAGGCCTGATGAGTTCAATCGCTTTCAGCAGGAATTGTTAAGTAAGGATTTAATAGACGGTATTGCTCCAAGCAACAGCGGTTACTGGGGTACGGGGGCAAGGGTAAATGGTGAACAGAATATTCAATTTGCCATAGAGAATGTAAACGAAAATTATATCCCTGTCCTGGGACTACAGGTGGTTAAGGGCCGTAATTTTAATTTGGGGATGCCTACAGATTCTACGGATCATGTATTGGTGAATGAAAGCTTTGTAAGGGAAGCCGGCTGGAAAGAGCCTTTAGGTCAGGTGGTTAATTTCTTTTGGAACGATAACAAAAAGTATAAGGTTATAGGGGTTATCAAGGATTACCATTTTTCTTCATTAAATGAGAAGATTGGGCCGCAATTACTGGTATGGAATGCTGATAATTTCGGTGAAGTTTATATTAAGGTAAGGCCTGGTGAGGATGGAAAAGCATTGAATCATATTACGGCATCCTTTAAGAAAATATTTCCCTATATTCCATATACCTACAGTTTTTTGGCCGATGATAATAAAAGCGAATACGAAGCTGAAGATAAATGGAGGCAGATGATGTTGTTTGGTGCAGTACTTACTATTTTTATTTCCTGTATAGGGTTATTTGGTCTGAGTGTGCTGAATGCGGAGAAAAGGACCAAGGAAGTAGGTATAAGAAAGGTTCTGGGTGCAAGCGTTTCGCATGTGGCTGCAAAGCTTTCTGTTGATTTTTTAATATTGGTTTTCATTTCATTTCTTATTTCTATTCCTGTTGCATGGTATGCCGGTTTTAAATGGCTTCAAAATTATCCGTATCGCATTGCTATGGGGTGGAGCATGTTTGCCTTATCGGCTTGTATGGTCTTGATTATAGCAGTAGCCACCATTAGCTTTCAGGCTTTTAAAGCAGCTATTGCCAATCCTGTTAAAAGTTTAAGAGCCGAATAAATTTACGGTTATGGTTTTTAATTACCTGAAGATTGCGTTTAGGACAATCAGGAAAAAGCCGGTTTTTTCCTTTGTTAATATTGGTGGCCTATCTATTGGCTTTGCCTGTGTCCTACTTCTTTACCTGTATGTTTCCAACCAGTTTGGCTACGATGAGTTTTTCGAAAAATCTCACAGAACATACAGGCTATTTACCCGGATCAGCCTGAATGGAAAAGAGAACAGGATGGCAAGAAGTTCTGAGCCGTTGGGTCCTGCATTGAAACAACATTTTCCTGAGGTTGAAACCTATACCAACATTGGGTACAATGCTTCGTATAATGTAAGGTATAAGGATAAAGTATTCAGGGAGTACCGTGTTTACACTGCAGACTCAAATTATTTCAGGGTTTTTGATTTTAAACAGCTTGCCGGTGATGCAATAAAGGCCTTGGCTAATCCATCTCATGCAGTAATTACACAGTCCATTGCTTTAAAATATTTTGGTAATGAAGATCCTTTGGGAAAACAAATATTGCTGAATGATACCATGGCCGTAACGGTTTCGGCAATAATGGAGGATTATCCTGAAAAAACGTACTTCAATGCGGATATCCTTCTATCCATTTTGCCAAACAATCCTGAAACATCAGATAATTGGCTTGCATTGGGTGTTTCAACCTTTGTTGTTTTAGAGAAGGGCACCACTGCCAGTGACTTTGAGCGTAAGATCAAGCCATTTACCGATAAATATACCGGCCCGCAAATTGAAAAATTGGTAGGAGTTCCTTTAAGCAATTTCAAAAAATCAGGAAATGATTTTCAGTTTCATCTGCAGCCACTTGAGGAAATATACCTTTACTCAAAAGAGAAGTACCAGATTGATCCGAATACTGAATGGGGAAGTTCGAAACTGGGCAATATAACCTATGTGCGCATATTTATTGCTGTGGCCATTTTTATTCTATTAATTGCAGCGTTTAATTTTATTAATCTTACAACCGCTACCTCTGAAAGCAGGGGAAAGGAGGTTGGTATCCGGAAAACGCTCGGCTCAAACCGTAAATCCCTAATTATTCAGTTTTTACTGGAGGCACTTTTATTTACCCTTATTTCTGTTGTAATTGCTTTTTTTATTGCCGGGTTTTTGCTGCCCTGGTATAATCAACTTCTGGGCCTTTCGCTTTCATTTTCCTCTTTTTTAAATTCACAAACGGCGTTTGCAGTAATTCTTTTTGTTTGTCTCACCGGGTTGCTTGCAGGCATTTATCCTGCTTTTTTTCTGTCTGCCTTTAATCCGACTGAAACGCTGAAGGGCGTGGTGAAAAGAAGGAAGGCATCGCTCAGAAGTGTACTGGTAGTAAGCCAGTTTGCCATATCCATTGCACTGATTTCGGGAATGATGGCTATCCGCAAACAACTGGATTACCTGCAGAAACTGGATATGGGTTTTGATAAGGAACAACTATTCAGCATTACCAATGGATCGGCACTTGGCGAAACCCCGGAAGCCTTCAGGCAGGAATTGCTGAAAGATCCTGGTATCCATTCAGTTACCTTTTCATCGCTCATGTTAGCCGCAGGTGTACCCGAGTCAGGCTATAGTTTTGAAGGAAATATTGGCGCTGAACCCGTAATGGCCTCCTTTCTTGATGTGGATGACCACTTTCTGAATACATTTAAGCTTCAATTGTTACAGGGCAGGTTTTTCGATGCTTCCATGAAAACAGATAGTCAGGCTGTTGTGATTAATGAATCAGCCATGTATGCCTTCAGGGCCTCATTCGGATTGGATAAAAAGATAACTAATCTTTCAAATGATTCTACCCCTCGTAATTACAGAATCATTGGCATCGTAAAGGATTTTCATTTCGAATCACTCCATCAGCGGGTAAAACCATTGGTGTTGCATTTGGGACCTGTTCGCCAACCTGCCGTATTTATTACAGTCCGATTTAAAGAAGGCAAACAGCAACAGGTACTCAGTACAATTGAAAAAGCCTGGCAATCGTCGGGGGCCGATGGAAAATGTAATATTTCATTTCTTTCGGATCGGCTTTCGCAATTATACAGGGAAGATAAAAAAGTCAGTGAAATTGCTGCATTTTTATCGGGCCTTGCCATATTTATTGCGTCTATGGGACTATTTGGGTTAGCCATGTTTGTACATGAACAACGAACCAAGGAAATTGGAATCAGAAAAGTACTTGGCGCAACGGTGCTGGAAGTTGTGCTTAAAGTTTCAGGAAAATTTGCTTTATGGATAGGTTTGGCAAACCTGCTGGCATGGCCTGTTGCCTATATAGTTATTCAAAAATGGCTGCAGCAATATGCTTACCGTGTGGAACCGGGGATCGGTATATTTCTTTTTGCAGGATTTATTACCATGGTAATCGCAATGGCCACTGTTGCTGTTCAATCCACAAGGGCGGCTATTGATAATCCATTGAAAAGTTTACGGTCAGAATAAATTATATTTTATGATTAAAACCTATTGGCTTACAGCCATCCGATACCTGAAAAAGCACAAGTTGTATGCATTCATCAACATTGCAGGCCTGAGTATTGGGCTTGCATCCTGCCTGCTTATTATTGTTTACATCAGAAATGAATTGCGTTACGATTCTTTTCATTTAAACAAAGACAGGATTGTAAGGGCTACCATGGAGTATCAAATGTCAGGTACTGTAAATTATGCTGCAACCACCGGAACAAAACTTGGTCCGCAGGCAAAAAGAATTTTCCCAATGGTTGAATCCTTTGTGCGACTTTTTCAGGGAGCAAGGGTTGTACAGATTGGTGATCAAACCTTTGAGGAGAATGCATTTCTTTATGCCGATAAAGATTTCTTTAAGGTATTTTCTTTTAGATTGCTGGAAGGGAATTCCGCACAGGTATTGGCAACTCCGGGTAATCTCGTTCTAACAGAAGAAACTGCGATCAGGTATTTTGGAACAAGGCAGGTGATTGGAAAAACAATTAAGTTGGGTGATAAAAATTATGCCATCAGTGGTGTTTGTGAAAATCCGCCGCAGTACTCCCAAATTAAGTTTGGCATGGTGACTGATTTTATGAACCTGGGTGAAGAATCTACCACCGAACAATGGTGGACAGCCAATTGGCTGACCTATTTGCTGCTTAGTCCCGGAACAGACAGAGTAACCTTTCAGCAGCAGTTGAATGCCTATATGCAAACAGGTGCAGTACGGGCAGAGGCAAGGATTGAAGGTAATGGGTATCTAAAGTACAATCTTGAACCACTAACTTCCGTTCACCTCCGTTCTTCACTTGCCGGCTTTGAACCCAATGGTAACATCAGGTACATTTATATGTTGGGTATAGTAGCCCTGCTTATATTGGTAATAGCCGCAGCTAATTATACCAACCTTGCAACTGCACAGGCTGCTGGCCGTGCTTCAGAAATGGGTATGCGAAAAGCCATTGGTGCAGGACGCAAACATTTATTCTGGCAGTTCATAGGCGAGTCTATGGTCATTGCTTTGCTTTCGGGTATGTTGAGCCTTTTGCTTGCATGGGTTGCTTTACCTGCACTCAACAATATTACCGGGCGTGATTTTATCCCCGGTGATGTGATTGAACCCCTGCCTCTTGCCTTGCTATTCGGCCTTTTGTTATTCATTGGCTTTTTATCGGGAGCTTACCCGGCCATTGTACTTTCAGGAATGAAGGCATTGCAGGTAATGAAGCGCAGTTTCACATTGAGTCAAAACAATATGCTGGTCCGGAGAACCTTGATTGTTATTCAATTCAGCATTTCCGTTTTCCTGATTATTTATACCATGATTATGGTGCAGCAAATGCAATTTATGCAGCAAAAAAATCTTGGTTTTCAGAAGGAGCAAATGATTGCTTTGCCTGTAGATAGCAAAATGAGGGATCAATACGAGGTGCTGAAGGAATCGCTTGCTGCATTACCCGGAGTAAAAGCAGTGAGCGGAGCTAACGAAACGCCGGAATTTGTTGAGTGGAGCGATGGTGTGACCGCTTTTGATGAAAGAGGGCAGCATAATGTTTCGGTTCATGCCATGCCGGTGGATGTTGGTTTCCTGGAGACTATGGGCATGGAACTGCTTGCGGGAAAGGATTTTTCGAAAGCTGATTTTACAGTACCGGATTATGCACATTCAAATGAACCCAGCAGCAAGGCTTTCATCCTGAATGAATCGCTTGCGAAAAAAATAGGATGGACACCCGAACAGGCAATTGGCAAAGCTGTATCAAAACATGTTGACGGGCATGTGGTTGGAGTGGTCCGGGATTTTCATTTTCAAAGCATGCATACCGAGGTGGGACCGATGCTTATGTTTCTAGAGCCAAGGTTTGTACGGCAAATGGTTGTAAAAATCGATGGTTTTGATATGAAAAAAAATCTTACCACGATTGAAAGCTGGTGGAAGCAACGAATAAGTCATCGCTCATTCAGCTACCGGTTTATTGATGAATCGTATGCCCGCTTGTACGAAGGAGAACAAAGGGCCATAATGCTGTTTGTTTCCGTTTCGGCAATTGCCATGCTCCTGGCTTGTCTTGGATTATTTGGGCTTGCATCCTTTATGGTAGTACAGCGTACCCGCGAAATTGGGATTCGGAAGGTTTTGGGTGCGGATGTCTCCTCGATAGTGTGGCTGGTGGCAAAACATTTCCTTGGCCTTGTTATTATTGGAATCTTCATTGGGGTTCCGGCAGGATGGATATTGGGAAAGCAATGGTTAAACGATTTTGCCTACCGGGTTTCGCCCGGAATCTGGCTTTTAATATTATCTGCATTGTCAGCCCTTGTTATTGCTTTTTTCACTATTTGTGTACAAACGGTTCGTGCGGCACAGGAAAACCCCGTAAAAAGTTTACGAACGGAGTAAAGACTTTGTAACATTAGCCCCGGTTTAAACGTACAATATAGATTAATTCACACTAAAGAAACAACTATGAAAAACAACAAATTTTTGGCAGGACTCACCCGCTTCTTGCTCACCGGTATTTTTGCCGGCTTTTCTCTGATCCTTTTTGCACAGGGTCAAACCCCATATTACACCAAAACTTTTGAAGGAACTGTAAATACTGTTGAAGTTCAAACATCGGGTGGCAGCATTACTGTAGCCCATGAGGCGGGTCAGAATAACCGGGTTGAGGTTTATATTAAAAGCAATAACGGGAAGGAACTTTCAAAGGCTGAAATTGAGGAGCGCCTGAAAGAGAAGTATGAATTGATTATTGAAACCAGTGGAAACAAGGTAAGAGCTATTGCCAAAACCAAGGGAAGCTTTAATGATTGGAAAAACGCTTTAAGTATATCATTTAAAGTGTATGGACCTGAAAAGCTGGCTACCGATTTAAAAACAAGTGGTGGAAGCATCAGCCTGAAAGGTCTTACAGGAAAGCAGGAATTTGCCACAAGCGGAGGAAGCCTGAAGGTTGAAAATATTAATGGGGATATTGATGGCGCCACAAGCGGTGGCAGTATTACTATTTCAGGATCAGAAGGAAATATTGGCCTGGCAACAAGCGGAGGCAGCATTACTGCAAGCAATTGCAAGGGCGATATGGAACTTGCCACATCTGGCGGTTCGCTGAAATTGGATAACCTTCAGGGTAAAATTGAAGCTAAAACAAGTGGCGGCTCCATTTCGGGTACCAATGTAAAGGGCGAACTTGAAACCTCCACTTCGGGCGGCAGTGTTAAAATTGCCGGTATGAGTGGCAGCCTTGCAGCCGGCACAAGTGGTGGTTCAATGGATATTTCCATTGTTGAGCTCGGCAGCTATGTGAAATTGCGCAATTCAGGCGGTTCCATAAATATCAGCCTTCCATCCGGAAAAGGAATGGATCTTGATCTTGAGGGCAACAAGGTGTCTGTACCCGGATTAACCAATTTTTCGGGCAGCGCTTCGGATGATGAAATCAAAGGAAAAATAAATGGAGGTGGAGTACCGGTAACCGTAAAGGCATCTTCCGGAAGGGTTAATCTTTCTTTTGGCACCAAATAGCCTTTCATTAAAAGCAAATAATATCCATGCTTAAAAACTACCTGCTGGTTGCACTTCGCAATATGCTGAAGCGAAAATCCTACACTTCGCTGAATATACTGGGTCTGGCTTTAGGCATGGGTATTTGTTTACTGATTGTTATTTATATTCTGGCAGAATCGGGTTATGATTCCTTTGTTCCTGATGGCGAACGCATTTATCGGGTTGCAGTGGATCGAAAGTATCCCGACCGGTCAACTGCTTATTCCAACATTCCCCAATCCTATGCTGCAGCCATACAGCAGGAATTTCCTGAAACGCAACATGTGGTAAGGGTTTACAATTTCAGCAATGGCACCGGCCTTTCTTTGAGGTACAATAACAAGGTATTTGAAGGAAGGGAATGTTATCTCGCGGATTCAAGTTTTTTTGATGTATTCAACCACCCTTTTATTGCCGGTAACCCCAAAACTGCATTGCTCAATCATGGTTCGCTTGTTATTACTGAATCAACAGCCCGTGCCTTTTTTGGTGACCCGCTTCAGGCGCTTGGCAAGCAATTGGAAGTAGCTGAGGGAAATAGGGACCTGCTTGAAATTACGGGCGTAATTGCCGACTGGCCCGCCGAATCGCATATGAAATTTGATATGTTGCGAACAACGGCAGGGCTCGGTTTTGCTGCAGAAACCAATTATGTAAATTTTGGCCCGCATACTTATGTAAAGGTTCGCGAAGGAGGCCAGGCAAAAGCCATTGAAGATAAATTTCCCTCATTGATCGGTAAATACGCTGTTACTAATATTGAACAGGGGTTTGGCATCAGTTTTGCAGAATTCCAGAAAGGGGGAAATGGTTATCATTATTACCTGCAACCGTTAAAAGATATTTATCTCGACAGTCACCTCGAAGGAGAATTAAAGGCAAATGGCAGCCGTCAGGCGATCTATGTTTTTTCCACCATTGCGCTGTTTATTTTTATTATTGGCTGCATCAATTTTATTAATCTTTCCACTGCTCGTTCCGCCGAAAGGGCAAAAGAGGTTGGATTAAGGAAAGCATTTGGTTCGGACAGGCGGTTTATAATCGGGCAATTCCTGGTAGAGTCGGTGCTGATTAGTTTTATTAGCGCTTTGCTGGCACTTATAATTGCCCTGGTGATCCTGAACCTGTTTGGTCAGGTTACCAATCGTACCTTTCAAACATCCGATTTGTTGAAACCAGGTATTTTATTGGTTTTGCTGGCACTGTCATTAATAAACGGAGTGCTTGCCGGTTTGTATCCAGCATTCATACTTTCTTCGTTTAAGCCTATTGAGGTACTTAAAGGCAGATTTAAGTCTGGAAATGCCGGGCTCCTGTTACGGAATGGCTTGGTGATTTTTCAGTTTGGAATTTCCATTGTGCTGATTGTTTGTACCATGGTGGTTAATCAGCAAATGCAATACATGACCGGCAACAACCTTGGGTTTAACAAGAACCTTGTTTTGGTTTTGGAGCGCGCCGATTTGCTTGGAGAAAAAACAGAAGCCTGGCGAAATGAGGTTAAAAAAATTGCCGGTGTAAAAGAGGTTTCCATTTCAAGTGGTGTACCCGGAACAAATAATTATTTTGGCATTAGCTGGAAAACCCCCGAAAGCCGCGAACCCATGACTGGCAGGGGGATGATGGCTGATGAAACTCATGCGGAAACCCTTGGTCTTGAACTGACACAGGGGAGATTTTTTTCGAAGGCATTTTCTACAGACACCCTTTCACTTATATTGAACGAAAAAGCAGTTAGCGACCTGGGATTGAAGAATCCTGTTGGAAGCGACCTGGTAACAAACGAAGGATTTTTAAACGGACCTGGCGGTGAGGTTTATCGTTATAAGGTTGTTGGTGTTGTGAAGAATTTTCATTACCAGTCACTTCATCAGCCTGTCCATCCGCTGGTAATTTCCAACCTTTCCAAATTCAGGCAGATCGGAAATTATTGTTCCATTAAATTGAGTGGTAATAATTTACCTGAAACAATTGCTGCGATTGAAAATGCCTGGAAAAAAATGGTTCCTGAAAAGCCCATTCTCTATAATTTTATGGATCAAACGATCGAGCTACAGTATCGTTCTGAATTAACTACAAGGCGATTGTTTACTTTATTTTCTTCTTTGGCTATATTTGTAGCTTGTATTGGTTTACTGGGTTTGGCTGCCTATACAACACAATTGCGTACGCGCGAAATAAGTATCAGGAAAGTATTGGGGGCTTCGGTATCAGGAATAGCTCAAATGCTATCCAGGGATTTTTTGAAATTGGTTATAATTGCCACTTTGCTTGCATTTCCTGCAGCATGGTATATTATGTATAATTGGTTGCAGGATTTTACCTATCGTATTTCCATTCAACCATGGGTATTTATACTGGCTGCAATTGCAGCAGTGGGTATTGCCCTGGCCACCATTAGTTTTCAAACGCTAAAAGCTGCGTTGCGAAATCCGGTAAAAACCTTGCGAACAGAATAAATTAAAGTAAATATGTTGCTTTCAATCAAGAATTTGTACAAGTGGGTAAACGTAGGCGGGCAAAGGGTTTTTCTGCTGAAGGACATAAACCTCGATATTGCAGAAGGTGATTTTGTTTCCATTATGGGTCCCTCCGGGTCGGGTAAAAGTACTTTGCTGAATGTAATGGGCATGCTGGATGGCTTTGATGAGGGGGAGTACCATTTTCTGCACGAATCGGTTCATAAACTAAAGGAAAAGCAGCGAAGCAATTTGTATAAGCAGTACATTGGTTTTGTATTTCAGGCATACCATTTAATAGATGAACTTACCGTATATGAAAATATTGAAACACCGTTGATCTATAAGGATATCAGGTCTTCCGAGAGGAAGGCAATGGTAGCGGATATACTTGACCGTTTTAATATTGTTGGAAAGAAGGATTTATTTCCTGCCCAGTTGAGTGGTGGGCAGCAGCAATTGGTGGGTATAGCGCGGGCCCTTATTTCGAAGCCACGACTGATACTTGCCGATGAACCTACGGGAAACCTGAATTCAAAACAGGGCGAGGAAATTATGGGGCTCTTCCAGGAATTAAACAAAGAAGGAGTAACCATCATACAGGTTACCCATTCCGAAAAAAATGCGGCTTATGCCTCGCGTATCATCCACCTGATGGATGCGCGTATTGAGCGGGATGAACATAAAGGATAGACTGCCATTCATAAAACATCACTTTTCTTTAACAGGTTGAACTGGGGCTGGTAGGATAATTTTGACTTTTTGTGAAAGTATTTTGTCTTACCAACTCTTTATGTATGATTAAACCCACACTGCTGTTTTTCTTTTTTTCAATTCTTGCTGTTTGTTCGGTAGCACAAACCAATGTGGTAACAGGGTCTGTTGCTGATTCTACAGAAAAATTGTCCCTTTCAAATGCTGTGGTAGCCTTGTTGCGGTCGGCAGATTCGGGTTTGGTTTGTTTTACACGGGTAAAACCTGATGGTAAATTTTCATTAACGGCTCCTGCCAACGGGAAGTATATTTTACTGATTACATATCCAAATTATGCCGACCATGCCGATTATATTGAAGTAAACGGGCCTCTTGACCTTGGTAAACTATATATGCTTACCAAGGCGGTTGTATTGGAAAATGTAATTGTGCGGGCAAGTGCGGTGCGTATGAAGGGCGATACTCTTGCCTTTACTGCTGATAGTTTTAAGGTAAGCGAAGGGGCAACGGTAGAGGATTTACTTAAACGCCTGCCCGGGCTTTCGGTAAACAGTAAAGGGGAGATAACCGCACAGGGCCAAAGGGTAGAAAAAGTATTGGTTGACGGCGATGAGTTTTTTGGCGATGACCCTACACTCGCCACCAGGAATCTGCAGGCACTAGCCGTAAAGGAAGTACAGGTGTTTGATAAAAAAAGTGACCAGGCCACTTTTACCGGGGTGGACGACGGGCAAAGCCAGAAAACGATTAACCTGAAATTGAAGGATGAATTTAAGAAAGGATATTTTGGTAAGGTGAAATTGGGAGGTGGCCTGCCCAACCGCTGGGAAAACCAGGCCATGATAAACGCTTTTAAAGATAAACGAAAGTTGAGCGTATATGGCATTATGGCCAATACCAATAACAACTCGCTAGGTTGGAGCGATGAAAGCCAGTTTGGCGGCAACCTGAATACCAATATGGAAATTGGGGATGATGGAAGTGTAATGATGTGGAGCCAGGGGGATGATTTTGGCGGAACAGGGGGATATTATGGAGAAGGGCTTCCTCAAAGCCTTAGTATTGGTACAAGCTATGCCAATAAATGGAATGAGAACCGCAGTAACGTGAGCGGTGCATACAGGTTTCAGAAGATGCGGACAGAGGCAAATACCTCGGTAACTACCCAGAATATTTTGCCTGACACGCAGTTTTATAATAATGAAAAGGGCCGAAATATTGCTGAACGCTGGAGGAATAAAGCCCAGATAAAGTCCGAGATTTTTATTGACAGTATGCAATCCCTCACTTTTTCGGTAAACGGGTCCTATGGTGAAAATGCCATTTTTAATGAGTACCAAAGCGAAGCGCTAAACGGGAAGCAATTACCGGTGAACCAAAGCCGCAGAACCACAAATGCAGAAGGGGTACAATCACAGTTTGGCGCCACTGCATTGTATAAACTAAAGTTCAAAAAGGCACGCCGGACACTTTCTGTCAATCTTTCCGATCAATTTAATCAAAATTCATCGGATGGATTCCTGCTTACCTATAATGAATTTTACAACGAACAGGGCCTTTTCAGGAAGGATACAGTAGATCAGCGGAAGGATAATTTTTCACGGGGAAATTCGCTTTCGGGCAGAATTGCTTACACGGAGCCGGTTGGTAAAAGCGGAATCGTTGAGCTGAATTACAGCTATGGATATACCAATAGTGACCAAACAAGATTGAGTTACGACAGGGTTGAAGGAAAAGAGGATGTTTTGAATGATCTTTTCTCCAATGATTTCAGGTTTGAAACAAAAACACAGCGTGCCGGAACAGGGTATAGGTATAACGGTAAAAAGGTGCAATTTGGATTGGGTAGCGACGTGGCTTTTACCAAATGGAAACAGGATGACCTTTTCAGGGATACCACCCGATTGTATGATTTTACCAACTTTTTTCCAAGAGCGAATTTTTCTTATAAAATCGGTCAGTTCAGCCGCGTATCAATCAATTATAATGGCAATACTACAGCCCCTACCGCCAATCAGCTGCAGCCTGTTGCCGATAATAATGATCCCCTGAATATAATGATTGGTAACCCCAACCTTGTTCAATCTTTCAATCACCGCATATCCCTGAATTTTAATTTTTGGAAAGTACTTACCAATAGTGGAATGTGGTCAGGCCTTTGGTTTAATCCAACAAGCAACGATTTTAGTACACGCGATGTAGTTGATGCTTTTGGCAGAAGGGTTTCGCAAACAGTTAACGTAAATGGTAATTACAATTTCGGTG
>ERZ795056.3811-NODE-3811-length-15889-cov-16.418530_pt1 | contig 15889 bp, 15 predicted proteins | sample MGYA00375140_ERZ795056 | MGnify/ENA primary metagenome ERZ795056 (study PRJEB30185, sample SAMN05720227) | activated sludge metagenome | isolation source: Anaerobic digester | place: USA | collected 2015-03-09 ... | reverse complement strand
TCCTGAACAAGAAGCCCAACGTATTAAAGATCGCTGGATTCGATTGCGTTTGGTGCTAGAGGAACTTGGTCCAACCTATATAAAATTTGGACAGGTTTTGAGTAATCGTCCGGGTTTGCTGCCCGATGATTTAGTATTGGAATTAGCCAAACTGCAAGACGCTGTTCCACCCTTTACATTCGAAGAAGTATCTATCATTCTTGAATCAGAATTCAAGAAACCGGTATCCGAACTTTTTCTTTCCATTGAAGCAAAACCGCTTGCATCTGCCTCCATTGCTCAGGTTCATAAAGCTGTTTTGTTAACAGGAGAATCGGTTGCAGTTAAAGTACAACGTCCCGGAATTGAAGAAATCATTCGTGCCGACGTAGAAATATTGCGTGACATTGCAGCATTGATGATGCGTTCGGAGGAATTATCTTCGCTTCGTCCGAAAGAATTAGTTGCTGCCTTTGAACGATCTATTTTAGAAGAACTCGACTTTCGTAAAGAAGCGATACACTTACGCAAGTTTAACGAACAATTTAAGGGAGATAATCAGGTTAAAATCCCGCATCTATATTCGGCATTATGCTCTTCCAAAGTAATTTGTTTGGAGTTTATTCCGGGAATTAAAATCAATAAAATTGAAGCATTACAGGCTCAAGGTTACGACTTAAAAGCCATTGCCCGAAAAGGGTTTGATGCTTATTTCAAACAAATATTTGAGTGGGGATATTTCCACGCCGATCCACATCCAGGAAATCTATTAGTATTGCCGGGTGAAGTCATTGGTATTCTAGACTTCGGAATGGTTGGGCGTTTGAGCGAAAAAGATCGTTCTGCACTAGTCGAATTTATAATCGGTTTAGGAAGCGATGATACCGCTCGAATTGTCAAAAACATCGAGAAACTTCAAGGTTCTGAAATCGCCGATAAGCCTGCTTTAGAGAAAGATATGGAAGCCTTTATCGAAGAATTCGGTACCCAGGCTGTTAAAGATATTGATCTCAATGAAGCGCTAAATCGTGGTCGACTTTTAATTAATAAACACAAACTCAAACTCAATCCAGACTTATTCTTGTTGCTTCGAACAGTCTCTATGCTCGAAGGATTGGGAATGAGTTTAGATCCTGATTTCAGATCGCTGGAAGTAATTAAGCCTTATGCATTTAAATTACTTCAGAAAAATCTAAACCCGAAGAATTTATTTAAAAGCCGGAAACTTATTTCAGCATTAGCTGATTTGGCTTCTTTAGCAGCATCTTTCCCCGCTGATGCGCGAAAAATAGTAGATAAGCTGAAGAACGATCAAGTAAAAGTTCAAATCGACGATCGCGCAACACGGCATTTGGCGAGAGAAGTAAATCTGGCAGGAAAACGCATCGGCAATTCAGTCGTATTCATGAGTTTGTTTGCTGGCGGATGTTATTTCAGCAGTTTGCCTTTACCCGAATTATTCTGGCATTTGAATACTCCAGCTCTTATTTGCTTAGGTGCGGCATTCTTGGTTTTATCGAATCTTTGGTATTTACGTCGCAAATAAATTAGCTGGCAAGAAGAACTTTCCATGCCTTTTGAATCTCTCCTTGAGCCAGTAATTGCTGAGCTAAACGGTGAGAGGCGAAATCACTTTCAGTCACTTGAGCGAGTAGGAGTTCTAATTCACCTGAGTTTTTAAATTCGTGACATTCTAGTTCCGATGGAATGTGTTCAACATTTCCCAACTGCCCTAAATTATTACCTGTTAATACTGGCGAATACCGAATATGTTCCGGTAATGCATCTACACCAATACCTAAAGTTGTAAGCGGTTTTTCTACTTCAAACAATGCTGCACCATGGGCACGACTGTACCAGTTTCCTCCCATTCGTCCTACCAAATCGATTTTTTGCTGATCTATTTGATTCTGCTCATTGAGCACATCGGCGTGCATATGAGCCATCACCACTTCACAAATAATCAGGTTTCCGGCTCCACCTTCATCACCTAAAGAGATTACTTCCTTTACTATACATTCAAACTGAACTGGAGATTCCTTCACCCGAAAAGGGCGCACTTTCTCTGATGCCAATTGGGTAAATCCTGCTTTTTCAAACTCATTCACACCTTCCGGATATTCAGTACTGGCAAGCGACATCTGCTGTACCATTTCGTAATTAACCACATTTATTACTACTTCAGGAACCCGAAGCACATTGTCGAGCGTATGTTTAGTTGTATTGTCGCGAACCCGTCTGGCAGGCGAGAAAACTAATACAGGAGGATTCGCACTAAATGCATTGAAGAAACTAAATGGACTCAGGTTCGGACGACCATCTTCATCAATAGTACTGGCAAAAGCTATGGGGCGAGGACCAACAGCACCAAGCAAAATACTGTGGAATTTAGCAATCGAAACTTCTTTGGGATCAACCGTAAGCATGTGGAAATTTTGATTTCAAAAGTAGGAGATAGAATTACAAATAAGATGGAATGAGATAGAAAATAGAATCAATATGGATTAGCGTGTTTTTTTACTCGAAAAGTCTGAGGGATAAGAATTTTAATAAATTTGTCCAGCTACCTAAATCAAACGCATTTTTATAACGTAGAAAGCATGGATTACAACGAACAATCGGATCGTGAGGAAATTTACTCTAGACCAGTAAGAGCGGGAAAACGGACGTATTTTTTTGATGTTAAAAGCACCCGTGGGGATGATTTGTACTTAACAATCACAGAAAGCAAAAAACGCTTTAAAGATGATGGTACTTTCTTTTACGAGAAGCACAAAATCTTTTTGTACAAAGAGGATTTCGAGAAATTTGCTGAAGGCTTAAACGATGCAATTGGTTTTATCACCGATAACAATGTGAGTGTTCCACAAACATCAGCCCCTGAAAGCTACACCGCTTCTGCAACAACCGAGAATGAAACATCTTCTTGGTCGAATGTAGAATTTGATGACTTAGATGGCAAAGCTTGATTTCAAGCCATCAGTATCAAAGCAAATACACTAGCAATAAAGTAAGAAACAATACCGCTGGCTCCACCATAATCTTTGGCAATACGTTGTCCGAAGAATAGGAACAATAAAGCTAGCACCGATAAAGCAGCACCGTAGTAAGCTACTGTGCTGCTTTTGTGTATAATAAGTTCGATAATACCATATCCCGAAACCACTCCTGCAGATAATTCACAAAGCGTGAGTAAAATAAACAATACGGGTACTACAGCACTCAAGAATGTTTTAGAAAAGTGGTTAACTAGCCAAGATAAATTCTCCCGAAAATTCATCAGTTTGTCTAGGCCAGACTGAAGAAATAACACAGAAAAGAAGCAAGCAAATGCTATTTGAGCAATTCGAATGGCTTGCGGGGCATGACTAACAATCTGATCCATACACGAGTGGTTGGTGATGAACCAAGATAAGTAGGCAATATGATTTATCGAATGGATTTCAACACGAAAATCCAACAGAATAAATCAAGTAACTGAAAAGCAGTCGATTAAAAAATCTAGAATCGTTGAAAACCATCCACCTGTTTCATCAATACTTGCAAAGTGGCGGGATCGCTTAATGACTTATCGTCATCGAGTAGTTTAAACACTTGTGAAATAGGCTGTTTCAAGGAATAAACTTCGGCTTGTAGGTAATGTAAAATATCCGTCAAATGATCCATTCCCCGCAAATTCCCTGCTCGTCCAGACGCGACTCCCACTAAAGCAAATTTCTTCCCTTTGAATATTTCAGGGTCGCATGAATCAATCATTAACTTCAAAATCCCGGGAATGCTTCCATTATACTCGGGTGAAATAATTACAAAACGATCTGCCGAATTAAAAATACGATGTCCATAGATTCGCATCTCATTATCTCCTTTCCGGTAAATAGCATCACTTGTAGTATTTACTGGAATATCCTCCATAAACTCAACCTGAATCGGGAAACCACGCTCATGCATTAACTCAGCGTACTTTTCCGTCACACGGCGTGTCATACTATTTAATCGATTGGTTGCTGAAAGTATCGTTGTCATTATTTCCCTTCGTAGTAAATTGCTCAATATTTTTTTCCAATGAACCTAACATACTTTGGCCATTCTTGTTTTCTTATTGAAACAAAAGCTGCAAAGATATTATTCGATCCGTTTATCCGAAACAATGAACTAGCAGCTCATATTGATCCGCTAAAAATTAAAGCCGATTATATTCTAATCAGCCACGGACATTTCGATCACCTTTCAGATGCTGAAGAAATCGCATTAAATACAAACGCATTACTAATTGCGAATTGGGAAATTTATTCCTGGTATTTAAAGAAAGGTTTGAAAAATCTTCAACCCATGAATAGTGGAGGAAAGCTAAAAACCTCATTCGGAAGTATCGTCATGACACAAGCCATTCATTCGAGCAGTCTTCCTGATGGAAGCTATGGCGGAAACCCCAATGGTTTTGTACTTCATTCGGATGAAATGAGTGTTTACTATTCGGGCGATACCGACATTTTTCAGGACATGCAGCTTATTGCTAAATTCAATAAACCGAAGTATGCCTTATTACCCATCGGTAATATTTTCACCATGGATATTCATACAGCTATTGAATCGGCTAAACTATTACAAGTAAATCGTGTAATCGGATTGCATTACGATACCTTCCCTCCTATTCAAATAAATAAATTGGAAGCAATACGTGCATTTGCAGCCGAAAACATAGAATTAATTCTATTAGAAATTGGGGAAACTAAATCTTTAGATTAATGCCTCAAATGGTAGTAAACTAACTTGACGTATTCATTATTTACCATCAATAATCCAGATTCTTCGGCCCACCACTTTTCTTCCGAATAAGCAGTACTCGGACATCCACGCAATACCATTTCCACTCCTGCATCATCGTAAATACTTCTAAATGCATAGTTAATTCTGTTGGTGTGGAATTTATCCGAAACCACCATAATTTTCTTCAAGCCCTTGTTCTTACAATAGGCTAGAATGGCATCGCTTTCTTCACGCGTACTTGTGCCAATGTGTAACAATTCGATTTTAGAGTCTGGTACTCCGGCATCTAATAAAGAAATTCGACTTAAATCTGCTTCATCAGTTGTACTATCTCCAATTACTTCAAAAAGTCGAGGAACTACTTCTCCTGTACAAACAATATATGGTGCATATCCTGCTTTCAAGAGTCGTGCAGCTTCTAATGAACGATCATTTGGATTGCCACTTAAAACAAACAGTGCTTCACAAGTGCTCAGTTCATCTTCTTCTATCAAGTAATTACCAACAGTTCGCATAATGGGTCTTCGAGCCACATAAACGATAAGTAGTGTTAATAATAGCGTACCGGTAATGATTAAAAACTTCCGGAGTCGAGGTCGATTTCGCATATGCGAACCTACAATTTTTTAAAGATTTCAGTTTGTTCAGAAAACTGTTTATGCTTTCCTATACCAAAATCACCTTAAACATCGTTTTGTCGTACTTTCGCCCTGAAGCAATTATCATGAATAGACTTTTCCTCCTTGTATTCATTCTCACAGGAATGCACTCTTTCCTGCTGGCTCAAGCTCCTGCGCGCAAAGTAATTCAGTTCTCTGGAGTGGTTGTTAGTGGTGATAGCTTACAGCCTGTTCCCTACACAAACATTGCTGATAAATCGACTCGTCACGGTACAGTGAGTGACTATTATGGATTCTTCTCCTTTGTAGCGCAAGAAAACGATACCATCGAATTTAGCAGCATTGGATTTAAGAAAGCTCAATACATCATCCCACAAAGTTTAACTGAATCGCGATATTCGATTATTCAAGTCCTAAATCGCGACACAATAGAATTGGCTACTACCGTTATATACGCATGGCCAACTCGTGAACAGATTTACGAATACTTTTTAAGTGCACCCATTCCGGATGACGATGTGGAACGTGCTCGGAAAAATTTAGCTCAGGAAAAAATTACCGATATGGCGATCAATATGCCTATGGACGCCAACATGAATTATCGAAATTCCATGCAGAATTACAATACTCGTTTATATACTGCTGGACAAATACCTATGAATAATCTCCTTAATCCTATTGCTTGGGCTAAATTTGTTGAAGCATGGAAAAAGGGTGATTTTAAACGTAAAAGCAACTAACATTCGTAGAAACTAACATTTAGATTCCTACGTAAATCGATCTAATGCAGCGACTGCTTCTCCTTTTCCTTCTCGTAGTTTCAACCGGAATTAATGCTCAAAATGCGACTATCACAGGTCGTGTTACTGGTGAACAAGGTAATTTACTTGCTGGTGTAATTGTTTATCGCATTGGCGATTTATCTAAAGCAGTCACCTCCGATTCGGAAGGTCGTTTCAAACTTACAGTTCCTGCTGATCAACAGTTATATATTGTTTACAAACTAACTGGTTACGAATCAGATACACTAGCATTAAGGCTTAAACCGGGCGAACAAAAATTCATTGATCGATACTTAAGTATGAAGGTGAAGGATGTTTCCACCTTTGAAGTGATAGATCAAGGTGACCGTCAAACGGGCTTACAGCGCTTAGATCCTTTAATTGTAAATACGCTAACTGGACCGGGTGATGCAATTACAATGACTTTAAAAACCTTACCTGGTGTATATTCTAATAGTGAATTAAGTTCCCAATATTCGGTACGGGGAGGAAATTATGATGAGAATTTAGTTTACGTAAATGATGTAGAAATTTATCGCCCTTTTTTGGTTCGGGCAGGACAACAGGAAGGTTTGAGTTTTGCCAATCCTGCAATGGTGGAGAATTTGAAATTTTCTGCTGGTGGATTTGAAGCTAAGTATGGGGATAAAATGTCTTCGGTATTAGACATTACCTACAAACGTCCGAAAGGCTTTGGCGGATCTGCTTCGGCTAGTATTTTGGGAGGAAACCTTCAACTTGAAGGAGCAACTAAAAATTACCGTTTATCAGGAATGGTTGGTGCTCGCTATCGTACTACCCAATATTTATTGAATAGTTTAGATGTAAATGGACAATACCGTCCATCATTTACTGATGTTCAAGGGTATGTGCTCTATAACATCACCGAAAAATGGGATATTGATTTCTTAGGGAATTATGCGGTAAATAATTATCGAGTTTTTCCAGAAGATCAAACAACCGAATTCGGAAATATCAATCAAGCACTTCAATTTAAGGTGTATTTTGATGGAAAAGAACAAAGTAGGTTTGCTACATCAATGGGTGCGATGACCACTACTTTGCGCCCTACCAAGAAATTAAAACTCAAATTAATTACTTCTGTTTTTCAATCTTCCGAATCCGAAAAATCGGATGTAGCAGGTGAATATTACATCAACGAATTAGATCGAGATTTAGGAAGCGAAGATTTTGGTGATGTGGCTTTCAACAGAGGAATTGGCGCCTATCAAACCTTTATTCGAAATGAGCTACATTATACGGTTGCTAATATCGAGCACAAAGGTTATTATGAAAATGGCGACCACTATATTTTATGGGGATTTCGTGCTCAAAATGAACAAATAAACGATCATATTAAAGAATGGAGAATGATTGATTCGGCGGGGTTTTCCATGCCAATTAGTCAAACCATCGATCAACTTTATGGTCCCGATTCGATTGTATTAAATACATACCTCAAAAGTTCAACTAGCTTGAATTCGATGCGGTATCAAGGATATGTGCAAGACAATTATAAATGGAGAAAAGATTCTATCGATTTTGCTCTAACAGGCGGGATTCGAGCGAATCATTGGACTATTAACGGACAAACAACTGTAAGTCCAAGGTTAGTTTTTTCAGTTAAACCTTTGAGCTGGAAACAAGATTTTACTTTTCGATTTGCTGCAGGTCACTATGCTCAACCGCCATTTTACCGAGAATTGCGAGGTTTTGATGGATCAATAAACAAGAATTTAAAAGCACAAGAAAGTTGGCATTTTATCACCGGAGCCGATTTTACTTTTAAAGCATGGGGACGACCTTTCGGTTTTTATGCTGAAGGATATTACAAGATTCTACGAAATTTAGTTCCGTATGAAATTGACAATGTTCGAGTGCGCTATTATGCCGATAATATCAGCGATGGCTATGCTGCCGGAATTGATATGAAGGTGAATGGTGAATTTGTAAAAGGTGTTCAGAGTTGGGCAAGTATGAGTATTATGAAAACGCAGGAAGATTTGCGTAACGATTACTACTACATACGTTACAACAGCGAAGGCGAGAAAATTATTCCTGGATATTCCACTAATACTGTAGCAGTTGATTCGCAACGAGTGGAGCCGGGTTATATTCCTCGCCCTACCGATCAACGTTTTAATTTTAGCTTATTCTTCCAAGATTATTTACCAAAAAACGAGAGCATTTCGATGCAGATTACTTTGGTGATTGGTTCTCGTTTACCGCTTGGCCCGCCCGATTTTAACCGCTATCGTGATACTTTGCGAATTCCTCCTTATCGCCGTGTGGATATTGGATTTTCGAAACAGTTTATTCGTGCAGGTAAACCATTACCTAAAACTTCGCCGTTTCACAATTTGAAAACACTTACGTTGAGTTTAGAAGTGTTTAATCTATTGGGCGTAAATAATACGGTTTCTTATACTTGGATTAAAGATGTGACGAATCGTACGTATGCCATTCCAAATTATTTAACGAGTCGCTTGTTAAATCTACGATTGCAGGCGAGTTTTTAGATTGGGATGATGTTGAATTATTCGTGCGAACGTATTTTGATAACGTATTAATTTTACGCTCCAATTTTCAGCGCGTGAAAACAATTCTAAGTCATAACCATACGAGTAAATCTGCATTCCTTGTTATTGGATTGTTGATGCTGATCGTGTGGATTAAGACTCAAGTTTTTTTCCATTTCTCTATCCTTTATACCGATTGCGACCAAGCTGTTCTTTGGCAGACGTTACACGATATTTCTAAAGGTAATTTTTTTCAACCTTGCTTTTATGGACAAGCCTATAATTCGGGACTTGAAAGCATCTTAGCATGGCCGTTTTATGCATTGGGAATGAAGGAATACTATGCGCTTCCACTCGTTTCAATACTTATTTCACTATTACCCTATTTAATTCTTGCACTTTTATTTATTCAAAAAAAAGATTGGTGGGCAGCAATCTTCACTTTGCTGCTTTACTTATGGTTACCACCTTTTTATGATTTATTTACGGCATTACCAAGAGGCTTTGTAACCGGATTATTTGCTTGTTCATTTTTACTTCCCGCTTGGTTCTTTCCCGAAAATAAAAAGGTGCTTGCATTAGCTGGATTTACCTTGCCATTTGCCTTTTGGCTCAATTATAACACGGTAATTTTTATTGTTCCTTTTCTTGTAAAATTGGCACTAGCACATTACAAGAAACCTATTTCATTTTTTATATTCTACTTTATTCTCACTGTTCCTGGCTTAGTGTGGATACTATTTACACGGAATTTTTATTTAACTCATCCGCATTACCTCGTTCACTCGATAGAAATAAGCAAGTTCAAATGGAAATACATCTATGAGTTTTGGACGAATTGGAACAATTGGCTCGGCTACTTAACACCCGGTTTGTGGAAATTCTCTCAGCTGGTTTTTATCTTTCTACTAATTCCTCTCATTACTTTTATTCGAACAAAAAATCGGGAAATGCTCCTGATTTATCTGTCCTTTATAGGTATTCTAGTTTTTTCTACTGGTTTTGAGAAAATTAAAGACGGCGTTACTAGTGATATTTTCTTTCCCTTATCACGCATGTTTTTATGCTTTACGCTCATGCTGATTTTATTCCTAGCTCCCATTTTTTCAGCTTGGATAAAACGTTTTCAAGCAAGCTGGATTAGCTTGTTAGCTATTGTAGCATTAAGCTCGATGATTACCATTCAAAAGCATAACGAATTAGCACTTCGTAGTAAATGGGATTTTATTAATAAACTGGAAATTCGCGTTCAGCAAATGCCCATCGAACATGTGTTTTATAAGTGCAATGAGCTGCAACAAATCTCCAATCAATACAAACCCGATTTAATTGTATTTGCAATAAATGAAACATACGAATTCAATTACTTATTACTGCCTTATGCTTGTCCATGTTTGGTGGATGATTTACCTACTACCATTGTAAAATCGTACGATCGCCGTGGACATTTAATCACGAAAATTAAGCGGATTAAATTCCATCGGATTTTAGTGCTCAACAAACAGGAAACACTCGAAAAACGAGTTCAATCTGATCCGAAACATTATCGAAAAATTAAGTCGCGTGAAAATTCTTATTTCCTGTTTGAATCGAAAGAAGGAATTACTTGGTTAGACTTTAATTTCTCCATTTCCAATTACCAAGAGCGGATAAGATTCCGACCTTAATTTTTCATTTTATCCATGTGGCTAATTAAGTCTGCTTGATATTCTGAACCGCGCTTTTCGGCAAAATAATCGGCTCCTAACATAAGTGCTGCTTGAATCAATAATCCAAGCCCAATTCCTCTGGCAAAAGCCGAAGAAAGGAAAACTAATAATCCGATACCAATTACTAGTAAACTAATTTCGACATAGCGGTAAATTACAAAATTCTTCATGACAGTTTCCATTCGAGGAATTTCTTGCTGAGATAATTCTGGAGAATTGAAGGCAATTTCTTCCACTCGTATTATATCTTTTGGAGAACGGAAATACACACTTAATCCTACTGTTAATTGGATGAATGCGATGAGCAAAAATGGCCAAGCTAAACCCGATAAAAAGGGCGTTTTAAATTTAAACCAAGCTGCTAATGCTATGGAAAATGTAATAATTCCAATTGCAATAAAGACTAGACTTTCGAGCAGTTCTGCTTTGAAATAACGGGCAATAAATGAAATATCTGTCTTCATATTAAATTCCATAACTCGATTTAACAACAAACTTAAACCAACTATCAGGCATCCATTTGCGCATCCATAATAACATGGGTGCAGGAAAACCAGTTGCATAACGTAAACGATTTCCACCATCGGTAGCTGCTCGATAAATGACTTTTGCTACTGATAATGCAGAAGCTCCTGTATTACCTGCATTACTGGATGTTTTCTCACATTTCGCTACAAATTCATCGTATTGGTTAGTCGTTTCTGGCTTGACAAACACGCGACTTCGGTTATAAAAATCGGTTTTAATAGCTCCCGGTTCAATGATGCGCATCTTAATTCCTAAAGGTTCTAGCTCATAGCGTAAACTCTCCGAAAAACCTTCAACAGCCCATTTGGTGCCATGATAGATGGAAAATAATGGAAATGCCACTCGTCCACCTACCGAAGCAATTTGAATAATCGTTCCTGATTTCTGATTACGAAATATGGGTATGATAGCTCGAGTCATACGCATCAATCCAAACACATTGGTATCAAACTGCTTTTCTATAACAGCATCGCTCATGGCTTCAAACACGCCATCAACGCCATATCCAGCATTGTTAACTAATGCATCAATTCGACCGAAATCGTTTTGAATTTGACTTAATGCTGCATCAATACTCGAAGGATTGGTTACATCAAGCACGTATGTTTTAATTCCCGAAATCGATTTTAGTTCGGGATATTTCTCAGGATTTCGCATAGTAGCAGCGACATTCCATCCTTTTGAAGCAAAATACTCGGCTGCTGCTCTTCCTATTCCGGTGGAAGCTCCGGTAATGATGACTGTTTGATTCATTTTAGTTGAATATTTATTCATTTACGTGTCAAAAAAAATCAGCGTTTTACACTATCCCAAGCCAAGGAAAATGGTGCATCTAAATTGGTTCGGTCAAGCTGAATAATGCCTGCATAATGCCACTTGACCAACTCAAGAATACTGCCCGACAAATGTGCCAATAGTAAACTTGTATCGAGTGGTTTGATGAGCTCTTCGGATTGTCCGCGTAGTAAAACATCATGAGCTGCTTGCAGTAAAAGATCTGCTTCATTTCGTACTTCGGGACGCAAAAATGGTGATCGATAATACTGCTCAATAAAAGCAGATTCCTCAGGAAAATCGAGACTGACCAATAAAAAATTCTCCCAAACCAATCGGAAACTCATCTTAAAAGGTCGATCTAAATCTTCGGGTTTGAGATAATGTTTGGCTTGTTTGCGTTTAAGATGCAGGTAAAGTGCATTAATCAACTCCACTTTATCTTTAAAATACACGTACAATGTTCCGGTTGCCACTTGAGCTTCCTTAGCCACATCGGCCATCTTCAAACCACCGAAACCCTGCTGCTGCACCAATTTTAAGGTGGCTGCATGGATGCGTTCAATCTTTTGCTCGTCGCGTGGTTTTGCCATAATCGTTGAGGATGCAAATATAAATGAATATATATTCACCGAACAAGGTTTTCTTTTTTTTTTTCAAAAGTTACATCCATTGTTAAGTATCGCCTGAGGGATTGAAGCGGAAATCTTTTGTGAGGCACGAACAAAAATTGCAGCGTAAAGCCCGACCCGAAATAGTTCTACGAAGCATCGCGAAGTAGAACGTATGTAGGGACAGGCCCAAGCCCAATTGGAAATTTCAATTTCCTATCTTGCTCCCATGAATCGTTCGTTCCTGTATTATCTGTTGATTAGCTTTGGTGTTTGCTGGCTGGGTGCTGCTCTCATTCCTTTGCTAGATGTGGGCTATGGCTCTTTTGCATCTACGCTTATTGTTGCTCTCATTTGCATGCCCGCTCCTGCCTTTGCCGGTTGGCTGGTTCAAACGCGTATCCTCAAACGTCCTTTTTCTGAACTTGGTTTAACCTGGAAACTAGCCAATCGAAGTCAATTGTATTTGCTTCCCATTTGGCTATTTCTTTTGCTGATTTTCAACTTTGTTTGGATTGCTCTTTTGGGTAATGCATTTGGGATTGAAGCCTTTGGTACCGTTGATTTTAGCATGGATGGATTTCTGCTCAAACTCGAAGAAATGACACAAGGGAAAACCGATTTGAGTGAAATTAATTTCCCATCTACCTACGTGATTTTTTTGTTGGTTGCTATGTCGGGTGTTGTGGCTGGTGCAACAGTTAATCTTCCTTTTACTTTGGGGGAAGAAATTGGCTGGCGCGGATTTTTGTTTAAACAACTTGAAAATCAGTCTTGGCTGAAACGTAGCTTAATTACCGGAATCATTTGGGGATTATGGCACACTCCTCTTATTCTCATGGGACATAATTATCCTGAGCATCCTTATTTAGGTGTTTTGATGATGGTATTTTTCTGTGTTTCACTCTCGTTTCCAATGGATTGGGTAAGACGCAAAACGAATTCTATTCTAGGACCGGGTGCTATACATGGAATGATTAACGCTTCCGCTGCCGGAACATTTTTATTTATTCAAGATGGAGATTCTCTGATGGGTTCCATTGCTGGATTTAGCGGTGCATTAGCCTGTTTGACCGTTTTTGGAGCTCAATATTTAGTGACAAAAATCATAAAAGAAAAAGAATCAATCGCTGTACATTTGCCCGAATGAAAACGCTTTCCATTCTATTCAGCGCTGTTCTAGTTAGCAGCTCGCTTTTGGCTCAAGAACCTCATCTTCAGAATATTCGTCAGCTTACTTTTGGTGGCGATAATGCCGAAGCCTATTTCAGCTTTGATAATAGCAAACTCACCATGCAAATCACGAATCCCAAACAAGGAATTCCGTGTGATCAGATTTATTTGATGGATTTGCAAAATCAAGATAAAATCGTTCCTCGCCTTATCAGCACCGGAAAAGGTCGTACTACTTGCTCCTATTTTATGCCGGGTGATAAAACGATTTTGTACGCATCTACGCATTTAGCTGCCGATTCTTGTCCGCCGCCACCAGCACCGCGTAAAGATGGAAAATACCTGTGGCCCTTATACAATAGCTTCGACATATTCGTAGCCGATTTGAATGGTAAAATTGTCAAACAATTGACCGATGCGCCCGGATATGATGCAGAAGCAACTGTTTCTCCGGATGGGAAAATGATTGTTTTTACTTCTGATCGTTCAGGTGATTTGGAATTGTACATCATGGATATTGATGGCAAAAACGTTCGCCAAATAACATCTGGTTTAGGCTACGACGGCGGTGCATTCTTTTCGCCCGATAGTAAGAAATTGGTGTATCGTGCTTCTCGTCCGCAAACACCCGAAGACATTGCTAGTTATAAGCAATTACTTAGCGAAGGATTGGTTGCTCCAACCAACATGGAAATCTATACCTGTAATGTGGATGGAACAGAGCAAAAACAACTTACCCAACTAGGAAAAGCGAATTGGGCACCTTTCTTCCATCCTTCTGGTAAGAAAATCATTTTTGCTTCTAATCACGCATCGACAAAAGGCTACGACTTCAATCTATTCATGATCAATCTCGATGGTTCTGGATTAGAGCAAATTACCAACATCAGCAACTTTAATGCGTTTCCGATGTTTTCACCCGATGGAAAGAAACTCGTATTTTCTTCGAATCGCAACAATGGCGGCACGCGCGACACCAACGTGTTTTTAGCCGATTGGAAAGATTAATACCTTATTGAAACCAATATGAAACTTCGTTCGATTGTCCTGATTACCGTTTTGTTTAGCAGCCAACTTGGCGCACAAAATTGGTTTGATCCTAAACTAATCGTTAAGCATATTTCTGTCTTAGCTTCTGATTCACTTCGTGGACGCGGAACTGGAACCGAAGATGAGCGTAATGCAGCCGATTATGTGATTGCACAATGGAAAGCTGCAGGAATAAAACCCAAAGGTGAAAAGGATTCTTGGTTTCAAGAATTTGACTTCAATGCGGGTATGCACGGTAAAGGTGGACGTAGTGGAAAAACAAATAATATCATAGGTTTCCTGGATAATAAAGCTGCTACAACCATCATTATTGGTGCTCACATGGACCATTTAGGTGATGGTTCGGATGGTCATTCTTTGGATGCACATGCTAAAGGACAAATCCACAATGGTGCGGATGACAATGCTTCTGGAACAACAGGAGTGATTGAATTAGCTCGCTTTTATGGAATGAATAAGGAAACCGAAAAATTCAATTTTCTATTCATTTGTTTTTCGGGTGAAGAGTTGGGATTATTGGGTTCGGAATATTATGCAAATCACCCTACAATCGATTTAGCTCATGTGAATTGCATGATCAATATGGATATGATTGGTCGTTTGAAAACCGATAAACCTGTATTGGAAGTTTCGGGTGTTGGAACGGCTGCTGAGTGGATGGATATGGTGAAGTCGTTTTCGAGTGCAGCTATGGAAATAAAATGCGATTCGGCAGGTGTTGGTCCATCGGATCATACATCATTCTACAACAAGCAAATTCCAGTATTGCATTTCTTTACAGGCACACACAGCGATTATCATAAACCATCGGATGATGTAGAAAAGATTAATGCACAAGGTGAAGAAGCCGTTTTAATGGTGATTTCTGGTGTGATTGCTAAATTGCCTACTGATCACAAATTGGCATTTCTCAAAACACGCAATCCATCGATGGGAAGCGCATCAGCCTTTAAAGTAACTTTAGGTATTATGCCTTCTTATGCCGAAGATGCAGCAGGTTTAAAAGTGGAAGCTGTCCTCGACGATAAAGCAGCTTTTAAAGCAGGAATGAAAGATGGTGATATCATCACACAAATGGGCGATATCAAAGTAACTGGCATTCAATCCTACATGGAAGGATTAGGAAAATTCAGTAAAGGCGATAAAACCAAAGTAACCGTATTGCGCGGCAAAGAAACGCTGGTGCTGGATGTAGAATTTTAGTCAGCTAGAATTATTAGTTAAATTAAATTTCAAACGAGGTGATTTGAATATTCATGTGATCGGAATACGGTCCCAATTGGATATTTTAACTCGTATGATCTAACACAATCACCCAACGGTTATCGATATATTTAAATATCAAACTATACCATCCACCTTGCTCGCTTGTCTTGG
>ERZ795056.3809-NODE-3809-length-15898-cov-5.437859_pt1 | contig 15898 bp, 11 predicted proteins | sample MGYA00375140_ERZ795056 | MGnify/ENA primary metagenome ERZ795056 (study PRJEB30185, sample SAMN05720227) | activated sludge metagenome | isolation source: Anaerobic digester | place: USA | collected 2015-03-09 ... | reverse complement strand
AGTATAGTATAATTGAGTTTTAAATTGATGATCGGCTCCCAGGTAAAGCAATCCTGCTGCCGATGTAAGCACTTTCATATTTGATGCAGGGTGCAAGAGGAATTTGTTATTCTTCTGATATAGAACTTCGTTAGTTGATAAATTGTAAATATCAACCGCTGCAAGCGTAGTATCAAAAAAAGAATCTGTTAATAAATCCTCAATTTTATTTTGAACATTCTCAATTGATGATTGAGCAGTAAGCGTAACAGTTAATATTAAAAAAAAGAAAAAATTTCTCATTATCTGCCTTTGTAAGATTATAAAAATGATTATTTAAAAATATGGTCTTGCCCTGAAGTCAACACCTATTTCTTCTTCTGCAAATTTTTGAACTGCCGGAATATCAATTTCGTCAAGAGTTACGGCAGTCATTACAACTTTTTTAACGAATTGCTTTGCCTTCTTCGCAAAGTTTATCATTTCATAAAAATATTCAGGTTTAAGTCCCATTATTTCCGAATACTTTTGTGAATCCGTTGTGTTCAGACTTATTGAAACAATATCGATCAATCCTTCAAGTTCCGGGGTTATATCCCGCTTGTTTATTGCACTTCCGTGTCCATTAGTGTTAAGCCTTGTTGAACCACCATTCTTTTTAACATAAGCGGCGATTTCTTTAACTACATCCCATCTAATTGTAGGTTCACCGTAACCGCAAAAGACAATTTCTTTATAATGTTTCGGGTCGCCGATTTGTTCAATATACTTGGACGCCGGAGGTTCTTCCGATTTGTTCATTTTCAAATTATAACCGCTTATTACAGCTTCCCGTTTCCTATCGCAGAAAACACATTCTGCATTACATCTATTGGTTACATTAATATATAAAGAGTCTCTAATTTTATATGTAAAACTAATTGAATTAGTCTTACCTATACCAAACAATTTATATACATTTCCGGTTGTTATCCTTGCCAATTCTTCAACTTCAAGATTATAAATCTCCGCAATCTTCTCAGCGATAAATTTAATATATGAAGGTTCGTTTCTTTTTCCTCTGAACGGAACCGGTGTCATAAAAGGGGAGTCGGTTTCAAGTAAAATATCTTCGGGTGAAATTCCCTTAAGGATGTTCCGTAAGTAATCTGCTTTTTTGAATGTAATGTTTCCTGTAAAAGAGATGAAATGATTTAATTTTATCAATTCTTTTGCATCGCTTAACGAGCCGTTATAACAATGAAACTGTGCACGGATACCTCTTGCCGAGTAATCCCGCATAATTTCCATCATATCGTTATCGGCTTCCCGGTTATGAATAATCACCGGTAGATCAAGACTTAGTGCAAGATCAAGTTGTGCTTTGAAAGCTTCAATCTGCATCTCTTTTGGAGAAAAGTCGTAATGATAATCCAACCCGATTTCACCTATGGCGATTACTTTTTTATGTTTGGCAAGTTCTGCTATCTGTGGAATTAATTCCGGTGTCCATTCTTTAGTATCGTGCGGATGAATACCGATAGCGGCATAAATAAAATCGTATTTGTCTGCAAGACTTAATGCACCTGCTGCACTTGCAAGGTCTGTCGAGGGAATAATAATATAATCTACTTTTTCTGCTTTTGCTCTCTCAATTACGCCGGGAAGATCATCGTTATAATTTGGAAAGAAAAGATGTGCATGTGTATCTATAAACATTTTTTGTCCGTATTTATATAAAAACTAATTCAAACTTATAAAGAATCCTTGAAAGAGGCAAAATTAAAACTTAACAAAATCATAGAATGCAGCGTTAATTAAACTGCCGCGATTATCATCGCTTGTTTTGTTAAACTTGTTCTCGATGAATTTAACTCTATCCGCATCACTTATCTTTACCGGGGTTAGTGTAATTGAGTTGATTCCCGGTAAAAGAAAACTAAACAGTTTTCCGGCAGCCGAATTATCACTATAAAAATTGAATACGCTAATAGAACCCGTACTAAGTGAATTCATTTCCGAAATCTTAATATCCTTCTCAATATTGTTCCCCGGACTAAGTTTTAAGTAAGAATTGTTCGGCTCTTCAATACTGAAGAAAACATCGGAAAAAAGAAATAAATTTCTAAATTGTTCATCAATAAGTTTACTCTTCGTCTGGTCGGAAGCTTTTTCAAACTTAACTTCAGGTATTTTCGGAACTTTAATAGTCAGTGAATCAAATATAGCCACACTGTTCATTCCGACTTTGAATTTACTACTACTCTTAAAACCACCGAAGTACTTCACTTGCCACTTTTCTGATATTGGTTTCGAGTTCTCATCAATAAGCGAATGGAACGGAATATAGTTCAAATAACTTGATTGGTCGTTTAATGTTAATATGAAAATCTCATTATACTTTTTCAGTGATTGCTCAAGTGGTTTGAATACTCTTACGTACAATCCTTTTAGAATTGGTTCGGCTTCAGTTATATTGTTGTTTGTTATAGCACCCGATAATGTAAAAACCTGTCCTTTTAATCCTGATTCCGAAAGGAATGTTTGTTTATGTTCAATCCCGGTTTTCCCGATTATAAAAGTATGAAGCGTGTCCTTGCCGATATAAAAAGTAAGTAATGCTTTTTTATCTCCAATCTTTTTTTGAATTGAAGAGAGTGTATAATCTTTAATATTGTATAAGGAGTAGAGATGAGCCAATAGTTTATCGCTGTTGAACTGCTCCTTTTTCTCTTTCAGTATGTTTTTTATGTTTTTAATTTTAGTGTCATTCTTAGTTGAACCGGTTTTTGAAAGCTCGTTTGTTAGTTCAAGCAGTAAGAAGTCTTTCTCTCTAACATTTAGCCGGATGTTCTCAATTTCTTCGTTAAGTTTAACATCTTTCTGCCGTATCGTGTTTAAACTATTAACATAATCACGTACCTGGTAACCCGTAAACAAAACCGAATATTCCGTAACCTTTTTATATTCCTTTGTTGAAATAAGTACCCGGTAAAGATCATTATAGTTGAAAACATCGGGGGAGAGGCACAATAACTCGGAGTATTTATTTTTTAATGATGGTGAATTATCAACCAATAGAGTAATTATTGTTGATGCTAAAGAGACGGCTTCTTTCTTATTGTTCAACTCCAATTCGCATATCATCTGCCCGGATAAAGCATTTAATTTGCCGGGTTGGTAAGAAATCTTTTCAAAATCGGCGGCAATATCTTCAAATGAATCTTTAGCTTCATCAAGTAGTTCTTTATCCTCTTCAAGCAATCCTTTAAGGTACTGTGCCGAAGCAAGTTTTAAAGATATAAACGAAGAGATCACTCCATTACCGCTTTTTCCATTTTGAATTAATGATTCCTTGTAGAAATTAATAGCTTGAGTATAATCAAACTGGCGGAGATAAACGTCCGCAATGTTATTTAGTATAACAGACTCCAGAACTATATCTTCTACAATTTTTGCCTGTGAAAGAGCTGAGTTCAGGATTGTAAGAGCATCGGAGTAGTTTCCGTTTTTGAAATAAATAATACCGAGATAATTTAAGATTTCTGTTGATTGGAATTTCAAAGAAAGCTCTTCGGATAGAGTATAAGCCGAGTTAAATGTGTTTAATGCGTCCGTATAAGAGCCGTATCTCAAAAACGATTCACCGATTTTGATTGTCGCAGCAAGTTCACCGTCTAGACTCCCGATTATCTCGTAATTATTATATGCCCGGTTGAAATACTCGAAAGCTGATTTGAATTCTTTATTCTCAAGGAATAGGCTTCCGATGTTCATTAAAGCGATTGCCTCGCCCTCTTTGTCGGCAGATATCTGTCCTGTTAAAAGTGCGGAGCGGTAGCTTTCCAATGCTTTTGTAATATTCCCGAGGCTGGCGTAAATGTTCCCGATATTATTATCAGCCATCCCCTGGCTTCTTCTATTGAATTTACTCTTGAATAACTCTTTAGCTTTTTCGTAGTGAGAGACGGCAGTTACATAATCACTGTTTTCAAATGAAATCAAGCCAAGGTACAAATAGCAATCACCGCTTTTGTCCGAAAGTTTTAACTCGTTTTCTATTTTAATAACTTCATTAAAAAGGTTAGCTGCATTTTTCAGGTAACCACGCTCGTAATAATCAATTGCATTATCGAAATATTTGATCGATTCATCCCTAAGTTCCATAGGGGATTTACTACACCCTGAAAAAAGTAAAGGGAGGAAGCAGATAAGAAAAAACTTATTTAAGAGATTTGAATAAAGGTAATCTTTCATCGGTTCTAAAATCTTTTGTAATTGTTATAATTTCTGAAGAGTCTACATTAATTTTTCTGATATACCCGTTTCCGTTTTGATGGATTGCTGTGTAAAAAATAAATTGATCGGTTTCATCAAAAGTGAACTGGGGATAAGCCTGGTCGGTAAATCCGGCATCATTGGCAAGCAGAAAAAATTTGTTGATTGTAATGTCGTATAAAATTAAATCCGCTAAAAACATATCGGACTCAATTGTTTGAAGTGAATCCGGTTTAATTCTTAAAAATGCTAATTTGTTACCGTCGTTGCTCCAATGGGGAACCACACACATTTCATCCGGAAGTGTTAGTTGGTAATCATCACTTGTTGATGTACTGCTGTCCGTTATAAAAACAGAATAAGTCCCATTCTCAAGCTGTTTATTATAAAGAATTTTTCCGCCGTTGTTTTGTTCAAGCGGATGATAAATATTCTTGCCGAAAATGTAGATGCTGTCCATGTATAAATTAAACAAATAGCAAGTTTGCTTTTCAATATCATAAAATGAAATAACCGAATCATTCTTCATCCATGTGATTGTAACTTCTGTCCATGGGTCTACAGAGACTTGTTTAAATAGCTTCCCGCTGCTGTCGTAAACCGCAATACCGTCCTGGTTGTAGAATGCGAACATGCTGTGATTTTTACTGGTGGATGCCCTAAAACCTGGAGCTATTTTCGTGAGGTCGTCTCCGTGTGAATCGCATACCCAGATAAGATTTGCACTATTATAGATTATTTTATTACTGAACCAAACCGGCAGGTATGTGCGGTTAAATCCGATGTCTATTTTGTTCTCACCGTCGTCATCCGAAATTGCAGCTCGCACTTCATCGTTTTTGTAATCGACATAAGTGAACAGTATTTTATTCTGTGAAAACCCAGTTTGAATAAGCAGGATGAGAAAAAGTATAATCGTTCTCCTTGTATTCACTCTAAACAACTTCTCCCATTAATATTGCTTTTTCGCTTTTGGAATTACAATACTCAATTAATTTTTCGCTTTCGTCTTTAGAGACTATTGCAATCAATCCGATTCCGAGATTAAACACTTCACGCATCTCGTTTATTTCAATACTTCCCGTTTGTTGAATCAATTTAAATATTGGTGGAATTTCCCATGCTTCCCAGTTGATACTCAAACTTAAACCTTTAGGAATAATCCGCATTGTATTACCTATTATTCCGCCGCCGGTAATGTGCGATAATCCCTTTATTACAAATTGTTTTTTCATGTCTTGAATCAACGGCAGGTAAGACTTGTGTACTTTAAGCAACTCTTCGCCGATAGTGTTGTTTACCAATTCATTAAAATCTTCCGGTTTATATTTTGGAAATAAAACCTTTCGTGCAAGCGAATACCCGTTTGTATGCAAACCGGTTGAAGGAAATCCGATTAACTTATCACCCTTGCTAATATGTTTACCGTTGATAATCTCTTCTTTTTCGACAACACCAACGATTGTCCCGGAAATATCATATTCATCTTCGGCATAAAACCCCGGCATCTCGGCTGTTTCGCCTCCGATTAAAGCACAACCGTTTTCTTTACATGCAACTGCAAACCCTTCTATTATTTTTTCAGCTACGTCGGGTTTTAATTTTCCTACTGCAAGATAGTCGAGAAAAAATAATGGTTTCGCTCCGCATACGGCAATATCATTAACACAGTGATTAACAAGATCCTGTCCTACTGTGTTGTGCTTATTCATCATGAAAGCGATTTTTAATTTTGTTCCTACTCCATCAACGCTTGATACAAGCACGGGATTTTTGTATCCCGATTTATCTATTTCAAAAAAACCGCCGAACATTCCAATATCAGACAGCACATTTTTATTGAATGTTGACTTTGCAAGTCCTTTTATTCTTTTAACTGTTTCTTCTCCGGCTTCAATACTTACTCCGGCGGATTTATAAGTTTCACTCATTCATTTATTCCTTAAAGTCATAGATTATGGTAGCAATGTAAAAAAAGTAGGGGTTGTCATTTAATTTTTGCTTAAGTGATTTTGTAGTTTATAAACGAGAAATATTTAATGAAAAATCTTTTTTCCGCTGCAAAAATAGTAAAGCAGAAAAAACACAAAATCTTTTCGACAACCCTTTCAAAAATAAGAGAAGTAAGGGGATTTAGAAAGGAATATCCTACCAGCTTTCCGGATTTTTAAAGAATTCATCTATTGCTTTCGATGCAGTTCGTCCTGCTCCCATTGCAAGTATTACTGTAGCACCGCCGGTTACAATATCACCGCCTGCAAATACGCCTTTCTTAGAAGTTTTCATTGTAGTTTGGTCAACAAGAATATTACCCCATTTGTTGAACTGTAAATCCGGTGTCGTTTTTTGAATTATCGGGTTTGAACCGTTACCGATTGCCACTACAGTCATATCGATATCAAGTACATACTCCGAGCCTTGAATTGGGACAGGTCTGCGTCTTCCGGATGCATCCGGTTCACCTAATTCCATTTTCTGAAGTTTAACTGACTTTAACCAGCCGTTCTCATCGCCGATAAATTCGAGCGGGTTTGTAAGAAGAATAAATTCTATTCCTTCCTCTTTTGCGTGATGAACTTCTTCTTTTCTTGCGGGCATCTCAACTTCTGAGCGGCGATAAATTATATACGCATTTTTTGCTCCAAGCCTTTTTGAAGTCCGGACTGCATCCATTGCTGTATTCCCGCCGCCGAATACCGCAACGTTTTTATCTTTTACATTGAATACAGGCGTATCATATTCAGGAAAGCGGTATGCTTTCATCAGGTTTACGCGGGTAAGAAATTCGTTTGCCGAATAGACTCCGTTTAAGTTTTCTCCCGGGATGTTCATAAAGTAGGGGAGACCGGCGCCGACTGCAAGGAATACTGCATCATAACCGTTTTCAATTAATTCATCCACAGTATCCGTCATACCGATAATCGCATTTGTTTTGAATTCAACTCCAAGTGCGGTTAAAGCATCTACTTCAGCTTTTACAATTGTTTTAGGGAGCCGGAATTCAGGTATTCCGTAAATCAATACTCCACCAATATCATGCAGTGCTTCGAATACTGTAACTTCATGTCCCATCTGGATTAAATCACCTGCACAGCTTAATCCGGCGGGACCACTTCCGACTACTGCAACTTTTTTCCCGGTTTTCGGTTTAACTTCCGGTGTTCTGATCCCGACTGTTTCTCTTTCGTAATCTGCAACAAATCTTTCAAGTCTGCCGATTGCAACCGGTTCACCTTTTTTACCGATAACACATTTTACTTCGCACTGTTCTTCCTGCGGACAAACTCTACCGCAAATTGCAGGAAGTACATTATCTTCTTTTATTTTTGCTGCTGCACCAAGGAAATCTCCATCCGCCACTAATTGAATGAAGTCCTGTATTTTTACTCCCACCGGGCAGCCTTCTACGCAAACCGGTTTCGGGCATTGAATGCAACGCAATGCTTCAAGTCTTGCAAGTTCTTCCGTGAATCCGAGATTAACTTCTTTGAAATTGTTCATTCTTTCTATACCCGGTTGTTCCGGCATCGGTTGACGCGGAATTTTCATCCTATCTTTTTTTGAAATTTCGTTCATGTAAAATCCTTTATACCAGTTTTAGATGTGATTGTTAATTCTGTTCAACTTCTTCAATTGCTTTTTCAAGTTTGCATTGATATTCATGCATTGAAGTCTTTTCTTCAATGTTATAAGTCCTATTCCGTTTCATTAATAGTTCGAAATCAACTTTGTGTGCATCGAATTCGGGACCGTCAACACAAACGAAAACAGTTTTATTATCAACTGTAGCACGGCAACCGCCGCACATCCCGGTTCCATCCACCATTACTGGATTCAAACTTACTACGGTTTGTATTCCGTATGGTCTGGTTGTTTCTGCAACTGCACGCATCATCGGGATTGGACCGATAGCAAGAACGAAATCTATTTTCTCTCCCGAATCAATTAACTCTTTCAGTTTGTCGGTTACCAATCCTTTGGAGCCGTAACTGCCGTCGTCCGTTGTAATATAAACTTGATCGGCAACCTGTCTCATTTCATTTTCAAGGATAACGAGCTCTTTGTTTCTTCCTCCGATAATCGATATTGTTTTGTTCCCCGCCTGCTTTAATGCAACTGCCGTCGGGTATGCTATTGCAGTTCCTACTCCGCCGCCGATACTAACTGCCGTCCCGAACTTTTCGATATGCGACGGCTTTCCGAGAGGACCGACAACATCAAGAAAATAATCACCCGTGTTTAACGAATTGATTGCTTTTGTTGTTTTACCCACACCCTGAACAATAATTGTGATTGTTCCTTCTTCACTATTTGAGTCTGCAATCGTTAATGGAATCCTTTCACCGTGATCCGAAATGCGTACTATTACAAATTGTCCCGCTTTTCTTTTTAATGCGATTTTTGGTGCGTGGATAACAAATTTTTTTACATCGGGGGCTAAAAATTCAGCGTGTTTTATTTGGTGCATAACGAGTAATTATTTTGTGAGTAAATTTCTGTCAGCCAAAGATAAAAAAAATCCATGAAACGAGTAAATAATAAAAATTGTTAAATCCTTGCAAAATTTTTATTACAAAATGGTGGAGTGAAGGAGTAATGACCTGTACCCGGACGGAAGCCCCGGAAAGCAAATCAGAACAATTGACAAAGAAAAAAGGCAAATCACAAAACCCGGCTTCTTAAATAAATCTAAAATGAACGAAATAGATAAAGCATTAAAAATTTCTCTTTCGCTTCAATAATAAAAACCTAAAGTGAATTCCCGGCTTGTTACTTTGCGGCTTCCGAGCCTTGAGTATAGGTTAGCTGTTTTTAATAACTATGTAAATACTTTTAAAAGTACATTTGCTAAAAACCGGAGTTGATAGGTTGAAAACTATTCCAACTACCGGTATAAGCATCAATAAAAGCCGGAAATATTCCGGTTAAAATATCTAATATTAACCAGGTGCCAACTATTTTAGGATAAATTTCAACTTTCCTTTCATTGTCGTTGGACTTTAAAACTAAAATATGGTTTTTATTTGTTCTAAGACTTATAGTTTTTATTTCTTTATTCTCAAACTTTTTTGATTTTTCAGAAAATTGCCTTACTGTTCTGCTTGATACCGGAATTTCAATACCTTCATTAGAGTATACTTTTATATCCCCGGGAGCATTAACCAAATCTACTCTATCTTCATAGCCCCTAAGAACTGTTGCGCAACCACCGAATAGAAATATTACTATTACAATTGGAATCAAAAACCGAAACATAATTTTTCTCATTTCTATTTCTCCTTTATATTTTTGAGAAATGCCTAACGACGTCGTCTATTGAAAAGTGTGAAACATCCTTCGGAAAAGTCCCCCCAAAAGGAATATGCTATGTAGGGGCAGGCAAGATAAAAAAGTATTCCTGTGGATGACAATCCATTAATTCCCTTTTGCAAATTGAGAAAAAGCACTAAATGTTGTGTCTAATTCAACTAGGGATAATTTTAGTAATATCTTATATGTACCATCAAGTTTTATTAATATTGAATCTCTTTTATCAAGATGATAGGAGAAAAGTAAAGTATCCTTTTTCCCCGGGATGGTAAATTTAGTATCCGAAAACCAAATATCTTTTTGATAAACTGTATCTTGTCCAGCAGGATAGTCGATAATTGTTAATTCTGCTTTAGGTTCACTCTTGAATGAATAAGTTAATTCTTTTGAGAATCTATTTCTTAAAGCCAAATCCAAAATGGCAACATCCCATTGGTCGTAAGTATTTTGAAATATTACGGGGTCTTGTTTACCATTTTCATTCACAGTAATCCATTTAGTTAAATATTTATCATGAAAATTATTATTACCAGATAGGCTAAATTTTAACAAATACTTCCCCGAGAACGCCGGAAAACTTACACCATATTTTGCTTTTGAATATGTAGTTTTAGACCAATAGACGTCGCAAACATTTGACTCTCCCTTTTTTAATTCATAACGAACATCTATAAAACTAATGCTTTCCGGACCGCCGCCAACAAAATTCATATTTTCATCATAAACATCCAAACCCCAAGCAGGCCAAATAGGAAAATAAACCATAAATGCTGCTGTATCGTTATAGTTTGTCAATGTAATTGTGCCAGTTAAATTATCTCCAAAATTATAACTGTCTTTTAGACCATTTAATGTAAATCTGACACCAGAAGTAATATTACGTTCTAGAGTATCCAATGAGGATGACGTATTAAAAGGGTTAGAATTGTTTACTGAATTTTCACATCCAGTAAACAAAATAATAAGTACTAAACTGTTGAAAATAATTGAGAGTGGTTTCATATCATAGCTTCCATTAACATAACGGGTTATACCACGTTTACTATTTTTAAATAAGATTCTTTGATTAAACTAATTATGTATTCTAAATTATCATCGTTTGAAACTTGTAACTGATAATCTCCATTTCCCCAATGACCAGTCTGGGAAACATCTTTCGTAATATTTTTGGGGTCATTCAACTCGCCTTTATGCAGGTTAATCCATATTTTCACATAACCTTTATATAAATGGAAATCACAGATATTCTTTTTATTTGCAACAAAACCAATATACATTTTCTTAGGTTTGATGGAGATATCATCACTTATGTTGAGAATTGCAGATTTGAATTTTTGATATAATTCAGCAACTTCTTCACTAGCTTCATTTATATGGTCAGCTTCAGTATATACTTTAATTTCTTCAATAACCTTTTCGATTGTTTTACTTGTTTTGGATATAGTTTTGATTGATTCCGTTGCACTAGAAGCTTTTTGTGGAATTAAGGTAATTGTTTGATTTGTAAATTGTTTTATCTCCCATAACTCGATTGGCAAATCCTTGAAATTAATGGATTCCTTTTGATAATCTGTAAATGAGGGCGATACAAATATTACCTTTGACTGGGACCAATCTACATCGTTTCTTTTTAAATTCTTCTGCAAACTTTCGTTGTATTCTAAAATAAAATCGGCTTTACTATTAAGCATAAGAGAAAGATACGCGTAACCTTGGTCAACAACTGAAAAGCTTTTATCCTTTTTATATTCTATGATAACAAAGGATTTAAGTTCTTCATCAAAAGCTAATGTATCAATTCTAAAATTGTGAAGTGCAAATTCAGACTTGACAAACTTCAAGCCGAAGATTTCGGAAAGATTATTTTCTGTCAATCGTTGAATTTCTTTCTCAAGTTTGAATTTGACCTCACGAACTTCTTTGAGCTTATTTTCTCTCTCTAATTTGAATAAATACATACTTCACCTTTTAGTGGTATAACGCCGTGTTATGTTTGCCATAGGCATCCCTATGGGAAAAACGTAACACTGCCGGGTTAATTATTTTGGGAATCCATCCCTTGGAATAAATTTCCATTCATGTTTTACTTTAAAACGAATCACTTTTTCTAAAATACTTCCACTCTTTAATCAAAGATTTTTACTCAATATAAACTTAAAAAATCACAAGGGTATTCTTTTCTCTTGCTTGCCCTTTGGGCCTGTCCTTTGGATTTACCCTTTGGGCCTGAGAACCCTTAATATAGGTTACACTTAAGACTTAAAATTTTAAGGGCAAGATATTAAAAACTTGCCCTATATTTTCACACTGTTTTATTTCAATAATGTCATTTTGTTGTTTTGAACAAATTCATTCACTCTTAGTGAATAAATATACACTCCGGAAGGTAAATGGCTTCCATCAAAATTTACAGTATATTGCCCCGCAGATTTTATTTCATTTACAAGAACAGTTATTTCTTTACCTAATATATCATAAACTTTTAACTGCACTAATCCTTTTTCTTTTATCTGATATGCTATAGTTGTTGTAGGATTAAATGGGTTAGGGTATGAAGTGCTTAAAAAATAATCAAATGATTTATCAGCAATTTCACCTGTAGAAAAATTCTTTTTGTGAAGAACAGCATCATCAATACTTACTGCTTCGCTGGGAACAGAGATTTTAGCTTGAGTATCGACAGCTCTTATTTTATATGTAATAACGTCCTCAAATACCGGATTTATATTAACATTGTAATCAATAAAACTGGTCGTGGAGACTTGAGCGATATTATATTCCCAATAACCACCATCAGCTCTATCAATTATATAACCGCTTATATCGGGTTCTATATTTGCTTCCCAGGTTAGTACTGGATTATTATTATCACTTGTTGTTATTTGTAGGTTTTTAGGATATGATGGTGAAGCTTGGACTGGATTTTGAGAATAAAAATCTATTGTATAGTAGCCATTACCTTCATAAATAATTTCAAATCCACAGTTGGTGCTTGTTGTCGTATTTGGTATCCAATTATAAGTTGAACTTGTTGTTCTTAAATCTGACCAAGGTGTTATAACTTCAACACCGCTGTCACCGGGCAATATATCGCCAGCATTACCTAAATTTCCACTTGTCCACGCCAACCCGTTGGCATGTATAATCCTACCATGTGAAACAGTCCCGTCTTTTCGCCAAACAAGAACTCCTTGAGTTTTATTTCCGTGTGGAACATAAGTATTATAATCAGGGCAATTAGTCGAACCAATGCTCATTGTTTGATTAAATTTACGAGTCTCAACAAGAAAGTAATAATTACTGTTGGAGCTATTAATAATCTGAAATACTTCCGGGTCTTGCAAATAATAATCTGCTTGGTAAGTAGGGTCGCCGGATATTGAACTAAAACTAACCCAACCTTTTTCATTACGCAATTGTGGATTTATTGGCGCAGGACAAGCACCCGAATAAGTTGGCCCATTGTAATTCCCAGCCGCCATTAAATCCCACCATCCATTGTTGTTGGAAGAATAGTACAAATCTGGAAATCCAAGCAAGTGACCTAATTCATGAGCATGAATACCAATATGCGAAAAATTTCTATTTGGATGTTCAGAATTATAAGGGGCATAAGGAGCAAACTGTTCACTCATTATATAGTTATTACTAAAAGCTCTGGGGGTCAATCCGCTAGGTTCACTCTCACTACTTGTTTGTCTATAAGCATGACCAGCATAAACAATAGCTAATTTAACATAGGTTCCCAGCCCACCAACGTTCAAACCTTGAGCAATAGCTTTCGTAATAACTTCATTATAAAAGGTAGTATAATAGTCATCATTGTAATAAGATTTATTATAATCTAATTCAATCCAATCGGGTATGTTGTCGCTGTTGTTATCATTATTTAAAACATAGCCGGTAATATTTAAATTTCCATCCGACATTTTATTGTAATAATCATGAAGACTGCCGAATACTTGCTTATTGTCAGGCGAATACATATTGGGACTAGCATAAATTCCGTTAGAGAAAAATAGATTTTCAAAATCATCATAGGTATATTCTGGTAAACCATCTTGCGAGGGATTTCGATGTTTGATATCCGAAAATTCAACTAAAATTACCTTCAGGGTAAGAGTTGAGTTAATATATTTTGTAGATGAAGATGAACTGCCTGTACAAGGCCAGCTTGGTATGTTTGCTTCCTGGGCAAAAACATTCTGGAATGCAATCAATAGAATTGCTAATTGGAAAATATGACTTTTCATTTTAAGTTCTCCTTTAAGATTATTTTAAATAGATCATCTTTTTTACTATCTGCTCCCCATTAAATTCTAGCCTATAAAGGTATAAACCATTGGGGAATATTGATGCATCAAAACTTACAGTATGATTTCCACTGCTTTGATAATTGTTTACAAGTAATTTGATTTTCTCCCCCAGCACGTTATAAACAGTTAGTTTCACAACACCTGAGGAAGGGAGATTATAAGATATTTTAGTCATGCTATTAAATGGATTAGGATAGTTTTGAGAAAGAGAAAAAGATGTTGGTAAATCATCTTGTTCTTCAACGCTTGTTATAACATTTTCATTATAGGTTACTGTCGTTGGATAACCGGTATGAATAATGTCAAGGTCGCCGTCATTATCCACATCTGCAAGTATCGGTACTACAGCAACGCCAACTTCATTTCGGATACCCAAGCTAAACCAAGTATGAGCCGAATCTTTCCAAAAATCAATTGGATTGAAGTTTAAGTAATTGTTCATTCTAACTTCTCCAGTATCACCACACTCTTTACAAACCTGCAGGTTTGATACAACCATATCAAATCGGTTGTTTCCATCAATATCTCCAGATGTAAAAAATGCAAAGTTTTCTGCACCTGAAAATGCAGTCTCTACATAGCCGCAAAAAGAACTATTCGGTTCTTGAAGTATTATTAAACCACCACCCAATGACCCAAAAGCGCAAATATCATTTAATCCATTTAGATCATAATCATTGATAAATAATTGCCTCAAATCGCTTAAATAATCATCATAAGGACAAATATAAAAACGAACTTTTAACGAATCTGTAAATTCACCTGATCCGTTGTTATAATAAATATATGCCCCTTCAAACTGATTGTATTCAGCAGGCCAGGTGTTTAATAATACTAAATCCAAATCGCCATCCTTATCCATATCAACCAAATCTGCTTCAGATATATAGTTCTCCAAATATGTAGCACTCGAGTCAATTATAAATTTCCCGGTCTTATCATTTATTAGTCTTTTCCATAGGTTGTTTTGCCCATTCCATCCCCACATATCTTTTGCTATTAAATCAACAAACCCATCTCCGTTTATATCACCTTTGGCGATTATAAGACCACCTACGGAGTATATGTTTTGATGAAAATGATAATTCCCGGCACTATCGCCAAGAAGTACATTTGCAGCATCAGCAGTAGATGTGATTATATCCAAGATTTGGTCATTATTTACATCAACCAAATATTTTAGACCGTTAAGTTCTTCTATCACTTCATAAGAATTGAATGATCCGGTACCATCATTAAAAATTACTCTACCTGTTGCTGAGACAATATCTATAGCTCCATCATTATTAAAATCAACCGCAATTGCATCGAAACTCGGGTAATCGAATCTTTGCAAGCTATCGAAATTTGCATTCGTCTGGTTTGTTATTTCGATTGTAAATCGCCAGTGAATAGATGTTTTCACACTATCACCCGGGAAACCTAAAGGACCGAAGTATGCGTTAATAACTTCTCCACAAAAGAAAGAGTTAACTGGTGTAAAAATAAATTTATTATTAGTTGTGTCTGCCTCGACAGTACCTTTTACCAAACCGCTATTAGAGCCGTATATTTGAAATAAGTTATTAACTTGAGATATCGATGAATCAATAGGTGTATTTAACTCAACAATAATTTGAGTATTTCTTGATACTCCGATAACATCTTGTTCGGGAGTAATGGACAAGGATTCTTTTCCTTGTCCACAAAGGATGTAATTAGCCAAAAAGAAAAATGTAATGATTAATTTATTTTTCATGTATTATGCTTAAATATCCCTACTAAATAAATAATATAACTATTCGTAGACATGTAAGATATAAATCGATTAATCTTTTATTAGTTCCCATCATACTTACTCATATTTACTTGAATTGATAAAACTCAATTTCTGTTGTATTATTCAATCCCCCAAACGGCTTAAGCAGCACGGGATTTAAGTTTGTAGGTAGTAATTCTCTGCTGTGTGGTATGTAACTAAATGAGATCAAACGAAACAAGTACCTTTTATCTTATTAAGCGATATTTCCGCTGTTAAATTAAAGAGAATTTATTAC
>ERZ795056.3805-NODE-3805-length-15919-cov-5.732476_pt1 | contig 15919 bp, 9 predicted proteins | sample MGYA00375140_ERZ795056 | MGnify/ENA primary metagenome ERZ795056 (study PRJEB30185, sample SAMN05720227) | activated sludge metagenome | isolation source: Anaerobic digester | place: USA | collected 2015-03-09 ... | reverse complement strand
CACAAGGAAGTACTTATGACACAGTGTTCATTGATTTGGAAAATATTGGTTCTTGTCGTAATCCTGATCAAGTAGCTCGTATGCTTTATGTAGCTGTATCGAGAGCTAGAAATAGAATATTTTTATTTGGTCAATTACCAACTAAATACGGTGGATAGTATGAAAGAGACATATATGCTTATTGACAGTATTATCAGTAAACTATTTGAGAATGATAAAGAAGTATTAGACAATCAAATAGTTGAATTAACACAAAACAACAACATCAAGAAAAACAATACCTATATGGGTTTTAGACACATGGGTAAAACCTTTATATCTAAAGGCCATGCTCCTTTTAGAAATAGAGGTAAACAATCTATTTTACCGAGTCTTGTATTTGAATTGGCAACAGCAGGTACTAAGATAGTACAACAGACTAATGACTTAGAAAGAGATGAAAAAGAAATTCGTCAAATACTTTTTAAGTTATTAGATCATTGTATCTGCAAACAAAATGTCAGAGATTCTTTACCTGAACCAGTAGTACAATTATTTCCTGACTTAGCCAGTATGCCTAGAATTTCTACTGTAGCTCATTACATGGATAAAGATAAACTAACTAGAAATGAGTTTGATAGACTTCTACCTAAGATAGAGGCTTATGCTATCTCTAAATTATTTTATTGAGTAAATTATGAACCATCTTGTTTTTTCAGAACAGCCAGACTACCCCATTGTATTTTTGGTTCCAAGTATAAGTAAAGATGGAATCCTTAAAGAGTATATAACACCATTTGGTTTACCAACTGATGATATTGCTATTATTACCCTTCACTCTTCTCAAACCAAAAAGAAAACCCCAGTAGCAGAAATGAAAGAGTACATAGAATCTGAATTGATTAATGTACTCGAAAACCTACAAGCTAAGTATTTACTTGTTGCTGATACTGAATATTTCAAAGTACTAACTGGTACTACTAAAGCTGATGTAAATCTAGGCTATGTATTACCTTCTGTATTTGGTTCATTCAATGTAATTTATATTCCAAGTTATAAAGCTGTATTTTACGATCCAATCAAAATACGTCCTAAGATTAAACAAGCTGTAGAAGCTCTATTAGCTCATGTAAACAACTATTACTTAGACCCAGGTAAAGATATTATAAAGTTTGCAGACTATCCTAGAACCAATGAAGAAATAGCTCTATGGATAGATAAATTACTAGCTATGGATTGTGATTTAACTATTGATATTGAAGCCTTCAGTCTTAAACATAATACTGCTGGTATTGGTTCAATCACATTCTGTTGGAACCAAAATGAAGGTGTATCATTCCTAGTAGATTATGAACCAATAGAAGGAGCTACTTGTGCACCTTATGGTAAACAAGTAATTAATAACGGCGTTAGAGCTATGTTGATTTACTTCTTCAGAAACTTTAAACGTAAGGCTATTTATCACAATATTAGCTATGATGTTTATGTACTGATCTATCAGTTATTCATGACTGAAATATTAGATACAGAAGGTTTGTTATATGGTTTAGATACCATGTTGGGTAACTGGGAAGATACTAAATTAATCACCTATTTAGCTACAAATTCCTGTGCTGGTAATAAGTTATCTCTCAAGGATCAAGCTCAAGCTTATGCTGGTAATTATGCTCAGGAAGAGATTAATGACATTACTAAAATACCTGCAGATCATTTATTAAAATATAATCTGGTAGATGGTTTATCTACTTGGTATGTGTATAACAAGCACTACCAAAAGATGATTGATGATCAGCAATTGGATATTTATTCCAATGTATTTAAACCAGCTATTGTAGATATTATTCAAATGCAGCTTACTGGCTTACCTCTTAATATGAAAAGGGTTAAGGAAGTAAAAGTAATTCTTGAAGCTGATAGAGATAGTGCTACAACTCGTATTCAAGCTAATCCAATTATCCAGCAATACATTTATCAAAAGAATGAAGATTGGGTAATTGAAAAGAATAATACTCTACAGAAAAAAAGAGTAACTATTGATGATGCTAAGGAAGAATTTAATCCTGGTAGTGGTCAACAATTACAAGAAGTTCTATTTAAACAACTTGGTTTGCCAGTTATTGAATTAACCAAGAGTAAACAACCATCAACAGGTAAGGATACTCTTAAAGCTTTAAAACATCATACAACTGATGTAAACGTAATAGGATTATTAACTGCTCTCATTGATTTTAGTGATGTGGACATTATCCTAACCACTTTCATTACTTCAATGGAAAATGCTGCACTTGGTTCAGATGGTTGGCATTACCTATTCGGTAATTTTAATTTAGGTGGAACGGTATCTGGACGCTTGAGTAGTTCGAAACCTAACCTGCAAAATTTACCTTCTACTGGATCCAAGTATGCAAAAGTAATTAAATCATGCTTTCAAGCTCCACCTGGATGGTTATTTTGTGGTTTAGACTTTGCTTCATTAGAGGATAGAATCTCAGCTTTAAGCACTAAAGATCCAAACAAACTAAAAGTATATACCGATGGTTATGATGGTCACTCATTAAGAGCATTTGCTTACTACCGTGAGAAAATGCCTGATATTTCGGAAACGGTAGAGTCCATTAATTCTATTCAAACAGTATATAAAAACTTTCGTCAGATTTCAAAGGAACCCACGTTCCTATTAACTTATGGTGGTACTTATAGAGGTTTAATGAAGAACTGTGGTTTCCCTGAAGATGAAGCAAAAATGATTGAGAAAAGATACCATGACTTATATCAAGAAAGTGATAAATGGGTACAAGACAGACTCACTGAAGCAGCACAAGTAGGCTATATAAAAGTAGCCTTTGGTTTAAGAGTACGTACTCCACTGCTTCATCAAGTTATACGTGGTTTAAAACGTACACCTTATGAGGCAGAAGCAGAAGGTAGAACTGCTGGTAATGCACTAGGTCAGTCTTGGTGTTTACTCAACAGTAGAGCTTCATCTGAATTTATGGGTAAAGTAAGAAAAAGCAAATATAGACTGGATATTAGACCCTGTGCTCATATCCATGATGCTCAGTATTACTTAATACGTGACAATATAGACACCATTCTCTACACTAATAAGCACTTAGTAAAAGCTGTACAGTGGCAAGAAGATCCTCTCATTCAACATGATGAGGTTAAATTAGGAGGAGAGTTATCAATATTCTGTCCTGATTGGTCTAAAGAATTAACCATACCAAATGAAGTAAGCGAACAGCAATTACTTTCTTTGGTTCAAAAACATATAGCCACATAAGCTATATAAATCACCTTGAGGGCAATAGCCCTCTTTTTTATTCTAGGAAATTGTTATGAAAAAGCATTATTACTTGGTTCATGGTTCTATTGTATTTACTGATAAAGAAAATGAGAATCCTGTTAAATTAGATTTGAACGCTATCTTACCTACTGATACACAAAATATTGATACGAAAGCTTTAGGTAAAGCTCAACAAAATTTACAGCTTACATTCCATAAAAAAATGGAAGATCCAGAATTAAAAGTTGTAGACGTAGTATTAAACAGTCTCTCATATTTAGGTTGTATGACTCATGAAGAGTTTTATGCTGATACACCTAAAACAAAACCAAGTGCTGCTTCAGTATTATCTATGGTGTCAACCAATGATGTATTACCAAAGGAGTAATAATTATGCAAAGTGCAGAACAAATTATCAAACAAGCTGATACAACTTCAGGTGGGGGATTAACTAATTACTACTTAGTTAGTGTTAAACACCCTCAACGTGAAGAGCATCAATCTTACATTGCTGAATGTGAAGATATTATTGAAGCACTTGAACTTAACTTTGATGAAGCTAATATCTTTAAAGAGATTTGGCGTACTGCTAATGCTCGTAAAGGTAATGCTAAACAGGGTCAAAATGATTTACGTGCTGCTGAAAAAATCTATCATTATGCTGGTCGTATTTTAAAACGTGCTGTTCGTTCAATAGAGAGTAAATAATCATGTTTGTGACTAATAATAGTGGTATGTCTATTGTAATGGCTGTATGGGCATTACATAGTGAGTATGATCGTATTGATGAAGAAAACTATATTTCTGTTACTGGTTTAATGAAACCAATTAGACAGATTATTCTTTCTAAACGTGTACCAGCGAACCAAAAACAAAATGATGTAAAAGATTTTGTAGCTAGTTCTATTGGTACTGCTTTGCATGATTCTATTGAACGTGCTTGGACAAGAGGTTATGAACACAGCCTACGTCTATTGGGTTATCCAGAGGACATGATTAATCGTGTACTCATTAACCCTACTGATGAACAACTTGCTGCTGTAGAACACCCTATTCCAATTTATATGGAACAGCGTGAAATCAGAAAGATTGATGGTTATTCAATTGGTGGTAAATTTGACATGATTGCAGAAGGCATCCTGCATGATCATAAATCTACTACTGCTTACACTTGGTTATTCGGTGGTAAAGATGGTGACTATCAATTACAAGGTAGTCTCTACCGTTGGTTGAACCAAAAGAAAATAACTGAAGATTTTATTCGTATTGGTTTTATCTTTACTGATTGGCAAAAGATGCAAGCTTTGTCTAATCCAAAGTATCCACCAGAACGATTAATGACTAAAGACATTCCGTTACTTTCTGTGGATGAAACTGAAAGTTGGGTTAAGAATAAATTGAGCCAGATTACTAAATTCAAAAATGCACCTGAGAATACTATTCCAGAGTGTACTGATGAAGAATTATGGAAATCTGAGAACCAATATAAGTATTACGCTGATCCAACAAAAACGCTTAGAGCTACCAAAAACTTTGATGACTATACAGAAGCTCGTAAGTTTATGGCTGAGAAAGGTGGTAAAGGCATCATTATTACTGTTGAGGGTAAACCTAAACGTTGTGAATATTGTGATGCTTTCCCTGTATGTACTCAGAAGGATAAGTATTTTTCTGCAACTGAATAGAAGGTATATATGATTGATTTAACAAATGTTCAACATCACCCAGTTATTACTGAAATAGTTGAAGTACTTTGTGCAAAAACACAAAACACAGACGGCGGATTCTTTAGAGCAGAATTAGCCTATTTTCTTTGTAAAATGGCTGGTTGTATGAGAGCCACTGTAGTTACTAAAGATCGTGGTAGCATACCTATTAATATGTATGTAATTGCTTTAGCTAACTCAGGTTTTGGTAAAGGTCATTCTGTAGGTATTATGGAAAATGAGTTTATTAAAGGATTCAAACAACGCTTTACAGAAGAAACCATTAACATCATTGCTGAAAAGAATTTATGGAAGATTGCTACTGATCGCTCCATTCGTAATGGTGCTGATCTTCAAGAAGAATATGATAAAACTTTAGCTGAATATAATCGTGCTGGTACATACCCATTCACTTTTGATTCTGGTTCACCAGAGGGTATTCGTCAGATTCGTCATAAGTTATTATTAGCTAATGCTGGTTCAATCAATTTACAAATTGATGAAATTGGTTCTAAGCTTATTGGTTCTACTGACATTCTTAATGTGTATCTTGAGTTGTATGATCAAGGTTCTATTAAGCAAAAGCTAATTAAAAACACTAATGAGAATAAACGTAATGAAGATATTGACGGTAAAACGCCAACCAATGCTTTGTTATTTGGTACTCCAGTTAAGCTACTTGATGGTGGTCAAACTGAAGATCAATTATATTCATTTTTAGAAACTGGTTATGCTCGTAGATGTTTATTCGGTTATGGTCAACAAGACCGTAAAGCTTTCCATAATCAAACAGCTACAGAAATTTATCAGACACTAATTCAACCAAATAACACAACATTAACTGATAAATGGTCTGATCATTTTTATAACTTAGCTGATCCAGCTATGTTTGATTGGCAGATTCGTGTTGAAGATGACGTAGCTATTCAGTTACTTGAGTATAAGATTGCTTGTGAAAAAGTTGCTGATTTAATGGCTGATCATGAAGAAATTAAGAAAGCAGAATTGAGTCATCGTTACTTTAAAGCTTTAAAATTAGCAGGTGCTTTTGCATTTGTTGATAAAAGCAGCATTGTAGCTATGGATCATTTAATGCAATCAATTCTTCTTGTTGAAGAATCTGGCAGAGCATTTCAGATTATACTTAATCGTGAAAAATCATACGTTAAATTAGCTAAGTATATTGCTTCATTAGATACTGAGGTAACTCATGCTGATTTGTTAGAAGCATTACCATTTTATAAATCAGGTAATGCTGCTCGTAATGAGTTAATGACTTTAGCAATGGCTTGGGGCTACAAGAAACATATCATCATTAAGAAATTATTTGTTGATGGAATTGAGTTCTTTAAAGGTGAAACTTTAAAAGAAACAGACTTGAACCAAATGAAAATATCTTATAGTGATCATTGGGCATACAACTATTTAGGTGAACAAGTTCCATTTGATCAACTACATAATTTAACCCAAGCTCCAAGTATGCACTGGGCTAATCATTTCTTTAAGAATGGTCATCGTTCTGAAGAAACAGTATTAGTAGGTTTTAACCTACTTGTTATTGATATTGATGAGGGTGTCACTGTTGAAGCTGCTTGTGAGTTGATGAAAGAGTATAAGTACCTAATCTATACTACCAAGCGTCATACAGATGAAGCTAATCGTTTTAGAATGATTTTCCCAATTAACTATATATTGGAATTAGACTCTGAAGAGTATAAAGAGTTTATGAACAATGTGATGGGTTGGTTGCCATTTAAGATTGATGAGTCTGCTAATCAAAGATCTCGTAAATGGGAAACATTTGATGGTGGAAACTATGTTTACAATATGGATGGTGAAATCTTAGATGCTCTACCATTCATTCCAAAAACAAGTAAGAATGAAACCTATCGTCAACAATTCCAAAAAGTTGAATCATTAGACAACTTAGAACGATGGTTTGCAGTGAGATTTGCTTCTGGTAATCGTAATAACCAAATGATCAAATTTGCTTTAGCTTTAGTTGATAATGGACATTCAATTATTGAAGTAAGTAAAATGGTTCATGCTTTTAATGAGAAAATGAATAATCCTTTAACCAAAGATGAGATTGATAGTACTGTACTTAAATCAGTAGCTAAAAGATTTCAGAAAAATTAATTAAGTGTTGTCAGTTCTTTCTTTGGTTCTGAACTGGCAATTTACTTTGGAGAAACAAATGTCTAATATTGATGAACCAAATGATCAACTCATACTTGTATCAGGATTCTCTGGTGTAGGTAAGAGTGCATCATTAAGAAGTATTAAGAACCAAGAAAGATGGTTATATCTTAATACTGAAGCAGGTAAACGTTTACCATTCAAAAACAAGTTTGCTGCTCATCGTATTACTGATCCATATCAGGTACATGAAGCATTTGATTATGCAATGGGACAGGTTAGTGTAGATGGTATTATTGTAGATTCTCTTACATTCCTTATGGATATGTATGAGTCACTTTACGTATTACCTTCAACCAATACCATGAAAAGTTGGGGTGACTTTGCTCAATTCTTTAAAGAGTTGATGCAACAAAAAGTTACCAGTTTTGGTAAACCAACTATCTTTACTGCTCACGTTTTAGATGTACTGGATGAAGCCAGTATGTCAATGAAAACATCTGTTCCAGTTAAAGGATCATTAAAGAACAACGGCTTAGAAGCCTACTTTAGTACAGTTGTATCATGTAAAAAAGTAGCTTTAAAAGAATTGGAAAAGTACGGTAATAACCTGCTTACTATCACGGATGATGAAAAAGAATTGGGATATAAACACGTATTCCAAACTAGACCAACGAAGGCTACTATTGGTGAGCGTATTCGTTCCCCTATGGGATTATTTGATAAGAGTCAGACATACATTGATAATGATTGTCAGCTCTTATTAGATCACCTTCACAAGTTTTATAACTAACCCCCACAAGAGATTAATATTATGTTTGGTAATTTAACAACAGATGGTTTACAAGAGTCACAAGACCGATTAGGTGGTGTCAGTGTATTTAATACTGATATTTACATTGGTACCATCAAAGCATTATACGCTGGTGTATCCAGTGGTGGTGCCACTTCAGTAACTTTGATTGCTATTATTAACGGTAAAGAGTATACAGAAACTCTGTACGTTACGAATAAAGATGGTAAAAACTGGTTCCCTAATAAACAGGATCCAACTAAAAAAGTACCTTTACCTGGTTTTACTGTGGTAGATGATATTTGTTTAATTGCTACTGGTGAACCATTGGCTGTTCAGGAAACTGAAGAAAAGGTAATTAATATTTGGGACAGTGAAGCCAAAAAAGAAATGCCTAAATCTGTACCAATGATTATTGGTGCATTAGGCAAGCCAATTGCTTTAGGTATTCAAAAATCATTAGCTAACAAACAGAAAAAAGAAGGTACTGAGTATGTACCAATTGCTGAAACTCGTGAAGAAAATCATATTGATAAAATTTATCATCCTGAATTGAAACTCACTGTAGCTGAAGCTCGTGCTGGTCAAGATGTAGCCCAATTTTGGGATGCTTGGTTATTGAAGAACAAAGACCAAGTACGTGATAAACGTACCATCAAAGATGGTGAAGCAGGTAACTCTGGTGCTCCATCTAAAGCTCCACCAAAACCAGGTACACCAGCAGGCCAACCAGAACGTAAGAGTTTGTTTGCTAAAAAATAATAATCCAACAGGAAAGGTACATCGTTAAGATGTACCTATAATCTTATGAGTTGGATAATAACATTACCTTGGAAAGTACCTTTATCAAAGAATAAGGATTTTCCAGTTAATCTTAACAATTATCGTAATGCTTGTTTTCAAGAATTAAATAAAGCTAAGATTAATTTTAAAGAACTCGTTAGTCCTTTACTTGGTTCTGTACTATGTATGGAATCTTGTAGCTTACATTATGTAATATTCCCTTCTAGCAAAAGAGAATGTGACATAAGTAATGTCTGCTCTATAGCAGATAAATTCTTCAGTGATACATTAGTATCTTCTGGAAAAATTACAGATGATAATTTTAAAGTTATACCTAACATTAGCTTTAGTTATGGTCAAGTAGATCCCTTAAACCCTCGTATTGAAGTAACCATCACCCCAATTGGGAAAACATTAAATTCCCTAGAACCAAAGGATAAAGATATGCAAATCATTCTTTCACAAGAAGAAATCACAGAAGCCATTACAGCTTATGTTGGTAAACAATTAACAGTAGCAGAAAACTTTGCTATTTCTGTAGCTTTAACATCTGCCCGTAATGAAGGTGTAAGTGCTACTGTTAATTTGGTTCCAGTTGAAGCTAAACCAGCATTGTTAGGTAAAGCTACACCTCGTAAAGCTGCACCTACAGCTACAACAGTTGTTAAAGCTGAAGTACCTACTGAAGCCTTAGATCAACCAGTTGTAGAAGAAGCTGAATCAGCAGTTGGTGAAGATCCTGAACCAATTGAGGAAGAGGTTCCTGTTGCACCAGTAACACCTGAACCTACTGTACCTGCTACTAAACCTCGTAGTCTATTTGGTGGTATGGTTAAACCACAAAATAGTTAATCTGCTTTAAATTATAAAGGCTCCTACTAGGAGCCTTTATTTTTAGTTCAGTATGTTATAAACAGGGGTAAGTTGTGCAGCTTGTAAGCTCATACCTGGACCAATAGACCCTGTTAAAGAACCGTCTAATAACTTAGTAACAAAGTTATCACCCATTGGCGTACCTGAACCAATAGGAATAGGCATTACAGACAGCATTAGGGCATTGATTGGATTCTCTCTCATAATACTTAATGCTACTTTTGTAATACGTAACTTGTAATTCCAAAACCACAATACCCCCATATCCTCTAAATATCCTCTAAATCTGCCAGGCAATTTATCATAATTGACAAACTCATCAGTAATCTTACCTAAAGCTTGTTCTTTGGTAAGTCCTTTACGCTTAATCAAATCATCATACATAACCGCTTTAGCAATAAAATCACCGTACTGAACCATCTTCTGTAAGCCTTGGAATAAGGCAGTATCCCTAGTCATAAATCCGTATCTAACAGTAGTTTTTAAAGCTGGGGGTAGTTTATCTATTTTATTTCTCAACCAATTTTCAGAATTACCAGAAAACAAATCAATGTCCTCTGAGTTACTACCAATATCCGAGATAGTACTGAACTCACCAGCTTCAATTAATGGCCAAATACTTAAACGTTTATGCCCATCTTTGATAGCTTGGATTTGAGCTTCAAGCACTTTCTGTTGACTAGGATTACCTGAAGCTGCTCTTAATTCTGCCTCAAGACCAACCTGTTTAACTTGGCTCTGGGTATAAGAACGTAACTCCAATATCTTAGTAGGAGCTTTAAGAATAGTCTTAATTGGTACACCTCTAGCGATAAGTTGAACTATATTACTGGCAATGTTAAACATAGGTACAATTATAGACTTAACAATAATAAGAGTTCTAACCTCATTAGTTACATTCTGAATAAATTTTTCAGAATTAACTGCGTATTTATAAGCTTCATAACCAAAAGCAGTAACAAGAACTTTTTTAATAACCTCTTGTGTTTCTTTAGATAAACGAGTTTTACCAGTAAACACATCAGCTATAGAAGCTTTACGATAACCAATCATATCGTTCATTACGTCTTTACGTACCCAAAACTCACTACCGTAAGTATTAGCAATATATTGACGAGTTTCAAAAGAGAATAGTGAAACCATATCTTGCTCAATAACATCTAATTGTTTTGGGTCCAGAATATTTACATACTCCTTTTGAGAGGATGGACTTTTAGCAATATCGTTTTTCCACATGGTGTAGTGGTTATCTATAACTTCCTTATTAATTTCAGTGGCCATTTGTTCTTCAATCTGTCTACCCCTCCATACACCAATCATTTCTGCTAAGTGTTCAGAAGGTTTAAGCATAGCTACCATTTCTGGATTCATACTTCTTTCGTAAGCAATTACCTCACCTGTACCATTAAACACTGGCATTAAGTTTTCAATAGTGTTTGTTTCTTTATTAAGTCTTACAGTAATTCTACGAACCTCAGCAGGATCCGTAATTCTATCCACCATAGAACCAACAGTAAAACCATAAGTATCATCCACACCAGAAATAGTCTTTTGAACATTTTGAATAGTACCCTGGGATACAGCAGTATTAGCCGAAACAGTAGAAAAGTAATAACCTTTATCTACTCTATTTGGATCAAGGTTACTACCAGCGTAATCACCAATACGAGTATAACCACGTAGTTTCAAATTGTGCATCTGATCATCAGTAGCCACCAATAAGGATGAACCAGACTTATTAATTTGAGGAATATGACCTTTATAGTAATTTAACTGGATTACTGGATTATTACCTGCTTTAAGTACTTCACCAGCACTCTGACCAACCAGATAATCAATAATAAAACCTAATGCCTCAGATTCTTCTTTAATCATTTCAGCCATATCAGTTTTATCTTGTTGACTCAAACCCTCAATAGCATACAGGGTAGTTAATTGGTCAATACTATGAACAGCATCTTTACCCATTACTTTAAAGTTTTTAGGTTTAGCCTCATTTAATAAACCATGAATAGCATAAGGATTACGTAAAAAGTTTGAACCAGTAATACCAGTATTCATGTAATTAGCTAACTGTTTCATCTTAGCTTGGTATAAAGACCAATTAGTTTTATCTTGGTTCTGAATACGATTCTCTAAACTAGATATTTGTTTATTCAAAGAATTAGGATTAGTAAATAGATCCAGTATTTCTTCTTTAGACATAATATCAATTAAAGATGCTAAATCAGTTTTAGCCATACTTCTAAACATATTAGACCATTCTTTATTGGTTGGTAGTCTATTGAATTTCTTAGCAATAGTTTTAGGAACTTCCTTACGGTAATTCTGGCGTAACTGTTGTACAGCAGCACGAACTTTTTTAATCAAGTCGTATACTAAAGCGTTACTCTCAGTACGATTGGTAAGATCAGTTATGAACTCTCTAAATGGTTTCCACGCATTAGTTTTATTAACAATTGATATAGCTGCACGAGAAACAGTTTCACCATTAGTCTCACTAGCTAAAGAAGATAGGATTGTAATAGCAGAACCTAGTTGTTTAACACGTAATTTATTACTTGTTTCTAATTTGGCTCCTAAAGCTAAACCTTTGTCACCAAGTTTAGAAATATTATTACTTACCCATTCATTAGCTTTATCCGCATTACTACCAGGTGCATTAAATAAACTATTAACAGCACTTTTCTCTTTAATAGCAATCTCTGTTAATCGTTCAGATAGTAACTCTAAAGCATCAGATACATCATGTGCTTTACGTTGACCAGTAAGAACTTTAAACAAACCATCTAGCATCTTGTTGGCAAAATTATCAATACCAGCATCCAAAGTACCAGTTGTATTTTTAGCTTTAGTTGGCATACTAATTTTAGATAAAGCATCACGTAATTCAGTATCAATTAAGCCTAGACCTAAGAACACTGGTAACAGTGTAGATTTACCATTAATGATCTTTGGATTACCAATACGACCAATTAAGGCATCATATTTAGCTTTAGGATAAGTACCAGCATCAACCTGTTTAGCAAGCTCTACAACAGCATGACTGTATAGAGTTTGGATACCATCAATAGTTAGTGGATCTACTTGAATATCTGTTGATAGTGCAGCTACAACATAATTTAAAGTAGTTTCTTCAACACCTGAAATACCAAATATAGGAACCAAAGAAGAAACAGTATCTTTAGCTTCAGTTAATGTTTTACCGAATCCTGAATTGTATAAGGAAATATTAATAGGTTGACCTGTATTGTTAAGAAACAATACAACCTTATCCATTAAGGTACCTCTTAATTGGGTAATATGATCAACTCCACCATTAGCAGAATGGAATAGTGTAGTTTCTGCCATTGTAGTAGCTATACTTGGATTAGCAGCATTAATAATAATTGAAGCATTAAATAACAAGTTACCAAATAAATCTGAAGGTACTTCTAAATCTTGTTCTTTAATCTCACCAGTTGTCTTATCCTTGAAGGTAAAGAACTTCTTAATGATTGCAATCACTTCCTTAGCAATCTGTAAGGCAGTAGGTAACTTTACATTCTTAAATGCAGCAATTAATTCTTGATTACTTAAAGACCAAGCCATAAATTCATTTAATGATTTAGCTAAGGCTACGTCAGGAGCATTATCAAAATTATTTCCTGGTTCTTGTATAGCAGCTTTAACATTATTAATAGCAGTTCTTTGATCAGGAGTTAAACGAGCTAATTCTTTTGGACTTAGCTTTAAGAACTCATCCTTTAATTCTTCAGTACGTTCAATAGCTTCATTTACTTCTTTACTATTTAAAGAACGATCTCGATAGTAATTTAATACTGAACCATAGGTAGCAGCATGAATCATTTCATGAACCAAAGTCTCTACAGATGGATTTATTAAATGAATAACTTTATTATTCATATCAATAAAACCATTATCAGTTTCTTGATCCAAATCAACAGACTTATAGCCTTGTAACTCACGGTATTTCTTAATTTGTTCTATTGAACCAAATACAACCTTATACCCATCAAGCTTTTTAGACCTAACAAGTTGTATATAAGCTTTACGTTGTTCTCTGCTCAGGTTAATTGATTTACTAAGATTGAATAAACCAGCAGCATGAAGAATTTTCACACCAGAAGATATATCAGTAACAGTATTACTCAGCATATCCTTAGTAATAGGATCCATTTCTTCTGGAGTCATTTTCTTAACTGGTTCAGCTTTAGGCTTGTTCTTAATCTTATCCAATTCTTCCTGATAGTATTTATTAAGTTGTGCTGCAATCTTCTCAGGAGTATCAAGTGTTGGATCAACAGTTATACCATTATGCCAAGGAACACCTGCTGCTGCTAAGTGATCAACAGAGTTAGGCATACGAGCAATAGCAGCATGACGAGCATCAATACTGTCAGCACTATTTTTAAGATCGTTTAATAGGTCACCAAAAATAGATAAAGCATAGTCACTGTCACCAGAACTTAGTTTATCTTCAGTTTTATAAAGTCTTAGAGATTTATTTAACTGATTAGCTAAATCCTCATTATTAAGAGTCTCATTTAGAGCTTTAATCATAATGGATTTTTCACCCATAAATGAACGGAAAGATTCTTCAAGAACTCTTAATGGATTGTTCTGCCAAGCTTCAAATGCTGCTTTATTAAGCTTAGGTGCATAATCAAGAATTTTATCTAATGGCATATTAATACCATCATAAATCCATAAGTTACCTACTAAAGATTCATCAATTGTAGCTTGTAAGATAGCGTAAGCATCACCCATACCAATGACTAAATTAGGTGTACCAGACACACCAGCATTAGTAGGGATATACATATTTGGTTCAGTACGGAACATATCATTTAAAGAACGACTATACTCAACCTTAGAATCAGTCTCATTACGATAACGCTTAGATTTAGCAGCTAAGAATGTTTGATCACCTGTTCTAAGATATGGAGCAATTGCTTTCAATTCCTCCATAATATCCATGAAATCCTGCTTAGATATAAAATCACCAGCACGATATTCAGGATCAAGAGATTTATAATTTTTAATCTTATCTCTTACTGCTTTAGTAAATGCAGCTTCTAACAGGATAGATTGAATCTGTGTTGCCATCTGAATCATTTGGGTAGACTGCATAACAGAATGACCAACAGTTTCTATAGCACCTTGGTGCATTGCATCTACTAATCCTTTAGTAATGTTTTGGGTAATAGCATCAATCTCTGAACCAGTAAAAGTAAAGTCCTGTAATTCAGATTTACCGTATTTACGTACAGGCTGATTTACACCTTCTACTACATACACTTTTTTACGATTAATGTATTCAGTATTGATTGTTGTACTTCTAATTCTATTTAGATCTTCAACGAATTTTTTATACGTTTGTTCAGCATTTTCATCACCAGGAAACATTGCTTGAGCAACAGTAAGATTTTTTCCTTCTTTACTGTTAAGAAGAATATTAGCATCAGAGAATCGTTTATAGATGCTGTCCACCATTTGCTTAGTAGCTTTACCAGCAATACCCGTAATACCTGAACCATATAACAAAATGGTCAATGGATTCTTAAAGAAACTACGATTAGCATCCACTCCACCAGTTGTTTCTAAGTTGCTTGGATCGTATTTAATACCTTCCACAGTTGTACTCATTAATGAGTACAACGAACCAAGAATACCCATAATTTCTTCTTTATCAGGAGACTGCCTAATCTTAGAAATAATAGCTTGTAATGGTGCAACACTGGCTACACCAGCAGTACCATAGAGATCTTTATTGTTTTTATCCAGCTCATGTTTAGCTTTTGGTTCACCAAATGAATGACCAATCTTCTCTACAGTAGTAACCCAGTTACCAGTAAATTTACCAAGTGTTAGCATCTGGATAGCATTACCTGGACCATTCGTTACACCATCCGCTTCAAGATATAAACCAGTAGTAAACTTAGTCTTATCTTCAGTACGTTGGTAACGAACGTATTCAACAAGTGCATGGAAAGCATTGGGTGTTAAACCTTCTTGAGCATCTTTGAATATTTGAGCTAATTTAAGACCATCAAACTCAATAGTATTTTCACCATTATCAGCAGCTTCCATCCATTCTTGAACCAAAGTAATAGCAGGAGCTAATTTACCTGATAGTAATACTCTTAGTTTATTGATGGATTCAGGACCCTCATTGTGTACTTTAATACCTAATGCTTGTGATACAGCTAAATGGAAAGCATCAATATGATCTTGGTTATTCTGTAAATCTAATGTAGACCAAGTAGGTAAGAATACTTCACGTAACAGTTTACTGGATTGGATATTGTATTTACCCAACATCATTAAACGACCAACCTTAGTAATGGTATGAGGGAA
>ERZ795056.3800-NODE-3800-length-15928-cov-6.693442_pt1 | contig 15928 bp, 17 predicted proteins | sample MGYA00375140_ERZ795056 | MGnify/ENA primary metagenome ERZ795056 (study PRJEB30185, sample SAMN05720227) | activated sludge metagenome | isolation source: Anaerobic digester | place: USA | collected 2015-03-09 ... | reverse complement strand
TGAAGAGGTGCTGCAGGGGTCGCCCCAAGCACTCCCAGAAACGCCCTGCCCTCGCTACGAGATCCCGCTCCCGGACCCAGGCGTGGGGCACCGTGTCAAAGGGATTTAGGCTCGCCTCAGGCCGTTCGAGTTTCACCAGCCGAGCGATCCGGATCGCCCCCAGAGTACTGGTCGGCCGGCCGAGCCAACGGATCGACACGAGGCTGCCAGCCGTCAGCCTGCTATCCGGATGGCGGCACAGCCACTCCACGCGCAGCACGGCCCTCTCATGGAAGACGACCGCCACGTTGAGCAGGTTGCGCTCATTGAAGGGCAGGCGCTCAATCGACTGGACCCGGAAGACCAACGGGAGGTGGTCGATGACATGATCCGGCTGGGGCAGCTGGCCCACCGAAAACACAGTTTTGCGGGCATCAGACATGGTGATGAGCTCCTTCAACGACAACGTTTTGTGCGGAGGACGCAAAGCGCTCACTCAGCAAGCGCTCGAAAGCGGATCCATCTTTGCGGGTCAGGTTGGGCACGTAACGGGAATACACCTTGAACAGCATTTCGGTGCTTGTGTGCCCCATCTGGCGGGCAATCCACTCGGGGTTTTCCCCCGCGGCGAGCCACAATGTCGCGGCGGTATGGCGGGTCTGATACGGCCGTCGCTTCTTGAGCCCGAGGTGCCGCAGCAAGGGGTACCAGATGCGTTTGGTGATGTTGTTGTGGTCCAGCGCGTGACCCGTGCTGCCGCAAAAGACGAAGCCCTTCAATCGTCCGGAACGAGCCATCTGGCGCTTGAGCGCGTCGGACACCACTTGGGACATCTGGATGTCACGCACTGACTCGATGGTCTTGGCGTCTTCCTCCACCACGCCGAGGACTATGGTTTCCCGCACGAGGATCAGCTGGCGCTCGAAATCCACGTACTTCCACTTGAGCCCATCCACCTCGCCGGTGCGCATCCCGGTAAAGAAGCGCACCGTGTAGTAATCGCGGAAGTCCTCCCTTACGGTGTCGAGAATGCGTTGCACCTCAGCGAGCGTGAAGGGTTCGACATCGCTCTTGGGGATACGCAGCGGTTTGATGTTGTAGTAAGGACTGGTAAATTTGTACCGGTCGGAGGCTTCTGCAAGGATCAGGCTCATCACATTCATGATGGCGTTGATCCGGCGGGGCGACAGCGTTTCCTTCTTCCGGCCTTTGACTTTGGCGAGTTCGGACCGGAATTGGAGGAGTTCTTCCCGCAGGAGGCTTCCGACATCCCGCGCCCCAAAACGGGGCAGCAGGTGCTTGGTGACAATGTCGCTGACTGTACGCTGGTAAGAACGACGCCAGGTCACTTGGCTTTCCAGCTGCCAAGTCTCAGCGAAAACCCCGAGGGTCGGACGAGTGATGGAGGCGGCAACAGGGACAGGCAGTGGGGGAGCAGAGGTCGCTGCAGGGCAGTCTACCTGGGCCATAGACTGACGCACGTCAGCCTCCCGCGGCGCCTCACTTCCCGCGGCCGCGAATGTTGCGGCGAGCTTGCTGCCAGGGAAGAAGGCCGAGTAGTCAAAAACCCCTTGGTGAATCTCCAGCTCGATACGCTGCAAGACCTTTTCCAGCCGGCGCCGGTTCGCGGGCGTGTCATCCAACAAAGTTTGTTCTCTGCAACGCACGCCTTGAAAGCGGAAGTCGAAGAACAGTTTCCCGGAGTCGGCCCGGGCTCTGATGCTAGCCATGGCGAGCCTCCTTCTGTGCCGTCTGGGCCCGAAGGTGTTGTCCAGACTTCCGAGGCGCCCCGGGAATCGCAGCAACCCGGCACGCCACCCCGCTGGCCATGGGAATCGTGACTGAACGGGCGTGCTCGGACTGACCACGAGTCGGCGTTGCGGCCTGGACAAGCCCCGCATCCAGGGACTCGAGAGCCATGTCTTTCTCGATCTGCTCCCATACGTAGAGGATCTTTCGACCCCCGAATGGACGGATGTAATGCACACCCTCGAGCAAAACCGAGTCCTTCAGACGTTCGCGGATGGTTCGAACGTCGTACTTGATCCGAGCGGCAAGCTCGTCTGTAGTTAGGTAGGTGTTAGCGGACATGAGGACTTCTCCGTAGAATTGATCTTTCAGCAGGGCGTTTTGTTGCTCGATAGCTTCAAAACGATCTACTAGAGACCATTCTACACAAAAAGAAGACCTGTCAAAGACCTTTTTGACCTTCTAAAGATCATTTTTTGTATTTGGAGCGCAACGTGATCAAGTGCCACCTATCCCGCCTCCTTGGCGAGCGGAAGCTGAAGATCAGCGACGTCACACGGGACACGGGCATCAACCGGGGAACGCTGACCCGCCTGTATCACGAGACCGCCGAGCGCGTAGAGCTCGATGTCTTGGACGCTCTATGCGCCTACCTGAACTGTGGGCTGCCTGACTTGCTGGAGTATCAGAAGAGTGAGCAGGCCTCTCCACCCCAACTCCCTGACAGCAACGGATAGGCTGAATTAGGGAATCACGCATGTATCGGGGCTGTGCCCGGCGGGCACGGTGCCTGAAGGTCAAACCCTTCACGATTCGCAAAAAGCGGAGTTTTGTCCGGGCACAGGATGGGCACGGTTTGGGCACCGAGTGGGCACAACCTTCAACCCGATCCCAAAAAGCAAAAAGGCCCAAGCACCTAAATGCTTGAGCCTTAACGCTTTTGTTTGGTTGCGGGGGCAGGATTCAACACTTATTTTGCTCCCAGCATCCTGTTAAGCCTCGCCACGAGCGGGAAACATAGAGCAACATTACGCTAAAATATGTGAAACTAACTCAGTCAATTGAGCAGCAGCATTCGGCCAGGAACTGCCCGTCTTCACATCCTCATTGCGGCCTGTCCGATGTCGGCTCAACTCCGTAAGTTGCCGGCATGCGTCTCTTAAAAACCGTTATCGAGACACGAGGGCAGGTCGTGACCTTTGCTGTCATTCGCCGCCTTCTGGTTCCAACGGTCGGTTTCGCTTAATAGGAGGAAATTAATTCAACAACTTCTTCCGCAGCTTTGAAAAGTGAATAATCCGGCTATTTCCGGGAGAGGCAGGTGAAGCCACCTTGCGGAACTTATGAATGTTACCATCCCCCCCCAAGAGGTGAAGTTCATCCTCACTGAGGAATGCAATTCGGTCGTCCATCGTTTCCGGGTCTTCAACGGGCATATTGGATTCCCACACATCCCAAATAAGTTGGGCCCCACGGACAGCCCAACGACCGCTGGACGTCATCGGCTCCGCCATGCCCATCTCAAGCACGCTTGAGAAAGTCCCATCACTCCGAATGCAATAGGATGCCTTCCGTTCATCGACATCGCATTCCCACTGTCCATCGAATTGCTGTACCTCATAGTCAATATCGAGCACAACCGGGTCGTCGGGAGAAAGGCGATGTTTGTTCTGGCTTCCAGGCGTGTAATCAATTCCATATGATTTCAGTGATTTTACTGCCGCCTCGACGCCTGCATCGGCAGCCTTCTTTAGCCACTTCAGAGCAATCATCCAGTCGCGTTTCGTACCAACGCCCTCTGCAGCCAGATGCCCCAGCCAAAACATGGCTTCTGGCTCCCGCTGGCTAGCTGCCAGGCTCAACCATTCAAACGCAACTTTAGGGTCACGCTCGACCTGCTCACCAAACAAGAACATCCGTCCGAGTAGCAACTGAGCAGCTGGATGCCCAGCATCGGCAGCTTGACTAGCCCAGTGGCCTGCCATGAGGAAATCACGGTCATTGCCGTATCCGCCGGTGTAGAAATGCTCGGCAAGCTTAACCTGGGCAAGAGCATGTCCTTGCTCTGCAGCTTTGGTCAACCAATCGCAAGCCTGACTCAAGTCCTTGCTTACACTACATCCGTGGTAATAGCAGATGCCAAGCACGAATTGCCCGAGCTCATCGTTTTGCGTTGCCGAAAGGCGAGCCCATTTTATCGCTTCGTCGTGGTTCTGTTCGAAGGGCTGCTGGCCATACAGATACAGATAGGCCAGGATGCCTTGGTCGTAGGCTCTGCCACTCATCGCGGCGCGCCTGTGCCAACTGACTCCTTCTTCCAGATTCACGTCACAACCGATTCCCTGGCTTAGACGCCATCCCAGCTCAGATTGACCGACAAGGTTGCCGGCTAGTGCAGCTCGGTGGCACAACTCGAATGCAGCTTTTTCATTCTTGATAACGCCCATTCCGTTCTGGTAGAGGTGTGCGAGCAAGAGCATGGCTTCGGCGCTACCGCCTGCAATTGCCATGTTGAGCCACTTTACCGCCTCGGTGCCATCAAGCGGGATTCCAGTATCACGGACGAGCAGGCGGGCCAATGCAATCTGAGCTGAAGCCACACCAGCTTCCGCAGCCTGCCGATACCACGGTTCGGCGCTGCTGTCACTGCCATTCACCCTCGTCTCAAGAAGAGTGCCAGCAAGATAAGCGCAGCCCGATTCACCCTTTTCTGCACCGAGCATGAACCAGCGAAGCGCCTCCTCAATCGATTTTTCAACACCTTCACCATCGAGATAAGCTCGACCAATATACCCGGCGGCTTCGTACAAACCGGCATCCCATGCCTTTCGATACCAGTGCAACAGGTCCCGCCCTGTTTCATTAGTAGCAGGAGGGGTCCGTGAATCAAGGTGCCCCAGGGCCAGCATGGATTCCTGCTGACCCGATTCAAGTAACTTGAGATAAATGAGTTTGGCTGCTTCGTAATCCCTGTCAGAACTATGCGCCTCGGTGTATATGTAAGCTAGGGTCTTTGCGGCAGGGTGATAGTTCTGCTCTACCAGCGAGAAAAGTAATGCTTTGGCCTCATCTCGTTGAGAGGCCGACGTGGCCTCATCGTAAAGAGTCTTGGCGAGTCTCATACCCGCAGATGGACTCCCAAGCTCATAGGCTCTTCTGAGAAAGCCGACCGCCTTTTCTATGTCCCTGTGCTGACCGTGGAGGAAGAAACGACCTAGGGTTTCTGCCCCAAGTGGGTCTCCAGCCACCATTCCTATTTCGTAAAGGGCAATGGCTCCATCAATGTCCTGGGGAACGCTTTCGCCAGCCAGCTTCAGGTTTGCCAGATTGTGAGCGGCCCGGGGTTCTCCCTTGCTCGCGGCTAATTCATACCAGCGTGCCGCAGACACATAGTCTTCGGCCACACCACGACCCACGTCGTAGAATTTACCCATATGAAATTGAGCCACGACATTTCCAGCAGAGGCTAACGCCTGAATGCAGGCAACTGCCTCCGGAAAAAGAGAAGTCGAGTTGCACAAGGTGTTGCCAAGCTCCTCGAGGCGGGCAGCTGCATCCGCAAGGTGTGCCGCATTGGATGGACAATGCTCAATATAGGCTTTGAAATCATCAGGATTTCGGCTCTTCTCGATGCAAGCCCAGAGTGTTGAGTCGATGATTGCGTCGTCAAAATTCATGGCAAAGACCTTGTTTTTTGTTACAAGAAAGACCGGCGCGACCTGGCTGCTCACGGGGCAAGCTACCTCAGGTGCTCGGGACATCCCCTGCACATCTCAACGTACAATAATGAATCATCAGCTCACCAGATGAGCCAAACATGGACCGGACAGAACGCTTCTACCGCATAGACCAACTTCTTAACGACAGGAAACTGGTGAAGACCGCGGATTTCCTGTCGGAGCTTGGCGTTTCGCTTGCCACATTCAAGCGAGATTTGCTCTATATGCAGAACCATCTACATGCCCCCATAGTTTACGACCGATTCTGCGGGGGCTATCGGTTTGAACAAAGGCCTGCCGTCGGCCCAAAGTACGAATTGCCAGGACTGTGGTTCAACGCGTCCGAAATTCATGCGCTTCTGGTAGCGAAGCATCTGTTCGAGGAAATTCAACCTGGCATCCTTGAGCCGCATATCAAGCCACTCATCAGCCGACTGAAAAGCCTACTCGACAGTGGTGACCACTCGGTCGATGAAATTGAGAACCGCATAAGCATCGAGACACCTGCAAAGCGACCGGTCGACGGCAAGATATTTGGGCTCTGCGTGACCGGGTTGCTGCGGCGCAAGCAACTCAGCATTCGCCATCGCAGCCGTTACAACGAAGATATCAGCAATCGTCATGTATCCCCACAGCGACTGACCTACTACAAAAACACCTGGTACTTGAACACCTGGTGCCATGAACGACAGGCCCTACGAAGTTTCTCTGTAGATGCTATCGAGCAAGTCAATATCTTGAATGATGGCGCCAAGAACGTGCCGATGGCAGAATTACAGGCGGTACTTGAAGCTGGGTACGGAGTTTTCTCAGGGCAAGAGGTTGAATGGGCCAAACTGCGCTTTACGCCGTACCAAGCCAAATGGACTAGCACCGAAACCTGGCATGCCGAACAGAAGGCTTACTTTGAGGCAGATGGCAGCTATGTTCTGGAGGTCCCATATTCCAGCGACTCTGAACTGGTGATGGATATTTTGCGCTACGGACCCAATGTTGAGGTTCTATCGCCAAATCACCTCCGTGAGAAGGTCATAGCAAAACTTAAGAGCGCAGTCGCGCAATATATCTAAGGGGAGAAGCTTTCTACAATTTATTAGCGTTCCCTTGGAAAACATAGGCCCGATGAAACGCCAGATAAGCCTCCTGCTGCTCCGAGAACGGGGGGCCAATGACTTGTTGAGGCAGAGCCCAGTCGGCTAAGACACAATCTATGTCGGCAGCCACAAGAACATGCCCTGCTTGGTCGAAGCTAATGTAACCACCGTCAAAGAGGTGGTCGGCATGAGGGGAGAGCATGAGTCCGTTATTTCCGTCCAAACGCTCTTCGTTGTCCGAATCTACCCAAGGTTTTATATGGCTGGCGCGCAAAAATCGTGGGTCACTAACCCCTGTCAGCCTACAGTATGGCTCTGCGGTCAAAACACGCCTACGAAAAATTCCTTGCCCACGACGCGCTTTGATGAGCTCAATCTTATCCGTCTCAAGGATTGTAGTGTCAGTCTTAATTACTTCTTCTGCCCGTTTTTCACGTAACTCCAAGTCGTCTAACGAATCCTCACTCATGAGGATTGCGTCCAGGGCTTTGGATAAGTCCGTCCGTGCTATACGCAGATTTCGTCCGCCACCAACTTCGGGCAAAAATTTTATGCCGCGCTTCTGCAAGCACGTCTCATGCCTTGCTTCAATTACATACCACTTGCCACCCGGATTATTTACGACCACGTCCCAGGCAGGTTGAGGTCTGTAGGCTCGTCCCAGAGAAAGATATCCCCGGAGCTCCCCGTCCACGCCCCGCCCTAGGTTATCTGGATGTCCATGTTGCAAACTCCATGTAAACCCCTTGGCAGTGCATATTTGTACAAAATTCTTCAATTCAGCCAAGTGGTTTCCATCGGCAAGGTTCCATCCGCGAAGCAGGTAACAGCACTCGTCAGATGAGACCTCCTGAACTTTACGGTCGGTGACCAACGCTCCGCGCGCATGTGGTTCGATTTTCAGCTTGAAGCCAGGCCATTCCATTGACTATGCCTTTGAAAATTCAAATCTAAATCCATACTTGACCAATTCCAACGAGGGAACCATTTTTGCGGCGGCCTTCGCCTTATGGTCAAAATCAAACGCGACTAGCATTCCCCGAATTTCTGCGGTGTCCTCTTCAGCCGCAACATCGCCCATATAGCTCAAAATTTGTGCCACCGCTCGCTGTCCAGCCATCCCCGTTTTCAACTCGATAACGACTAGTCGACCAGTGGCATCTCTAGCAGTAATGTCTATAAATCCTGAATCTACACGTCTCTCTACACCATCATCATCCGCCTGCATATTGGCTTCCAACTGCCCGATATTTATCCGCAAAGCTCTTTGCATATGCCTCTCAAAGCCAGGCCAAGCATCAGGTGGATTTTCATCCGCCTCCTCTTTTGCCGGCCCCGATTCTATGCCAATGCGGTCACCTTGCTTGTACTTGAGGTATCTACCAAGCGTTGCGCGGTAGGTTGCTAGGCTGTGATAAATGTTTCCATCTATCAAAAGCCGTGTTGGATTTTTAAGACCGTCCTTCTCATCACGACGGGAGTATGCGAACTCGCGCAGCAGACTGGCAAATGCATCGCGCTCAAAGTTCTCATCAAGGTCAGGATATGCTCTACGTATTCTATCTATACGTGACAATTGAGACGCAATTGTATTAGAAGCATATTCCTGAGCATTTAGCCACTCTTCGAATGTCATGGTTTAATCCCTCAATTGACTGGAACTACAATAGCGATGCTGCCTCCACACGTCCTTTAACTCGAAACAACCAGAACCCACTCGCTTGTATGCCGCTCGCCACGGCATGCTCGATACAGGCTGAACTTATAGCTCGCTTGCATTCATGCAGACATTGTGCAAGGCAAGAAGCTCACAGAGTGAGCTATCCTGACAGAATGCTGCCTACCTCTCAAGAGCGGGAAGTGGCAACTGACCCAAAAGGAGAGCGGCCACTTTCCTTGGATACGAATGGCTGAAGTGGGTCGGAAGCTGCTGTTTCATCCTACATTTTTCGAGCAGTCCTCCATAACGAAGCCTCGGCACGGAATATCAATACATTCAACATATTATGGCGCCACAGAAGCTTCAGCGCAGCGCTCGCTCAATGAGGTTTCGTGGTGTTACGCGGCAAAAGCCAGCGCAACAGCCAACGGCGCCACGAGGGCAGAGCCTCCAGCCACGCAAGGGTGGCGCCCGGTTGCGCGTCAGCAACGTCGGGACAGGAAACGACGGGCTTCAGGAACAGTTCAGCGAGAACGGCATCGGCCGGTTCGCCGGCCTTCGTCCGTACAGCCAGGGTCTTGAGCGCGGGGTGCAACTCTGCGGGCACGGTGATACTCAGTTGCTTGAGCCCCTGTTGCTCCGCCTTCTCCCGGCTGCGACGGACGCGCTCGGCACCGGCTGAGCGGGCTTTCTGCTTCTCGTCCGTTACCCAGGCACGGACCGGCTTCAAGCCAAGTTCGCGTGCGGCGCCAGCCACATCAAGGGGGATATCATTTACAGCGGTGTCAGTGGTCGGGTTCGTGGTCGAAATGGGGTTGGTCATATCCTGCTCCGTTACATGAAAGTGTTTCATGTACGTATAGGAACGCCTTCCCCGTTTTTTATCGGGACTCAGAAATTATTTTCCCAGTCCGAAGAAGAGGACCACGGATTGTGCAGCGAGTGAATGTCGGTGCCCCACGGGCTGCCGCCGACGTCGACACCGCCGACGTTGTCATTGGTCATCGGGAGGCCGGTGGCCGGATTGATGGGATTGCAGGACATGGTCTTTCTCCTTTCGAGAGAGAGGTTCGCCCCACCGACCATCGGCGAGGCGGGGGACATTAATCTTCGTTGGACATCAGGATGGTGATGACAGGGGCGCAGTCGTCGCCGGGACCGATATGTAGGTGCAGGGTCGTCAGCCAGGGGCGGGTTCCACGTCCGCCGCATGGCACACGTTAGAACTGAAACGGAACGCGTTCCCCCTGGGCTTTGCGTGCGGTAATCGCGGCCATCCACAGCACATCCCAAAGCCGACCGGACTCGTCTTGGTGGGTTTGGCGCTGGTTGTCGGTTTCACTCCATGTCACACAGTCCGCCCAAGCGGCGGCAGTCATCGCCACCGGAAGGCGAAAACCCGCTTCACGGGCCGTTTCGGTCACATCAACCAGCGTGCCGTCAGCTATCGCGTCGGCCCGCGTGTACGCGCAAATCGCGTTGCCAAAGAGAGATTCGAGGTCGTCAGTGGGTGTCATGGTCTTGCTCCTTTAAATCGGCCGGGTTCCAAGATTCCGAGCCCCTCCTGCTTTCCCGGCTTGGCGTAGAGGGGGCTTCTGTGTTCTGCCGTATTTCCTGAGTTCGTCGCCCTGGCGGACTACAGCACCCTGGTCAGCAAGGCAGCCAGGAAGAGCGCTACCGAAGCCGCAGCCCGCCAGGGAACGGGTGAAGGAGCGCACGCGTGCCGCAGGCTCTTGCTGGATGGCCGGCCAGGGTGAGGGTCGCCATTGGTGGGCGACGAACTCAGGCGGTGGAAGGCGCTTCCCCTGCGCCGGAGCCGGCTGTCGCGGCGGTCAAGCCGCGACACCTCGCACCGTCTGACAACAGTCCGTGCCACGACAGACGCAAGCCGGAAGGCGCGCAGTCGCTGGGCGGCAGCCGAGCGACGAAGGGGAGCCACGCGCAGCGTGGGGCACGGCGTCCAGCCGCAGCCCCTGGCATCAAGCTCACCCCAGGGAGATTGATGCCAGGCTTGGGGGGAGCCGGTTGGCGCTGGCGGCCCCAGCCGAACAGAGACGCGCCCACGCGTCGGCAGCCAGCCGGGGGGCAACGCCCCGGCGCCCCGGGCCGCAGGCGCGGGAAACCTGGTTGGGTCGAACATAGTGAAGACCAAGGCATCAGCCGCAGCCGGTGCCCCGTTCAGCGGGTCCGGTCAAGCAGGTTTCCCGCGCCTGGAACGGTGCGCGAAGCGGACCGTGGAAGGGGTGGGGCGCCCCCGTTTTTTGGGACACGGGCGACGTCCAGGAGCCCGAGCAGCCGGCCGACCGTCCAGGGCGGGGAAAGGCTGCGGTGGACCTTGGCCGCATCGCGGCCATTCGCTCCCCCTAGTCGCCCTCCGTTGAAGGGGCAAACGAACAGGGGGAACGTCGCTATACGAGTTATCAACCGACATGGAGATAGCTCATGACAAACAAGGACAAGGACGGACGAGAAATCGCCCGGGAGAACGAAGTGCGCGTGCTGAGGGCGCTGCACCGCTTCGGATGGCTGCGCACCCGGGATTTGGCGGCGCTGGTCTGGCTACGTTGGGCGAGGAGTCCGGTCGGAGAGCCGGACCTGACGCCTATCCTGCCAACTGCCTCCGGCCTGCGGATGGCGCAGAGGACACTCAAGCGCTTGCGTGACAAGCGATTCGTACTCAGTAGCCGAGCGCCAGACGGCAGCCTGATTTACGCGCTGGCCGAAGCCGGCGCGCGTCTCTTGCAGCACATTGGGGTAACGGCGGTAACAGGCAAAGACCTGATGCGCACGTTCAGCAGCGCGCATTACCGCCACCGCTGCGTCGCCAACGAGATTGCCGTCGGTGCCATCATCGAGGGCTTTCGCATAGCAACAGAGCGCGAGATAGCACAAGGACTCTGGTTGGGTGGAACGGACGGTATCGCAGGCAAGAAGCCCGATGTGCTGATTCGCGCGGGCGATACAGCGTGGTGGGTCGAGGTCGAGCGGTCGCGGAAGAATGTGAAGGACTATGCCGCCTTATTGAAGTGGCTGAGCACGGCGGCGCAGGATGCCTTTCGCGCTGCCGGCCCCTTGCTGCTGGGCGAGAAGGTACGCTGGGGGAAGGTGATTTTCATCTGCACGCCAGCGTTCCAAGCGAAGCTGACCCGCGACTTGACTGCGGCGGGCTGGAAAAAAATTCACCTCGACACCCTCATAGCGTTCAACACGTCGCTATACAGTTTCAAGGACATCACATTTTCATAATCAAGGTCACGGGGAGCGGCTTGGGTCGGCACCGCTCCGCACATTTATTTCTCATCACAGTAAAAATTCAACTGTGAGGCCAGGGGGACGCGTTGCCGGCCCCCTCTGGTTTTTTTAGGCCAGTAACCCTTGAGGCGCTTTTACGCTCTTTTTCCAAGTAGCCATAGTAGCCCGCTGTGCGGGTTTAAGTAGCCGCCGGAGGCCAGGAGCCACACCGAGTAGTGTGGCAGCGATTGCGCTGCCACCAGTAGCCAGGGGTGCAAGAAGAAGGGTGCAATTTCGCCTATATAGGCATTCATTGCACCCTTGAATTACGGGGCCTTCCTCTACCGATTGCGCGGTTCTCGCGTCAGTGGAATTGAAGTGAACTAACCGCGTCTTGATTACCCAGGAGCTGATAGACGTAGCGATTTCCAGGCAACGTCAGCCGCTCAATCAGCCCCTGTTGGACAGCCGTTTGAATGAGCTGCTTGGCGCGGCGCTCTCGAACCGAGAATGACGCCATGACATGCTCGGCGAGCGCCTGAGGGAGACAGGATTTTCCATCCAGAAAGGCCGAACGCACCACGTCCAGGAGCCGTTGCGACTCGGCCTCGGCAGCTTCATTGAACAGCAGCCTATTCGAGTCTCGGTCTAACCGCATCTCGTCGGGCTCTTCGATATTCCGTGCGCTGAATTTCAGGCTGTAGCGCGCCCCCTGGCCGGAGCGGACGTGCAGACTCATCACCAGGTCGGCCTCGCCGTGAATTGAGCTCGCCCCACGCATGCCAGCGGCGCCGAGATTGACATCCTCCTGCCCGCTCGCCGGCTTGCGGGCATGATGCAGCACCACGTGAGCACGGTCGGCCGAAGCCACTCGTACGGCATGCATCACAGCACGCATGGACGGATTGTCGTTCTCGTCGGCGCTGTGCATGCGTGCGAGGACATCCCACACGACGAGCTGCACGCCGAGCTCTTTAACCTTCGCGGCAAACGTCGCGACATCGTCGGCATCCTTGATGTCAAGAGTCCGTAGCGCATTCACCGTAAGCAGGTTGCCATAGCTACGGAACAGACTGACGTCGCCGACCTGGGCAATCAAACGCTTTCCGAATCGCTTCGGGCGCAGCTCCAAGTTCACATAGAGTACCCGGCGTGGCGCGGGGACGCTCCAGCGCAAGAATCGCCCTCCCGATGCTACGGCGAGTGCCAGCTGGCTGGCCAGCAGGCTCTTGCCCGCCTTCGGCGGTCCAGACAAGACAACTTGGTCGCCCTCCTCGATGAGTCCAGCGACTATCCAGACGTCCGGTTGATGAGCGGCGGCAATCAGGTCGGTGACGTTGTCGATAGCGAGAGCCATTGCCATCAGGACACCTCCATCATCAGGCTAGCTTGGTCAGCGTCACCCGGTGGGGTCCCCACCTGGCCGCCAACCATGAGGAGGTCATTCCAGTCTTTCAGCCTGGGCAAATGCCGCCGCACGGTTCGTCCATCGCCAGCCAGCGATTTCAGGAGTCGCTCGCTTGCCGCTTCTCCTGCTGCATCGTTATCGTAAGCAACAGCGATGTCCGCAACGCCCAGCTTTTCAGCCAGTTGAAGCAGGGCAGGACACTCCGGCAGAACCCCGGCGGTCGAAACGATGCACGTTGCCAAGGCGGGAAACAAGGCGTGGTAGGCCAGGGCATCCAAGGCCGACTCGACCACGACCAACTCAGTAGGCGTCGTGGAGGACAGCGTGAAGAAGCCGGCGCCACGGCGGCTGCCGGGCGCCATTCCTTTAAATGGTGTGGTGCCAGTCCCGCGCAATTCCGCACCGGTCACGTCCCCGCTGGGCGAATGGCAGAGAAACACCGCATTGCGTCTCGAGTCTGGGTATAACAGCCCTACATTCAGCACATGGGTAACGATGTTGGCCGGCAAACATCGGTTCCGCGTCAGGTACTCGGACAGGCGCGGCAGATACTGTGGGCAGGGCTTGGGGGCCACGAAGGGTGTCAATCCTGGAGGGATGGCGATAGGCCGCGTCGCCTCCTCCCGGTTGCGATGAACGCCATCCGTCCCATCCTGTAGTGCCATCAGGGACGCCAGCGCGGCTTTGAAGTCGCTCCCCAGGACGTACATAGCCAAGTCGATAGCCCCACCGCCACCACGGCCGGCGTGGTGGTCAAAGAAGCGTTGGCTGTCTTCACCCTTGCCAATCCAGATGGAGCACCCGGCAAAATCCCAGCGCTGCTTGTCCTGCGGGCTCCTGCAGCCGCCCAGGAGTGCAGCGACGTCCTCCAACGGCAAATTTCTGGCGCGGTTCGCGTGTTCCCGATAAGCCGTCATGCGGCACCTCCGGAAGCGCTGGGGATGCTTTGGAGCGTCCAGGGTGCTTGGGAGACGGATGCAGCCACGTCCAGCGCGCTCTGGAATTTGGCAATGGCACCAGGAATGACGTTCATGCCGACGGGGACCGGCAGGGCAAAATTGAGCGACAGCACGGGAGCTGCCAGCGCCCGAAGCATGTCACAGGGTTGAAAGGGCATTCGATACTCCGAAAGTGTGAGGAGTACCGTATAGGGATGCGTTACCCCCCACCCTTTGTTTCTTACAATCAGTTACATTTTAGACGACTCAAAGGCCCTGAGTCCGCACAGGTGCTCCCTATACGTTGTCCCTAGTTATCGGACAACGTAATGGAGCACCAACACGAGAGCGCCAGCAAAGGCGCCCTATCCGACGCAGAGACTCAACTTATCGCACTGATTGCCGCGATTGCCATCGAACAAGCCATCGCGGAAACACGCCAGCAGCTCCACATCCAACAAGAAGGAACCGCCGCATGAAAGCCGGCATCTACACGCGCAAAAGTACCGACAAACAAAGCAAGGCGTCCACGGAGGACCAAGCCCGCAACTGCCGCGCTTTCGCGGCCCGTGAAGGGATGGTGGTGACCCACACATTCTGCGACGAGGCCATTTCCGGGACAGTCCGTGCCCGCCCCGACTATAACGCGATGTTGCAGGCCGCCGAAAAACGACTTTTCGACGTGCTGCTGGTGGATGACCTCAGCCGCCTGGCGCGCGATGCCACAGAGCAGGGGCTGACCCTCAAGCGACTGAAATTTCTGGATATCCGGGTGGTGGGCGTCTCGGAAGGTTATGACTCGGACGCTCCGGGCGAGAAGATTCACGCGGCAGTCAAAGGCATACTGAACGAACTCTATGTCGACAACATCCGCTTCCAAACCAAGCGCGGACTGGAAGGCCGGGCACTACAAGGCCTGAGTGCCGGCGGCCGGGCTTACGGCTACGACTCCAACCCAGTTATCGAGAAGGGGCAAGTAGTCGGCCACGCGCTGTCAATCAACGAGGAACAGGCTGTCGTTGTCAGGCGAATCCATCGGATGTTCGCTGACGGGCACTCCCCAATGACGATTGCGGCGAAACTGAACGAAGAAGGCGTGCCGTCGCCCCGCGGCGGCACTTGGGCACGCTCGGCGATTCACGGTGACCCCAAGGATGGCAGCGGCATTCTGAACAACGCCCTGTACGACGGCCGCTACATTTGGAACCGTGCCCGGTTCGTGACCAATCCGGATACCGGCAAGCGCACCCGCAAGCCAAACGATGAGTCGGTATGGGTGGTCACAGAGGTACCCGAGCTGCGTATCGTGCCCGTCGACGTGTGGGCGAAAGTCAAGGCGCGGCAGCAAGCCATTTCCGATAAGAGCAAGCTGAAGCAGGCCGCGGCCGGCGAGCAGGCACGGACCGGCGCCGGCCCGAAGTACCTGCTCAGTGGGCTGCTGAAGTGTGCGGAGTGTGGGGCCAATTACGTCATCGTGGACCGCTACCGGTACGGCTGCGCCAAGCACAAGGACCGCGGCGCGGCGGCATGCTCGAACGGCCTCAAGGTCGACCGGAGCTTGGTGGAGCGCACGGTGCTGCACGCCCTGAAAAAGCGCCTGCTGACGCGGGAAGCCCTTGAGCGGTTCAAGAGCCGTCTTTCGTCGGAAGCCAGCCGCCAACTCGATGTTGCCTGCGGTGACGTTAAGCGGGCCGGCAAGCGGCTTGATGACGTCAAGCGCCAAATCGGCCGACTCATCGAGAGCATCAAGGCCGGCATCGACCCCATCATTCTGCGTGATGAGCTGAACCACCTTCAGCAGGAGCGCGACGTACTGGAGCGCGAGCATGCACAGTCGCAAGGCTCTGCTCCGGTCGTGTCGGAGGTCATCGCCATTGCTATCGCACGGTACGACCTGCTCATCGCCAATCTGGAGAACCTGCTGATGGCGCGCATTCCTGAGGCTCGGGAGCTACTGAAGGCGCTCTTCGGCGGTCCGCTTGAATTGCTGCCGAAGGAAGATGGAACCCTAGAAACAAAAATGGCCGGCATGACTGCCGGCCTATTTTCGCTTCTTGCTCTGACTCCCGATTTTTTTACCGGCAGTCAGATAAATGTGGTTGCGGGGGCAGGATTTGAACCTGCGACCTTCGGGTTATGAGCCCGACGAG
>ERZ795056.3798-NODE-3798-length-15940-cov-11.011268_pt1 | contig 15940 bp, 14 predicted proteins | sample MGYA00375140_ERZ795056 | MGnify/ENA primary metagenome ERZ795056 (study PRJEB30185, sample SAMN05720227) | activated sludge metagenome | isolation source: Anaerobic digester | place: USA | collected 2015-03-09 ... | reverse complement strand
TTTGTTGTGTAGTGCCAGGGAGTCCAAAAAACGGATCAGCTGACTCATCCAGGGCCGAATGCAAATGGAACGCACTTAAGACCAGGATACCCGTACCTCAGCGACGATATTCTATCGATTGAGGGACTTTGTGGATGGGAACTAGCTAGTTCCCATCCAGAAACTAGTGCGCGTCCCCCACTGGTCGGTGGGCGCGTAGTCCCTCCTCACAGCCAGCACGCTACTCCGGGCGGGCGCCACGCTCATCGGGCCTGCTCGCTGCGTTTCCGGATGGGAACTAGTATGTCTGCCGCAGAAGGCCCCAAAAGTCAGGCCACAGGAAGGGAACTGTAGGTGTTTGGCTCGCGCACCTGTCTGCCCAGAAGGCCGTAGGCCCAGCCAAGACCGCCGGGCTGCAGCCCAATATTGCGGTCACCAAGCAGCGTAACCATGCTTGCTTATTGCAGTCTTCCCTAAGCACTCAACACGGCACCGCGAGTATGCACAAGAGCGACCACCGTTTAAGTGGATATCTTTGATAAGATGGCTCTATCCGTATGTCTGACGATCATGGCAAGGAGCCTGCCCAGGTTAGCTGCCCCACCTGTGGCCAAGACTATCCTGCAGCCAGCGTGCATCGCTGCTTGTATGAGCGGACGACGGAGCAACCATCCAAGGGGCAATCGCCAGGGGAAGAGCGTAGCGAGCCGGCCCTGCGCTCGATGAGCATCGAGGTTGGGCAGATCCTTGGCGGCAAGTATCAAATCGTCAAACGCCTGAGCGAAGGCGGCATGGGCACCGTGTATGTTGCCCGTCACACCGGACTGGGCGCGCTGGTGGCGCTAAAGCTGCTGAAGGGCGATGGGAACCCACTGTTCGAGCAGCGCTTCGTGCAGGAGGCGCAGTTGGCCTCTAGCGTGCGTCATCCCAACATCGTCTATCTATCCGACTTTGGCTCACTGCCGGATGGCCGCTCGTTCCTGGTCATGGAGTATCTGCAGGGACGCACACTTAGCGATGCCATGAAGCAGGGCCCGTTTGAGGTTCAGCGCGCCTGCATGGTAGCGCTGCAACTAGTGCGCGGCATCTTGGCAGTCCATGCCAAGGGCATCGTGCACAGAGATTTAAAGCCAGACAATGTCTTGCTCATCGAGCAGAGCGGTGTGCAGGACATGGTGAAGATCATCGACTTCGGCATCGCCAAGCGCGCCAAAGAGAGCAGCATGGCGACGACGAACCTGGGGCCAGATGGCGCCCCCGCGCAAGGGGCAGAGCTGACGCATGCAAGTGGCTCTGAAGACGCAGCAGATGAGCACGGGGGCGATTTCTCGCCAGAGCATGCCGCGACTTTGACTCGCGCTGGAGCACTGCTCGGCACTCCGGGTTACATGGCACCAGAACAGATCCGCGGCGGCAAGATTGACCGGCGCGCGGATCAGTACGCGCTGGGCTGCATCCTGTACAAGCTGATGGCGGGCCGCCCCATCTTTGAAGGCAGAACCAGCGTCGACCTGCTGGCCATGCACCTGATGGAAACCGCAGTGCCGCTACGTGAAGCCGCGAACCGACCAGAGATATCTGAGGCACTAGCAGCGCTAGTCATGCGCCTGGTCGAAAAGAAACCGGAGAAGCGCTATTCAAGTCTGGCTGAAGTGGAAGCAGCGCTGCTGGCTGAGCTGCAGTTGCCCCCAGAGCGGGCCAGCTTTACCACCGGAAAAGTACCGGGAATACGCCTTGGCAGTTTTCCAACCGACAAGCTGCCGCGCGTGGTGCAAACGTCACGCAAGCCGCGGCTGCTGGCTGGCATCGGTGCGGTAGTGCTGGTGACTGGAATGCTCGGCGGGTGGCTGTGGCAGCGACGGTCCGCGCCAGTAAAGATTACGGAGAGCGAGCTTACAAGCTATCGCGAGCAAGCGACACGGCGACTATGGGAAGACGTGCGCGATGCAGATCCACAAGTGCGGATCTCGGCACTAAGCGCGGTCGGCGCCAGCCATGAGCCGCTGGCACTGCCGATTCTGTCAGCGATTGCGCAAGGCAGTGGTTCGGATCGCGAGCGCAGTGCCGCGCTGCTTGCAATCGGAGAGCTTGGCGAGCGCAGCGGCGCGACCGTGCTATCAAACGTGCTGGCCAAAGCGTCGACGCCCTTTGTCGCAGATGCGGCGGCACAAGCGCTGCTCATCGCGGGGGAAAGCAAAGGAGTCACACACTTCGCGCGACGCATGACGGGCAAAGATCCAGTGATGGCAATGCGCAGCGCCGTGCTGCTGTGTGAGCACGAGTACACCCCAGCCATCACGCGTCTGTCCACGCAGCTGGCCAGCAAGCAGGTTCCGGAGATCTTTGAGATCGATACGCTGACCTGTCTTTCGCGCGCTGGCAGCATCCGCGCTACGGAGCTTCTTCGAGGGTACTTGTCAGCCGCTACGCCCAACGAAAAGGCGCTGCTCGCTGCAGAGCGGCTGAGCAAGCTCGGGCTGAGTGCAGGCATCAGCTATCTGCAGCAGTTGGTGCAAGAAAGTCCTACGACGCGGCTCAAGGCAGCAATGCTACTGGCCTCTCCAGTGGAGAAGTCCGGGCTGCCGCTGTTTCGGGAGGTGCTCGCACAGAATTCTACTCCGCTAATCGAGCGCGCCATGGCTGTGGCCGCGCTGGCGGAGAGCGGCGAGCTAGTGGATCTGCCAAACCTTGCCGCGCACCTTGCGACCGAGCAGCCACCAGCTGTACGCATCGCAGCGGCAAGCGCGATCTTGAAGATCACCAGTCGCGCACCAGAGCTAGGCCGCAAGCTCGACCTGCGCTGGGCGCGAGCGGGGATGAGTGACTCAAACTGGATGGCACGTCACTCCGCGGTACCGCTTTTGGATGCAAGCGCGGAGACAGAAGCGACGGAACTGCTCTCGCAGGCACTGCAGGACGAGAAGGTTCAGGTGCGTACGCGCGTGATTCAGGTCATCAGCCGCTCAAGCAGCAAGGACGCGCTGAAGCTGCTGGAATCAGCGCTGAAAAACGAGAATGCAGCGGTTCGCGAAGCGGCGCTGCGCGCAGTGGTTCAGGTGACACGCTCGGCCTATCTGCAAGGTGGCAGCAGTGCCAGCAGTGTCCAGAAGTGGCTGCGTGGACTAGCCAAGTCCGACGACGAAACCCAACGTGCAGCCGCGCAGGCCGGGCGACTGCACCTTGGTGAAGACGATCAGTGGGCAGAGCTGAAGAAGCTGAAACTGTCTGCAGATCCGGTGCTGCGAGGCCTGGTTGCGTACGCGGCAACTTCGGACCGCGAGCTGATTGCGCAGCTACTCACCGATACCGACCCTTCCGTGCGCGTCACTGCGGCACTGCACCTGGCACAGCTAAAAGATCCTCGTGGCGCCCAGATCTTGCGCGACGGTCTGGCTAGTGGTGGAGCGCAAGCCCTGCGCGCAGAAGCCGGCCTCCGAAACTTGGGTGAAGCACTGACCGGAAAGACCACGCTGGAGCGCCTGCATCGCAGCGAATCGGTAGAAGAACGAATGGCCTTCGTTGAGACCGCGGGAAGTCTGCCAGCAAGCGAAGCGCTGGCCCTGCTTAGCGAAGCGGCCCACGACGTAGAGCCGTATGTACGACGACTCGCGGCGGAGTTGGTCGCAGAACTACCAGATAGCGTCGAGCTGGGACCACGACTGGCGGTGTTGGCGCACCTGAATCGAGATCAGTCACCACTGGTGCGCACGCGCGCCGGAGTGCTGCTGTCCCGCATCCTCCATCAGACCCGCGCCGCCAATTCACCGGAGCCAAAGCGCGTCATCCCACCGCTGCAGCGAACTTTTCAGCCAGAGAATGAGCCTCCGGTTGCCGGCGAGACTCCGCAGCCCACAGCCACGCAGCAAGGAGAGCTTAGCTTAGCTGCGGAACAGCCGATTCTGTTCCGTATCGATCAAAGCGGCTGGCAGCGAACGCCTGCACGACCGGTGAAGCTAACCGTAGGCCCGCATCGGCTGCTATTTGTCGCCGGCGAAAAATCGATCGACGTAACTAGCAACGTCAGTGTGCTGTTCGAGCTTCCAGAATCAGCCGCCGAGCAGAGCCTGCGCACCGGACGCGATGCGCTGGCCAAGCGTGACTACCGTCGCGCGCAGAAGCTGTTTGAAAAAGTCCTCTCAAGCTGCCCAACTGCTGCCGAGCTAACGTCTGCATGTCGCGCGCTACAGGCCGAGGCCGGCTATCTGCTGGGCAGCTTGTTTGAAACGCAAGAGCGCTGGGGCGAAGCGGTTACGGAATATCAACTGGCCGCAGCCAAGCCCGCAGAGATTCCAGGCCGGGTCAACTTTCACGTGGAAGCCAAAGCAGCACTGACTGCGCTGCTACCTCGAGTCGGGCGCGTCATTATTCCGCAGACTAAGAAGCAGAAATGCACGGAAGTGACACTGTGGATGGCGGCGGGAAAGCATGAAGTCATTGTGGCCGGGAAAAAAGTTCCCGTGGTGGTTCGTCCAGGAGCAACAGTCCTAGCAGGGGAGTGCCCAAGCGATGACTGAGGTTTAAGAGTGAGACTCGATGCTTAAACTGCGGCTGCTGCTTGTGGTGCTTCTGGTCGCTTGGTTTGGAACTCCAGACTTGGCAGGAGCACGACCGGCGTCTACTGATTCAGCAACGGCAGATAAGTCCAGTGAGGCATTGCGAAAAGCGTATCGCAGTAAGCCCGCTCCGGAGCTTTTGCTGCAGCTTGGCCTCTTGTTGCAACAGGAAGGACGCACGCTTGAAGCCCGCGATTACGTGCGGCGCGCGCTGGCAGAGCTACCACCAAGCTACGCAGGAACACAACGCGCGCAGGCCGATGAGCTGCTAAAAAATATGCCTCCCGAAAGCGCAGAGCTGCGACTGACCGGGCTGCGAAGCGCAGTGGTGATTCTGGACGACAAAGTCGTAGGCGTATTGCCGCTGCCGCTGCCACTGCTGGTGAGTCCAGGCCCTCATCGCGTGCAGCTTGAGCTAGCAAACAAGCACTGGCAAATCGAAGTCACAGTGCCTACGTACCGCGCTGTGGATGTCCGCTTTGCGCAAGATAGCAACGCTGCGGTCGTGACGACTCCACCCTCTGTGCTGCTACTTCCAGCAGCGGAGCGAGAAGGCGAGATTCCGCTCGCTTTGTTAAAGGGTGTCGAGCGCGCGCTGCGACGAGCAAAGCTAGCGCGGGCAGCCATCGAAGGCAGACCCGCTGCGCCTCTTGGAGGCAAGGGTTGCGTGGACTCTCTAGCTTGCCAACTGCAGCTAGCAGAGCAGAAGTCGGTCGACTTTGTGCTGACGCTGCGCGGACAGAGCTTGGGCGAAAAGCCAGCCGCTGCGTTTGAGCTAATTGACGTTGCGGTTGGCGATGTTGCACTGCGCGAGGAAGTCAGCTGTCCGGGCTGTGACCTAGCAGCTCTGGCTACTAAGCTTGCCGATAGCATGGAGCCCAAGCTCGTAGAAGCAGTGACACGAGCCCGCGGCGAGATCATGGTGACCTCCGACCCTGCCACTGCAGAAGTCTATCGCGGCAAGATCAGGCTTGGCGCAACACCGCTGAAGCGACCAGCTTGGCCAGGCGCGCTGCAGCTGTCTCTGCGACTGCCCCAGCATGAGCCACAGTCCATCACGCTGAACGTGGTCGAAAATCAGGTCGCAAAAGAGACCGTAAAACTAAAGGCGCTACCTAGTGCAGTGGCCGTGATTGCACCGCAGCAGAGCGCCCCGCCACCACCAACCAAGCTACCGCGCTGGCGATTGGCACTGGGAATCGCAGGACTTTCGGCTGGGTTATTTACCGTCGGCGTCGGTGCTGCCGCTCTGGCCGTGGATGGGCGCTGCACCACAGAAGTCGTGCCGCCCGCGCAGGTCTGCGATGCCGTGTTTCAAACGCAGCCGCTAGGCATCGGGCTGACCGTTTCCGGTGCACTGGTGGTTGGTGGAAGCCTGCTGTTCATAACGCTTCCCTCCCGACGGTAAATACACGCCAAACTACCGACCTGCCAATTCAGCTACGATGAAACGATGGGGCAAAATTCTGGTGCTATCCGCGCGCTGATCCCGCTTCACTCACTGGCTCTGGCAACGACACTTTTGCTGAGCAGTGGCTGCGATGCTTTTTTTTCCTCTTTCGTCACTCCGCATCCTGATAACTGTGTCGTGACGCCTGATGCCTGCACAGCAGATGAAGTCTGCAATCAGGTCAGCAAGCGCTGCGAGCCGCGCATCGACTGTCGCAACATGACGCTGCAGTGCGACAACCGCCAAGTCTGCAATCAAACAACGGGGGCCTGCGAGGCCAAGCCGCTGCCGCCACGACTGCCATCGCTGGGTGGAGCCTGCATGGACAGCGGGGTCTGCTGGGAAAATCCCACTCCTCAAGGCAACGACCTGTATGGAGTGTGGGGATTGAGCCCCACCGACTTGTGGATGGTCGGCAACATCGGAACCGTCCTCCGCTATGACGGGGCGCGCTGGACCAAAATGACCACCGGCATCCAAAGTGACCTGCGCGGGGTCTGGGGAACCTCAGCAGCCGATATGTGGGCCGTAGGCAATGATGGCGTCATCCTGCACTGGAACGGAACCAGCTGGAAACCTGCGACCAGCAACACCACCATCGCACTAAAGTCGGTCTGGGGTACCAGTCCAAGCAATGCGTGGGCCGTCGGTAACAACGGCACTCGCTTACGCTGGAATGGCACAGCCTGGGCGATTGAGGCCAGCGGCGTAACAGATGACTTGAGCGCGGTCTTTGGCACCGGACCGAGCGATGTCTGGAACACCGGAACCAACGGGCAGCTGCAGCACTTTGACGGTGCCAGCTGGTCGAAAGTTAATCCTGGTGCGGGCTCGACGCAGCTACGTGGCGGCTCGGCACTGGACCCGCAGAATGTGTGGGTGGTCGGCAACTCGGGCGAGAGCTATCGCTGGGTCATGCCCTCCTGGGTGCGCAGCGTTTGGCCATCGAAAGAAAACTTGTATGGCGCAGTGTCGCCATCTCTATCGAGCGTCTTGGTCGCTGGCGGAGCGGGAACGCTGCTGTGGTGGAATGGCAGCAGTTGGGCAGGCGTGCCAACCAATGTCTCCCGCGATCTACGAGCACTGTGGTTTGACTCCGTAAAGTCAGTCTGGGCCGTTGGCCAAGACGGCGTTGTGATTCAGACGACGACAACGACCCCGCCCACAGCAGCGACCCTATCAAAAGGACAGCTAACCACTCCGATACGCTCGGTCTGGGGCAGCTCTGGGGACAATGCTTGGGCAGTGGGAGATAGCGGGCTGATATTGCGGCGGAAAGCCTCAGGGTGGGAGCAAGAGCCCAGCAACACGACGGTGCGGCTCAGTCGCGTCTTTGGGTTCGCAGGGGGACGGGTCTGGGCCATCGGCAACTCTGCGGCTGCCGGCACCAGCACATTCTTGGAGCACGTAGGCAGCACTTGGACCCCAATCGCACTGACTGCGACCACGGGGGCAGGAGCAGACCTTGACGATATGTGGGGTCGGGACGAACACAGCACCTGGCTCGTAGGCGGTGGCGGTTTCGGTAGCGCGCTGATTCTAAAGTACGATGCTGGGACGCTGACCAAGCAGACCATTCCGGCTCAGGTCACACAGCACCTGCGAGGAATTTGGGGCGTGTCACCCAGCTACATCTGGGTCGTCGGCGACGGCGGCGTGGCATTGCGCTTTGATGGCACGGCCTGGACCCAAGTTCCCACCGGCACCACGCAGGACCTGCGCAGTGTCTGGGCGCGCAGCGAGTCCGAGGCCTGGGCAGTCGGCGCCAATAACGTGGCGCTTTTCTACAACGGCACAAGCTGGCAGCCAGTGCCAACGGCCACGACGGGCAGCCCAAACTTCGACAAGGTCCACGGCATTACGGACAGTGGCCAAGTGGTAGCAGTGGGCGACGCTGGCACGATTCTCCGCTGGAGTCAGGGCGCCTGGAGGACGGTGCCGACAGTCTCCGACCAAGCGTTACATAGTGCGTTTGTATTGGACGAGGCCAACTGCTGGACTGCGGGCGACCGTGGCACCATCCTCAATATCACGCCCTAAGCGATTGCCACATCGCTCCCAAATGATTCCGCAAAGCCCAACCGCACATCAAGTACCGGTGGTACGCGATTACTGGGACATGATGGCTGACAGCATCTTCCCAGATTCTGAGCAGCAAAACATCGTTCCGTAAACACCGCGAAGTGCTTGCAACTCGACGAGGAATTTCGCGGAACGATGCTTTTTTGCTCCCCAGATGAGGCCGCGCAGGTTTGAGCGCTCTCGGTAAGCATGTGCGGCTTTCGTGCCTTCATTGTAGCAGCGTGCAGCGCAGGCACTCACTGCTTGTAGACCATCCTTCCGTCTTCGGATGTCGCAGCGCGAACTCCTTTGTCGCCTCAACCTCATCGGGGAGCACCCTGTCGTAGCTGGTCGGCGCGCGAGGAGTCTCCGCAAGCGGTTCCTCCTCCGCCCGCGCTCGCCAGGAAAAGTAGACGCAACGCGGCACTCCCAAACACGCCAGAATCGGTTCCAGAGGCCACTCGCTCCATCGCTGCGTTTGCTCGACCACCTTAAGCACTTCCTGCTTTTTCTGTGCGCTCAAAGGGACTCTTCCTTCCAGCCCTAGACTTTTTTCAACACCAGATTCTCCGCCATGATCTAGGCAACCACGCGGCGCATGCGCTCCAGCTCGGCCAGAAGTCGAGCAGTCTGAGCATCGGCCTGGCTCTTGCCTCGACTGTCGACCTGCTGCAGCGGCGCCGTCGTCGCCTGCTGCGCCACCGCCCGCCACTGATAGACAAGCGCCGGACTGACGCTGTGCTTACGACAGACCTCCGCCAGCGTCACCCCAGGCTGCCGAGTCTCTTCCAGAATCGTCCGTTTCTCCTCGGCTGTGAATCCTCGGTAGCTTTGTTTTTCCATCGCGTGAGCTCTCTGTTTCCGCATCCTGCGCGCCAGCAATCGCCGTCGCTACGATGCTAGGTGGATGAGCCCGCCTTGCAATCTTAGGAGCGTTCAAGAGTCCGGGTTCGGGTGAAGCTACACACAGGCATCGCCGTCCCAGAAGCAAGAGCAAACCCCCTTGCTCCAAATGGGCAGCTCGGGCCGGAGCTGTAGTTTCCATCGCTGATAAAGCATCTCCGCAGACGGAAAGTCGGCCGCGCGAAGCGAGGCGCTGAGGTGGAGTCCCGTCGTGTGTCGCGCACCTCACCCGCGGCTATCGCCGCGACCTCTCCACCCAGTGCAAAGGTGTTCTTCATCGAGGAGCGTCCTTAATTCTCTGGCATTGGATCTAGCTTCCGCACGTCTTGACCGGCGCGACACGGGGCGATGCAGCGGCTTTTCGCTCTGGTGTTTTCTCCTGCCGACCCCGTCTGCAAGAAAAGGCGCTTGCAGGTCGCCTCACAACTCACGTCGCGCGCAGCGCATCCACCGGACGCAATCGGGCTGCCTTCCGCGCAGGGTAGAGCGCCGCCAGCACCGTGCTGACGACTGCGAAGCCCACCACTGCGCACAAGAATCCAAAGCCGACATTCGGCCGGATGATGGTTAGCTCGCCCCCCGGGGGACGCAGCGTCACACCACGCCAGCCAAGCCAGCGCACCAGCAGATACCCCGCCGCCGAACCGCCCAAACCGCCGAAGAGTCCTAGCGCCACTGCCTCCCACAGAAAGAGCAGCATGACCTGCCAGCGTCGCACTCCCACAGCGAGCATGGTGCCGATCTCGCGCACCCGCTCATAGACAGACATCAGCATGGTGTTGATGCACCCGGCTGCGACCAAAACGAAAAGCACCACCGCGACGAATCCCAGCGCGTAGCGGTAGTTGTTCGTGGCTTCGCGTGTGCGGGTGTCGAGGTCATACCAGGATCTCACATCGTAGTCGCTGCCCAACGCGGTGCGCAGTCGCGCCGCAATCTGATCGACCTCATCCAGATTGCTCACGCCGACGATGTAGGCTGTGACCTCCCCCTTCATGGACAGGAGCTCCTGCGCGAAGCTCAGCGTTACGGTCGCTTGACGCTTGCTCTCGCTAAAGTGGCGAATTGGCAGGAATCCCACAACCTCCAAGTCGAGCGCATTGAGAGGGGCATGAGGGCCTGCGGACTGCACGACCAGCGTTGATCCCTGCTTGGCACCTAGTGAGTCCGCAAGCGGCTTGCTGATGAGCACTTCCCGCTCATGTCTCTGACCAGCGCCGAGCGCACGAGAGCCCAAGGTGAGGTTGGTGAGCCGCTTCGTGCAGACCGTGTACTCGACCGCTGGGTCGATCGCCAGAGCCTTGAGCACCGCCGCCTCACTGCCGTTGGATATCACCCCTTCAAATCCGATCTGCGGAGCGACGGCTGTGATACCCGGCACAGAGAGGATGCGCGCGACCAGCGCTGGATCGTGCGGCATGGTCAGCTTCAGCGGATTGTCCGATCCGATGTGGTCGCGGCGATGAACCTGAATCGCACCGCTCTTGGAGAGAACGATGATGTCGACCATCACGTCTAGCAGGCTCTTGGCAAAGCCCTGTAGAACGACGAGGGCCGCCGCACCTATGAAGATGGCCAGTGCGGTAAGCAGCGTGCGGCGCTTGTTGCGCATCAGGTTGCGCAGCGCGAGGAGGAACAGTCGCATACTACAATGAATCCAGCGCCTCAACGGGACGCAGCCGGCTGGCTCGCAACGATGGCAGCAGCGCCGCGAGCACAGCACCAAGCGCGGCAAGAGCGACCACAGAGAGGACGTAGCCTGGGCCGATGGTGGGATGAACATGCAGCGGCTTGTCGAATATTCCGGCGCGTAGAAGCATTCCTTTGCTCCCCAAATAGAGAACCCAGCAGCTGCCCACGACTGCGCCGAGCAGTGCGCCGCTCACACCGATCAGCATCGCTTCGAGTAGAAAAAGGGTGAGGATTTGCCATCGTCTCACACCGACCGCCATCATGGTCCCGATCTCGCGGATCCGCTCAGACACAGACATGAACATGGTGTTAGCGATGCCCAGCAGCGCGACCAACAGGAAGATGCCCCCCAGCACATCCAGGACGATGTTCTGGATCGCGATTGTGTCTTCGACAAAAGCAGCGACATCGCGCCACGACGTGACCTCATAGGTTGGACCCACTGCCGCCTGGACCAGCGGCTTGAGCTTCTCGGCATCGTCGAGCTTGTCGATAGCGACCACAATCTCAGTTGCTCGCGGTCCCATTCGCAGGACTTCCTGCGCCATGGCCAGCGGAACGAACCCAAACTTTTTTTCAGGCGGCGGCATATGGGCTTGGCCGTACATGCCGACATAGTTCAGATCGATCGCGTTGAGCACACCGTCCTTGTCATTGGCGAGCAGCGTTGCGCGCTCTCCGATTGCGACGCCAATCAAGCGGGCGAGATCATGGCTCAGGATGGTGGACGCCGGGCCCGACTGAGCGAGCATGGCTCCGACAGAGATGAGCTCTGCGCGGCGTGGACAGACCTCGAACTCGCGGCGCGGATCGATGCCGGTGAAGACCGCGAAAGCGGTGGTGTCGTTGGCGTTGGCCATGCCAGGGAAGCTGATGCGCGGCGATGCCACCTTAACTCCTGGAACCGCAGTAATCTTCGCCAGGAACACATCGTCCGCAGGAAGGTCCAGCTCCAGCGAGAAGCTGACCGAGTTTAGGAATCCCACGCGATGCACTTGCAATGCGCCGGTCTGGCTTAGGACCACCTCATCGCGAAGAGTTGCCTGAAGTCCGCTCAACAAGCTGCGGACGCTCACCAAGATGCCAATCCCCAGGAACAGCGCCAAAACCGTGAGCAGCGAGCGGCGCCGATTCCTCCACACGTTGCGAATCGCGATCCGCAGCAGCGGGGGGAGCAGCAACGGACCGAAGGGCATTCCTTTTAGCATCGGGGGCGCGGTCCCATCTGTTAAACCGCTGAGTCTCTGGTTGCGCTGTCTCAAAAAGCGACGGGCAAGCTCACGAGGCCCCGGTACGAATAGGAGTTGAACCATGTGAGGGTTTCAGTCTTTAGATGGATATTGGGGAATCGCTTCAAGATGGCAGGAAATGCTATCTGCGCTTCCGCGCGTGCAAGTGTGGCGCCAATGCAATAACGAGCTCCCACTCCAAATGCCAAGCTCTTTTGTTCGCGCCGACGAATATCCAGGCGTTCTGGATCATCGCATAACCGCGGATCGCGATTGGCAGAACCAAAGACCATGTTTACCTGATCGTCTTTTCGAATCAGCTTGTTGCCAATTTGCACATCTTCGTACGCAAAGAATGGCAGAAGTTGCACTGGCGTGTCATAGCGCAAAAGCTCGTCAACGGCCGAACCGATCAGTCCGGGCTGCTGTTGCAGGAGCGCAATTTGATCGGGATTGCGCATGAGCGCGAGCAGGCCATTTCCTATAAAATCAGACAGCGAGCCGTACCCGATAAGCAACAAAAGCATAAGCATTCGCAGCAATTCTTCATAAGAAAGCTTATCGCCTTGCACGTCAGCCTCAATGAGGCTACTTACCAAATCGGCGCTGGGGTTTTTACGACGCTTTTCAATCAAGTCCTGAAGATATACAAAAAACTCAAGTCCCGCGATTTTGTGCTCAAGATCGATCTTTTCCAGTCCTTCTTTTCTTCTGATATCATTATATCGCCTGAGCGGGGCGGTCCATTTTATAATTAGCTTATGGTCAGACTGCGGCACACCTACTAGCTCTAGTATTATGTAGAGCGGTAGCAGTACGGCGAACTCCTCCATAATGTCCATTTCGCCGCGTGACTGCGCAGCATCGAGCAGTTCATCGGTGAGCGCTCCGATGCGCGGCAGCAGGCTCTCGACAGCGCGTGATGAGAAGGCCTTGGTGACAAATGAGCGCAGCCGGGTAGAGTGCGGAGGATCGCTGAACATGATGCTGCGCGACTGCCAGAGCTCTGGCTGCTGCTCGATCGCGCGTCGTTCTGCCGGCGGGACGCGCCCAATCCGCGGATTCGACAGGGCTGCCAGACAGTCGGCATAACGAAACAGGTACCAGGAGCCCTCTAGCTCCGGAAACGCCGGAACACCAAAATGGACCGGGTCTTGCGCTCGATACTCCCGATAGGCTGCATAGGGATCCGGGTGCATCATCGAAAACGGATCAAACGGAGGCAAGGTGACATTTGGCATCGCAGACATTCCTCTGTCTTGTTAAGGCGTCGGGGTCAGGCTTGCTCGAGCGCTGTGAGCTCACGAAGCAGAGCCGCGTAGGAGTGCGTCTGGCTACGCTGGCAGAACCACAGCACGGCATTCATGACCACGGCTTCAAACAGGAAAAAATAGAACGGCGAGCCGACCAGCATGCTCACAAATAGCGCCAGGGTTGCGTTGTTCAGGCTGAGCAGCGAAGCGAGCTTGACCAGTGCAAGCTGATGGTGACGATAGAGTTCGCGGGCGCGAGCGGCCTTCTCTGGCGGGCCTTCAGCCAGGCGCATCAACGCCGCCTCCAGCTCCCGGTCGTCGCCCGAGACACGCCGCGACACCCTGAGGTAGGTGTGGGCCGAGAAGGACGAAAAGCGTCCCCACAGGCCCATGCCGATCTCCTTGCGGTTCTGCTCCAGCTTGTTGCGAATCCAGCCAACGCCGTAGACCCAGCGCCGATAATTGCGTCGTGCAGACTCGTAGCAGTTCGCCTGGAAGACTCGCGAAAATCCGCCCACAAGGGCCACGCTCCAAGCGACGGCTGGCCCCATGGTGCGCGCGGCTACAAAGGTGACGGTCACGTAGAGCACCAGGTGGCCCAGGTGATCGCAGATTCCATCGACGATCTCGCCCGTGGTCGAACTGGTGCCGGTTCGGCGGGCGACTTCGCCATCTGCCCCATCGAAGACGTGCCAGATGAATTGAAAGCAGAACCCGACGAGCGCGGCCCAAGGCCAGTCGAGAAGAAAATAGAATGCGGCGGCCGCCATCATCATGACGAGCCCCAGCACCGATACCGCATTGGCGGAGATGCCCGTCGGGATAAGCAGCGTCGCCAGGCCGCGTGACAGCGGGTGAATCACGAAGCGGTTTGACAGCTCCTCGATCTCAATGGGACGCGAGCGGGCTCGCTCCTGCTGATGCGGCTCGACTTTGGCGCTCGTGGTCGGGAGCGGACTCTCTGGTGCTTTGCTCATTGCCAGCCTTGGGTTGCTCACGCTCCGCATCAACGCGGTTCCGGTGCAGTGTTGCACGATAGGGAAAAATCATTCGAATTGAAACAGAATCGTAAATAGCAATAAATACTGCGACTTATATGTGGCTTAGAGGGCGACCGTCAGATTGCTGCGCAGCTGACCGCAACGAAGTGCGCTTGGCCAGACTGCGTCATTTACAGACCTGAATATTTTCAGCGCGATTGAGCGCCGCGGCGTCATCGACGTCGATCCAAAAGCGATCGCCGATATCGTAGGTCGCGGCGAGTCCGCGAGCAGCGAGCCGCAAGACTCCTTCTGAGATGCTGCCGCCACCGCCCTGGGCGACATCCTCGCGCACTGCCCTGATCAGGCCAGGCGAGGCGAGAAAGATGCCTGTATCAAAGGCATTGTACTTGGTCAGAGCTTTGCCGATCCGGCGAATCCGCCCGTCCTCTGTGACATCCACCCGCGTCACATCGTCCAGATCGACCAGGGGGTTGTCCAGTCTCCGGTCAATGGCCAGCACCAGCTCAGCGTCGCGTGGCGATCCAGCGATGAGATCCTGGATGATGCTCGGATCGAATAGGTGATCGGCCATAAGCAACAGGAAGCGCTCTTCAACGAAAGGAGCGGCAGCGACTACCGACAATCCGTTTGGAGAGAGGAAGGCGGGGTTGTGCACGCAGCGCAGCTGTACGCCGCGCGCGCTGGCGATCTCGGCCAGGAAGCACTCCAGCATTGCGGCCTCGTAGCCGGTGACCACGACAAAGTCGCTGACGCCGGCCGCGAGTGCATCATCGATCACATGGGCGATGAGGGGTCTGCCTCTCACTTGCACCAAAGGCTTGGGGGATCCGACTTCGCGAAGGCGTGACCCCTGACCAGCAGCAATAATGACGGCTCTCACGCCAGTCCTTTTTAGCAACAGAGTTGAAAAAAATGATTGCTCAAGTTCTGGAGTCAGGTGGCAGGCGCTCGTGCATCAGCCGTGAATTGAGGTCAGCAGCCATGCCATGGCAAAGGGGGACATCGCCGCCACGAGGAATACCGGCATCCACCAGTGCGTCGTGGCGCCAAAGCGTGAGACCACGGCATTCAGTGGTCGATTGCACAGGCCTGTCATGATGCAAAAATTCTTATCGAATGGCGGCGCGTGATGAACGCTATGCTGCGATCCGCGCAGCAGAATCCCAGCCTGCTGTAGGCGTCGCACTGAAGCGGGCAGTTTCTCAATCGGTAGATGCGCCCACAGGTGCGCCATCTGCATGAGGTGCAAGGAAAGCACCATGCTCAGAAACGCGAAGTGCATGCGTGCATCATGAAAAGGAAGCACGATGAAAAAGACAATGGTGAGCGGCATGTGCATCACGTACAGATGCTTGTAGAGAGGCATCTGGTAGATGCCGGACGGGTTTTCGTGATGCGCCTGAAAGCCGGCGGCGAGCACTCGGATTGACGAGAGCTCTAGCGAGCGCGGGTTGTCGAGAATGATGTGCAGGAGACCACTTATAAGGTCTGTGGCCAGCACGCAAAACACGAGCAGGAAAAACGCATCGAGCCATGGCGGCGGCGCCTGCATCAGGACCCAAGTGGACCACATGATGCCCGCGGCCAGGAACCAGGTAAACGCACTACTGTACTTGATAGAAACCAACAGTGCGATCGTACCGCGTAGCCGTCACCCGATCAACGCCTCTGACCTGTTTGTCGCCCTCAACCAACAGGCCTCGACCGGTATTCCTCTCCACACATTGTTAGTCTCATGCGAAGTCTCATTCGCACGCACAACGTAAGCGCCCGTCCACCCCCATCTTCCCGCCGCCGCCCCCGCGCCTCAGACTCC
>ERZ795056.3792-NODE-3792-length-15963-cov-9.676201_pt1 | contig 15963 bp, 11 predicted proteins | sample MGYA00375140_ERZ795056 | MGnify/ENA primary metagenome ERZ795056 (study PRJEB30185, sample SAMN05720227) | activated sludge metagenome | isolation source: Anaerobic digester | place: USA | collected 2015-03-09 ... | reverse complement strand
TGAGTTTGGGAGGACTCTCTTTTTGACTGGAGTAGATCTTGGGGGGCACGTCACAAAGTATCAGCAACGGTGCAGGCACCCTCTGCTGCGCTGGTTAGTCTGCTCGCTCTGCTCGCGAGCGATCCTGCACGACTTAGGGAGCTGGAGAAGTATTGGCTGCTGCCTGTGGAGTTGCTGGAGTGAGAATTACGGGGCAGGCTATCCATGCAAGATAGAGTGCCTCGCGGGTTTCTGCTTGGCTTGTAGCCGACACTCTTTTTTGAATTGAGTATGAAGTGAGTAGCGCTGATGCAAGCCATCAGCAGGCACATCCCGCACTCCGGTAGATTATTTCGCATCCATCCTGCTACGTTGATCGGCTGAGATAGTGGATTCTACAGTGAAGTGTTACCAGACGAGGGGTTGCGCATCGGTTGGGTGAGGCGCAATGGATGGATCAACTCAGCCGAGCGCAGGGCCTGCCCTTCAATGCTGTTTGTATCCTGTATGTCTGGCTGCTCATCATCCTCCCACGCGGGGAGCAGGAGATGGCCGTTGGACCGCTGCTTGCGGTTCCTTCGCTCCCACTCCGAAAACCAGGCAACGAATTCCTCCCGGGCCCGCGGATCGTAGTCCTCGCGCTCCTGCTCAATGATGCAGTCTGGACCGGCCTTCCCCTCGCCTGCGACTCGCAAAGCTCCGGCTCGAGAGCTTACAAGACGCTCCTGCATGCGCACCGGGAATCGCTCTAGTTCCTCATCAAAGCGTCCCAGATGCCAGCGCTCCTGATGGAACATGCGGCCGCAGGGGTAGACGTCGCGCTGCATGTACATCAAGTTGTCCAAACCGGCACCACAGGTACTGCCAAACATCGTACAGACTCTGTCGGCTTGACCATGGATCGCGCGGCGGTAAGCCTCCAGATTCCCAATTTCCAGGGAGGAGAGCTCCATTGCCTCCGCCAGTTCTGCGATATAACGCAGTGCCCGGTAGAACTCGGCGTAGGTGAGCGGATTTTGATCTGCGGGAACATCCACCAGCCGGTCGAAAATGATCTTCTGTAGTTGGTGTTCCTGCGCAAAGGAGAAGAACTCAGGAAGCTTTCGGAGCAGTTCTCGGGTCAGGACAGTGTTGATCGCGACGGAGAACCCTGCCGCCCGCAGCACCTCAATGCCGCGTAGCACCTGATGGAAAGAACCCTGGCCGCCATGCTTTTTCCGGTAGTGATCATGCAGGTCTTTTGGCCCATCTAGCGACACGCTAGGGGTCAGGCCGACCTCCCGCATCTCCGCGGCGATGCGGTCGTTCAAGAGAACGCCATTCGTGACTGTGTAGAAGCGCAGTCGATGTGTAGGAGTGGCGCTCTGAAAACGGACCAACGCAGTATGGATCGCATCCCAGGACAATAGTGGTTCGCCGCTGCCAACAAAATTGATCTTGATGCGTTTGTGGACTTCCGGGCGCTGGCTATAGCGATGGGCACAGCCCAAGACTGTCTCTATTTCTTCCGAGGACAACGCTTTGGGTCCAGGCAACGCATCCGGAACAGCGAAGAAGTAACAGTAACTGCAGGCTAGGTTACATACCGAGTTGACTGATAGGCAGATACGCTCGATCTGGTGACTCATGATGCATCTTCTCGCTTAGGGAGCGTGCCGAAGAGTCGGTTGCCAGTGTCGGTTGCTCCTTTTCCTGTGTACTGGTTGGTTGACAATCGTGCGAGGAGGAAGTGGACATCCGGGCAACTCTGCGCCAAGCGCTCGGCAGTGTCCACTGGCGTCACGAGGCTCAGAACTACGATCATAGCTGGCACCTGTGCCCGCACCTGCGCTAGCACCGGAAGCAAGGTTGCCCCGGTGTTAATGACTGAATCGACAATCACTACAACACGCCCTGCCAACGACGGTAGCGAGCGAAGCATGGCCTCATCGAGGCCGTTCTCTCGTGTGGGGCTGACATGACACACCGCAGCCAGTTGGAGGATCTCGCGCACTCCTTCTGTGACATACAAACCCGCGCGGAGAAATGAGAGGATTACAACATCAGATTCCCCAGCGATTCGCGCGCCGGTACGCACGCCTTGAGGATGCTGAATCTCGCATGGCTCAATCGGCAGGAGTTCGACTAGTTCGTACGCCAACAGTCGTCCAAGGTCTATGTGAGAGCGCGCCAGTTGGACTGGGGACAGATCCGTCCGCCGTGATTGCGTAGCCAGGAGTTGGACTGCGTGACGGTTGGTGAAGTGGGTGAACGGCATGGTTACCCTGTCCCCAGTATCTGGTGCGCAGATGTGAATTCGATGCGTGGGATGCTCGGGTGCACATGCTCACAGTGCGAGATCTGTGAGAGCCCTGAGTGAGCGCACAGGTGCGGTAGCAAATCGGCGTTGCGACGGTGGTTCACTACCACCACCGCCTTCTCTGCACCTTGCAACATGAGTGTATCCACATCAGAGTCTCCGAAGGCGACCACGCGGCGCCCTTGCTCGATCATGTGTTGGCAGATGCGACCCTTCTCATCTCGCCCAATCAGGTAACGTGCGCCCGGGAAGATCCCGCCCAACACGTGGATAGAATCAAGTCGCGCGCGCGCCAGCAGGTTTGACCAGATCGGCGCCACCCCTGCAGTGACTATGTATACGTCTGCACATTGCGCCGCGTGTCGCAGAAAATCGGCAGCACCCACGTAAAAGTTTACTGCGGCTGCGACCTCTCGACACAAGAGACCGAAGGTCGGCTCGGGTACTTGCAAATACACCGAGGCGTGAAACAGAAACCCTGGGTAGCTATAGCCGTGGTTTGCAAAGGCCTCTTTGATAGGAGCCAAAGATAGGCCAGCGCGCTCTAGGAACAGGCGGCTGGTGTCTTCCTCTGTTAGGGTGCGATCGCCGTCTACTAAGATGACGGTCTCGTGTCGTGGGCGCAGCGTATCACCGTTTAGCTCCTCTAGGAGATGCTGCCAGTTTTGCTCAGGAGCCGCTGATAGCATTAGCTCTCCGTAAGCAGTTGGCAGAGCTGCTCCTCCAATGCAGGGTCCGTAGCATTGAGTAGATGAAGCCTCATCCCGTAGCATTTGGCGAGTCTCTGACACTCCTCTGTCTCGGCAAGAAGCTCTTCATGGATGAGCGGTTCGGCGCTTGGACGCTGACGCTTCGCATCGGCTTGGCGCCGAGCACTCAAGAAAGCTACAGGCGCATCAAGTAGGATCAGTTCTCGGAAGAACCTACAGTCCTCGTCAGTGAAGACCGGCTCGATCATGCCGCTCGCTCGCGAGCGCAGAGTGGCGTGACCATCACATAGGAGGTGCAATCCGCTTTCATCCTGCAGTTGCTCCATGCGCCTGATCGCAGCCTCGCGCAACTCACGCTTGCGAGTCTCGGGCATGTGATCGAAGCGGGGAAACTCCTCGCCGCACAACTCACGTAGGAGCATCGATCCGGTCAGGCTGTAGTACGCAGGAAGCCTTGGTGCCAGTGCGCGTAGCAGTGTAGTCTTGCCAACTCCTGAAACACCAACCAGGCTCAGACGGCGCAGCTTCTTCATCACTTCACCTCCGGGTAGCGCAAGATACGAAAGCCCACGCGCTTGGAACGCTCATGCGTTTGCCGGCTAGCACAGCGGAAGTGCTCCTCGTGTTTGCCCGAGCTACGGAATGGGAATCGCGTCCAAGCGCCGCCGCGGGCAACAGCATTGCGGCCATCAATAGGACCGACCGGGTCGGTGACAGACTCGCGCGAATAGATGCGCCGACCATCACGAACGGTCTCGTACACTAGGCCGTGCATGTCAAACAAGCCAAGTGCGTTGGCTCGTTTCAGGCCGACCTCGTGTAGGCGGCCCTCGGCGTTGCCTTTGTGCCAAGCGTGATCGTCGATGGGTGGAGTAGCACCGTGCCTCGAAGATTGGAAGCTGTAGTCACCAGTGGTACCCGCGCGGCACGCGTACTCCCACTCAGCCTCCGTGGGTAGCGCAAAGCCAGAACTGCCCTCAATCGCGTTCAGGCGCTCAATGAATTCCTGCATCTCACGGTAGCCAACGTGGATGACGGGAAATCTAGGCCCCAGCTCCCAGGGATCTAGGTGGGGAAGTATCCCCATCACCCGCTCCCATAACTCCTGCGTAACGGGGTAACGCCCAATCCAAAACGCGCGAGTAAGAGACACTTTATGGCGAGGAGCTTCCAGTGGGACTCGATCATCCCCCATCAAGAAACTGCCTGCAGGTACCAGGACCATGTCTGCCATAATCTGGGTAATTAGCGGGTCCTGCGCAACGGGCCGTGCGACATTGGGGGCGCTGGCTGGACGGGATGCTGTAGGTTGCGCTGTCAGGACAGCGGACGCAGGTACCCGAGGGGGCGATGGGGATGTACTCACGAGGGCCCGCGGACTCGGGGGGCGAAGCAGTTGCGGCGCGTAGCAAGCGAGGCCCGGTGCTAGCACGGATAGCTCGTCTGGCAGCAGGCGTTCGTCCGCGCCATATACCTGAAAGAGGAGAGACTTGTCTTCTTCCAACAGGAGGTCGCCATCCAGGTAGGCGACACGCCGCTGGGCCGGTGTCAGACCCAGCTTGGCTAGCAAGTCCGCGACGTCAAGCTCATCGGGAAGCCGGTCTAAGCGCGGCGTGAGCTTGATTGTGTCGGGCGGTAGAGAACCTAGGTCGTAATCAAAGGCCCCTGCGGTCTTGCGTGCGAGGAATGTCCCGCTGACCGCGTCAAGCCACCATTCGCCGGACCGGTTGGTGACCATGCGCAGCCTTTTAATCAGACCGCTCTCTCCTTCTTTATGGAAGGAGTCTGCCAGATCATCACGTACCGTCAGTGCGCCGGTTACCCAGTCTAGATGCACCCATCGCTGCTCCAGCAGTTCATGTAACAGAAGTCGCTGCAAGATAGCGTCCACAGGGATTGGCCAAGGGGGACGTGCGCTCAGCTCTGTGAGAGTCGCCCCGCGAAGAAGCGCAGCCACGTAAGTTGCCCACCACAGTTCATGCGGCTGGCTCTGCGGAATGCAAATCCTCCCGGTCACGCAGAAGCCGGGAAGTAGGACAGGGGTACGCGGGACGCCGTGAGGCGCGCTTTTAGATTTACTTCCCACGGTTCCAGAACTCCATCGCAGATATGAGGCCCGCTGAAGTAGGATCAACAGCCGCTTCCTCGTAAGCGTGCAGCACCCGAGCAAGACAGGGAGCCTCGCTTTGATGCTGACGGATGAGGTCTGCGCAGCCGATCACCACCTGCCGATAGCGTGCCCTCGAAAACATGACGTTTAGCCGCTCGTGCGCAGTCATGAACCCCAAAGCGCCACGCTGCTGTTGATTGTTCCGCACAAGTGACAAGACGGTTAGCTCAGCCTCGCGACCCTGGTACTCATCCGTGGTACGCACGATCTTCGCTGCTGGTTGCCCGCTCAGGCGAAGGCACTCGGCGTTGATGATTCCGTCAGCGATTAACAGATCCTTGTGGGCGTTGTAGGGGGTAAGCAGCACTAGATCCATCGCGGGGCCAGAGGGGATAGAGCGTAGATAACCACGCAGCACCTGCAGCTCGTAACTGCTCCGCCGCAAAGGTTGATCCTCAGCAGCGCTGGGGACCTTGCTACAATGCGGCGTAAAGAGCCAAAGTAAGGGGATATCAAGCGCTGCCGGGAGTCGCCCGTGTAGCGGTGAAGCTGCAGTCTTACGATGCACAAAAGGGGCACCGTAGAAAACCTTACCTATCAGGTCAGACAGAGGGCGCTCCATGCGAAACTGCTCATTCAGCATGAACCGTTTGGGGCGGTGAGTACTCACTGCGGCGCTCTGTGTTCCCCGACTATAGAGGGCCTGGAATGGACGTAGCCATTCGCTGTGCGCCGTGACATCGTTCCTGAAACGCAGAAGGCGTGCGGCCTCGGGGCCGAACCGTGCTTGCAGGTTCTCGCCGAATGCCGAATCGTGCGCGGCGTTATTGATGGCATTGCCAATGGCGCGCAGGTGCTGCTGCGTACGTTCTTCTTGGTAGGGCGGGAGCTGATTCTGATCTCCGATAAGAAGCGCGCTGTGCGCCAGAGCCAGAGCGTGAAGCAGCTCGCTTGGGTAACACTTCCCTGCTTCCTCCACGATGACTAAGTCGAAACCGGTGCTCTCGATGAGCTCGAGGAGAGACGCATCTAGGGTGGTGGCAAAGAACAGGTTGGCGGCTTGTGCACCTAGGGAGCGACTGCGCAGGTCATGATCCTTACCCGTGGAATTGGCCACTGCAGCGAAGAGGTGCGCCTGTGGCGCGAATGGTAGCTCGGCCACCTCGCGCTGTACTTCTGGGGGTGTGAAGGGGGGGAGTTCTTCGCCTGCTGCCTTCAAGCGATCGATGCGTGAGCGCGACATTGCTCGGTAGGCCCGGAATGCTAGGCGCTGTTCCTTGAGCTTAGTGGTGATGGTTTTAAGGATATGATTAAGAGCGAAGTGCTCCTTAGCGCAGACCAGAATTCGGGCCCCCGGTTGTGCTTGCAAGAGCTTCGTAACGACCTGAGTGGCCAGGTATGTCTTACCGGTGCCCGGCGGCCCCTGCACTGTGAAGATTCCGCGTGTTGCGAGAATGGCAGCGTCGAGTTCTGAGCGCTGCAGAGTGGGCATCGTAGTCGGCTCATTTGACGTGGGTGCATTCAGGAATGGAACGAGTGCCTGGTGCTTCGCGGCAAAGGGAGCGAAGATGCGTTTACGCTTGATAACTGCCAAGTCCCCCGTCTGAGTCGTGGATAGATAGCCGTCGTCGGGGATGCGGGGGCTGTCTGGTTGTGGGTAGCGTACGCACAACAGGGGGTTGCTAGGATCGACGCCAATCCACTGAACTGTTGGCGTATCTTTCGGGGGCACCCGCAGCGGATCCGGTACGGTTCTTGTTGCGCTCAACGGAGGGGTTGCTTGTGATTCCTCTGTCAGCGTTTCCCACAACTCTTGCGGCGTGGGACGGATCAACTCCGGATAGTGAGGATCAGACCAGCTCGGATTAACCTCCAGCCACACGTCCCGAGAGCCAGTTTTGGAGAGATCTTTTCGGACTTTGTAGCGATAAACTCGGGCCACAAATTCCAGCAGCTCAGCCTCAGTGAGTACGCTTACAAATGAGGGGGTAGCCCGGAGCTGCTGTACGCGCTGTAGCTCGGCGTCGACCAGCAAGCGAACCGAGGGCAATGGATTGGGACGCTGAAACGCTGCCCGCAGATCCTGTAAAAAGACGTCTTGAATGCCGCCGACCTGCGGATGGTCTGTCAGCCAATCCATGAGCGCTTGAAAAGATTCAGGGGTGGTGACCCCGCGCTGAGGAAGAAAGCAAGAGACAGGCGGAACCAGGCGTCCTTGCACGGGCAAGAACGGGGCGAATCCAACGATACCCTCATCTTGGCAGGCGCAGATGGTGTCAAGCACTGGGAGGAGCTCGTGGACCTTGAATTCCACCCAGTTCTCTGCCTTCTTGGAGCCTCCGTTCATAGCCTTGGCGAGGAGAGTTGGGTCACGATAGCGCAGTTGCAGCTGATCCTCTGAAAGCAGCACGTCCATGGGAAGCAGAAAGCGATCTCCCTGTACTTGCAGCTTGCGGTAGCGATGCAGCAGGAAATCGGATAGCAAACTACGCAGAGCGGGCTGCACCCTAATTGGGTAGACGAGGCCATCTGTAGACAGTGACCATCTGTCTGCCGATGTAACCGAGGACGCTGTGGGGCGGTTCATAAAACCTCTCGCCGAAAGAAGAGCAAAACATAGCACGCGTAGCCCGAACTAGGACTTATTCATATACAGCTGTTGATTCCGATTGGCTCCTGAGGCTACCGTCAGAGCAGTGGACCTGCTCAGGCCGCAGCTGATGAGGACAGCTCACGAGGCGACCCACTGTGTGCCCGCGGATCTACTTGTGCGGAAGGAGCGGTGTGGCGCTCGTGATTGGAGACGAAAATTGGAGAGGAGAGACTCGACAGCGGCAAATTCGCTCTGTTTACGCCCGGGATTGTGGCTATTCTGAGCGCCTCGAGGCGAGTAAGAAGAAGCCATGAATCCTACGTCACTGCTACCCCTGGTTAGTATTATCGCTGGTTCACTGTCGGATGCCGATGTCGTTTTAGCTTGTCGTCAGGTACTCGGCAATTTGGGAATCCAGCATGAAGCGCGTGTGCTCTCTGCGCATCGAACGCCCAAGGAGTTGCAAGCCTACGTCGAACAACTTGAGACGCGCGGGATTCGGGTAGTCATCGCGGTTGCAGGGCTTGCTGCTCACTTGCCGGGGGTTGTCGCAGCGCACACTCGACTGCCCGTTTTTGGAGTACCGGTTGTATCTGAACCGCTGGCGGGCGTTGACGCGCTGCTTTCGGTCGTGCAGATGCCGACAGGCATTCCGGTTGGCTGCCTTGGATTGGGCACTACAGGCGCAAAGAACGCAGCCTATTTGGTGGCACGGATTCTCTCGCTTAGCGATTCTCGGATTCGTGCGTCTCTTACTGAGTTCACGGAACGGGAGCGCTTACGGACCCTCGCAAGCGAACTACCGGCTCTGGCCACTTGAGAACCTAGCAGCCGGGCGAGCCGCCTCCATGCGGAGGGAGACCCAAGGGAACGGATGGGTTGTAGGTTGGAATCCAGACCGACGAGTTCGTCATGTGGTATGGCACAGTCTGGAGTCCCTAATTGACGGGCAGAGAGCCTAGGCGTAGAGCAGATCTCGTAAGGATTGACTGCGTACGATGCTGTCAAATGGGGTACTCATTTTTCGGAAGACTGCCTTGGCAAGGAACTAGGTGTAGGGAGGCCAATGTCGCGGCGAAGCTGCATTCCGGTAAAGGATATCGCAGCCGTCCCTAAGTAGGCGCGCTGGCGGGCTTGTAACGGCGACGCTCCCTCTGCCACTACAGTGAGGACTCGACCGCCCGCGGTGCGCAAGCCACTGGAAGAGAAGACGGTCCCACCATGAAGGAGCCAGGCTCGGCTGGTGGAACTTGCCACTGTGTCAATAGTGATTGGAGTACCGGTCTTGCTGGTCTGCGGATATTCGCTGCTGGCCAATACTACCGCGCACGCAGATCTGGCGGAGATAGGGAGTGAGAAGTCGCTGAGTTGTCCGGTGGCGGTGGCTTCACATAAGCGGAGGAATTGGCCATCTGGAAGTCGAGATAGAATCACTGCTGCCTCCGGATCTCCCAGTCGTACATTGAACTCAAGGAGTGCAGGACCCGCAGCGGTCAGGATCAGTCCAACAAACAGAAAGCCAACAAACGGGGTCCCACGCGCGGCCATCTGTTGTAACGTCGGTCGCACGATACGCTCGCGGATCTGCTGCGCGATTGCATCGCTGATGAGTGGATGAGGGCTTACCGCTCCCATTCCGCCAGTGTTTGGACCCAGATTGCCATCGCACAGTCGCTTGTAGTCCTGCGCATGGGGTAGTTCCACACAGTCTGTTCCGTGACAGGCGTAAAACAGAGAAGCCTCCTCTCCCTCTAGCCTGTCTTCCAGTACGAGGGTCTTTCCAGCCTCTCCCAAAGAGCCCTCTAACAGGTTTGTTCCGATGGACAGACACTCCTCCTTGCTACTCGCAAGAAAAACGCCCTTTCCGCTGGCAAGGCCATTTGCTTTTAGCACAGGAACTCCTGCCCAGCGCGCCAACGCAGAGCATAATCCTGACAGATTCACGACGACCTCAAAACGAGGACCGGGCACTTGAATCGAGGCGGTAAGCTCGCGAGTGAACGACTTCGACGTCTCTAGCTGCGCGGCCAATCGAGAGGGACCACAGCAGGCGATGCCGACTGCGGACAGTGCATCGGTCACTCCCTGTGCAAGCACTGCTTCTGGTCCTGGGATGACCAAGTCGATGCGATATCTCTGCGCAACCCTAACCACCGCTGCGATATCATCCAATGACACAGGGACGTTGGTCGCTAGCTCAGCAGTGCCTGGATTTCCAGGCGCACAGAGTAGTTCGACAGATGGAGCAGTGGCCAACGCCCGAAGCATGGCGTGTTCTCGTCCGCCATTACCGAGAACCAGAACTCTCTTGCGCCATGTAGAATCGGTCGATGAATGGGCGGTGGCAGTCCGAATGACTTCCTTCTCTGTCATCTGTTGCAGGCGCGCCTGCTCTTGATGAAGTGGTGTGCTTCGCTGGATTCGTGACAACAGCAACTGGACTGAACGGGGGTAGATTAGATGTTCCACTTCGGTACGAATCCGCTCGGCCAACCCCTTCTCCCCTTCGTCTCCGCGGACCTCCAGAGAGCCGCTAAGGAGTATCGGTCCGGTGTCCACCCCTACTTCGACGAAGTGCACCGTTGCCCCCGTTACCCGGACTCCTGCTTGCCACTGGTCGGCAACCGCGCGGCGCCCCGGATAGTCGGGCAGTAGGGAGGGATGAATGTTCAGGATATGTCCGGGGAAGCTCCGCAGAAATTCCGGACTAAGCACCCGCATATACCCCGCGAGTAGCAGATGATCTACCGCGTATCGGGACAGCTGATCGCACAGCACCGCATCTTGATCGGCACGCTCCATTCCCTGGCAGCAGAGCAGCCTCGCTGGGAATCCGTACTCTGCGGCCCGGTCCAAGATTGCTGCACCAGGAACGTTTGATAGAACCACTGCGAGGTCTGCTTCAATCGCACCACTTAGAAAGCTCTTCATTAGGGCCACTGCGTTCGAGCCACGACCCGAGCCCAAGATCGCAAAGCGAGTCACCCTAGGTGTTCGCGTAGCCAAGATCTACTCCTTGCTGCCCTGCGACGATCTTGCCAACTATGCGCCACTCGCCGCAAGGTTGCTCACGAAACTGCTCCGCGGTCTTCGCACTGACCACGGCGACAAATCCGAGCCCCATATTAAACGTCTGCGATAGCTCTGCCTCGCTGATGTTCCCATGTCGAGCCAGAACATCAAAGATTGGCGGACGGGAGTATGTAGCAGGGTCGATAAGGATGCGCAAATTAGAAGTGGCCAACTTGGCCATGCGAAGCAGAAGTCCTCCTCCGGTAATGTGAGCCGCTGCTTTGATTCGCGCCCGCTGCAAAAGCGCCAGCACTGGCCCCACATAGAGGCGAGTGGGAATCAGCAATTCCTCTCCGATTGAGCTGTCGAGTCCGGGCACTCGATCTTGATAGGAAAGACCCGCCACGGCAATCACGCGACGGGCCAAGGAAAGACCATTTGCATGAATGCCGCTCGATGGTAATCCGAGAATGATGTCCCCGGCGGTCGGATATCCCTGCGGCGCTAGTGACGCATCGACTAGGCCGACCGCAAAGCCTGCCAGGTCGCAGTCTTTGTCCCGATACAGATCAGGCATCTCTGCCGTCTCGCCCCCAAGAAGTGCACACCCTACTTCGCGACACGCGGTAGCGATTCCTTCGGCGATCTCAGTGAGCGGAACGGAGTTGATGCGAGAAACTGCGATGTAGTCTAGGAAGAACAACGGGCGTGCACCGCGCGGCAGTAGATCATTTACATTCATGGCCACTAGATCTTGACCAATCCCACGATAGTTGTGGCAATCACGAGCAACCAGTAGCTTGGTTCCTACGCCGTCACAGGTCGCTGCAATCAGGGGTTGATTCCCACTCGATTGCGGCAGTCGATAGAGCCCTGCATACTCGTCTCCACTGGGCATTACGTCGGGTCCATGGGTACTTAGCGCGAGCGTGCGAATATGCCGAATAAACCCCTCGGCGGCTTGCAGATCGACGCCCGAATCGCGGTACGTAAGCGGTCGCGGTTTCATAGCGGATACTCTCCGGTCATGCAAGCCATGCAGAAGGGCTGTTCAAGTGTGGCGCGGCGTAGTTTCGACAGACTGAGATAGCGAAGGCTGTCCGCTCCCACGTAGCGCCGTACGATCTCTGCGGGCGACAGTACACTGCCATCGAGGTTCCGCTCTTCGCTAGCCCGATTTATTAGCAGTTCGTCCCGCGTTCTAATGTCGACCCCCAAGTGGCAGGGCCAACCAATCGGGGGAGAGGCCAGCCGCAACCAAACCTCCTTAGCACCACGATCACGAACTAGCTTCACCAGTACCCGCGCAGTATTGCCTCGGACTAGTGAGTCATCCACCAACACCACGCGCTTTCCTTGTACCGCCGACTGGCTCACCGATAACTTGCGCGAAAGGGATTGAGTCCGCTCGTCTTGACTTGGCAAAATGAAGGTGCGGTCGACATTGTTGCCGCGCAGAACGGCCCTTTCAAAGGGAAGCTGACTTTCGCGTGAGTAACCAAGAGCCGCAGGGACACCCGAGTCCGGCACTGGAATGACTAGATCTGGTTTGGGTAAATCGATGTCCTGCCGGGCCAACTCTATTCCCATTTTGAAACGTGCAGCGTACACGCTTTGCCCAAACACCTTGGATTCTGGACGAGAAAAGTAGACCAGTTCGAACACACATGGAGCGGGAGGATGGCGCGGTGGAAGTAACTGCGTACTGTGGATTCCCATCGGTCCTATCTCGACCAATTCACCGGGCTCGACTTCACGGACATACTCTGCTCCGACACTGTGAAGCGCGCAGGTCTCCGACGCAATGATCCAGCCAAGGTTCTTTCCGGCGATTTTGCCGAGCACAAGAGGTCGAACGCCGAAGCCATCCCGCAGTCCGTAGATGCGTCCCTGACGCATCATGGTCAGTGAATAGGAACCGACCAGCTGCGCAGCGGCGTGAGTCAGTGCGCCAGGGAAATCTGTTGCACCCGATCGCGCCACGAGCTGAAGCAGAACTTCGGTATCCATCGTGGTGTACAGCACCGCTCCGCTTCGTAGTAGGATGCGTGAGAGCTCGTCTGCGTTCTTGATATTCCCATTGTGCGCAATTGCGAGCCGTCCGTACGGCGTGGTGGCGTGCACTGGCTGGAGGTTGTCCTCATGATCTTGGGCAACGGTCGAGTAACGAACGTGACCTACTGCCACATGGCCGGGTAGCTCTGCGACGCGCTCTACGGGCAGTGCGTTACTGACTAGACCGCGTGCGCGCGCACTATGAATCCTGCCGTGATCGTCAAGCGAGGCGATCCCCGCCGCTTGTTGTCCACGGTGCTGAAGTGCAAACAGACCGTGATGAACCAGCCGCGCCGCGAGGTCTGGCGCCGACCCAATTGGAAGCCAGACCGCTATGACCCCGCACTGCTCCTTGGGCTTGGAGCACAAGGGGTCCTGCGTGCTCGCGATGGGAAGATGTAACTTATACTGCATCTTGTGCCTTGGGATGCGGTCGGTAGGCCGATATCAGCGAGTGGAGCTCCACTTGTAGGAGTCCCTGGACATGCAGTTTTTCGCCCTGCACTTTACCGAGCGGCCAAATCGGTACTCCGTGCTGCGCGACCAGGCTTGTCAATTGCTTGATGCAGGACTCTGCGGACGCGATGAGGACTTGCGCCGGGTACTCTCCGAACCACAGGAAATCGGCTCGTCCAGCGTGTTGCAGCGATAGCTCAGCTCCTACTTCGCTACGCACACAGAGTCTAGCGATTGAAGTGAGCAGGCCGCCGCGCGTGACCGGCTGAGCCACCGCACACAGGCGCATCGCAATCGCTTGTCGCAGCAGTGCCGCCAACCGCTGTTCCGCCTGCAAATCAACGATGGGATCCCCGACGATCTGGCCCCAGCGCAGTGTTGAGTAAAGCGAGGCACATGGCACATCCTGGAGCTGTCCTAGCAAAAACAGCCGTTGTCCTGTCCGAAGGCGAAAGGAAGGAACGCAAGTCACATCGGATATCGTCCCTATCGCTCCGATCATTGGTGTTGGCGGAATTGCCCCTTTCGGAGACTCGTTGTAGAGCGAGACATTGCCACCGGTGACTGGCACACCCAGAACTCGCAGTCCATCGCCAAGCCCGGTAATGACTTCTTCGATGCGGCGATACTCAACGGGATCGCGGGGTGATGCGAAGTTAAGCCCGTTTGTGATGGCCACAAGCTCTGCTCCGGTGCTTGCCAAGCGACGCACTGCCTCCGCAAGCGCGCTTTGGGTCCCCAGATATGGGTTGGCAGCACACAGCTCACCGCGTCCGGTCAGCGTCAAGGCAAAACCTCGCTGACTGTTTGGCAGTCGCAAAACTGCTGCGGGGCCTTGACCGGGACCTCGTACCGTTCGATTCCCCACCGTTTGATCAAAGTGAGAGTACAGCGGCTCCAGATCACCGCACTGGCTGAGCGCAGATAAAAGGTAGGTTGAAAAATTCTTAGTATCGGGACTGCTCAGCGCTGGAACCTTCGGAGCCTTCGGACAGGACGCAGCCACTGGCCAGCTGCTGCGCGGTGCGCCACCCGCAACGAGCTTGGCCTCAAGATCGATGCAGAGTTCACCTCGATGATAGACTTGAACTCTGCCGGTCTTCGTGAATTGGCCAATCGCAGCGGCATGAACACCATGTTGCTGAAAGTGCGCCAGTGCCAATGCCACGTGTTCGGGGGAAACCGCCAGCGCAAAGCGTTCCTGGGATTCTGATAACAGAATTTCCAGCGCGGATAATCCTGGCTCACGTAGCGGAACGTGATCCAAATGGACCTCGAGTCCAGCGTTACTGAGCGCAGCCATCTCAAAGCAGGCGCAGGCGATTCCACTGGCACCCAGGTCTTGTGTTGCGAGCAGTCCTTGTGAGGGGCCAAACCGCAAGACCGCCTCCATCAGTAATTTGCCCGCAAAGGGATCGCCTATTTGAATATGTGCTCGCCGCGTTGCGTGCTGGCTTTCGCTGCCGAGTGCCTCGCTAGCAAACGCGGCTCCGAAGATACCGTCTTTGCCCGTGGTGGCTCCGACGATTATAAGGACACTCCCAGCCTCTTTCACGTACGCAGTACGCAACTCGGAAGGGCGTACAAGTCCTGCTACGAGCGCGTTGACTAGCGGGTTGCCATCGTACACAGAGTCGTAGTGAGTTCTGCCGCCGACATTGGCAATTCCCATGGCATTTCCATAACTAGCGACTCCGGCCACGACACCGCGCGCAATGCGGCGGCTGTCTTTGCTCTGCTGATTTCCAAAGCACAGAAAGTCCATCACCGCACAGGGCCTCGCTCCTTGTGCGATCACATCGCGCAGGATACCACCGATCCCGGTTGCTGCCCCCTGATAAGGCTCTACTGCACTTGGGTGATTGTGACTCTCGATCTTAAATGCTACCGCCCAGCCATCGCCGACATCAACGACTCCGGCATGGCTACCGGGACCAGCCAGTACCCTTTCTCCTGCACAGGGAAGTGTCGCTAGCAGGTGGCGGGTAGACTTGTACGAACAGTGCTCGCTCCACATTCCTGCACACACCGCCAGCTCAATCGGATTCGGAATGCGTCCGATGCGGGCGTGAATCGCTTCATACTCATCCGGAAGGAGTCCCATGCGGACCGCCAGGCTTTGTGCGTCTTGGTTGGTCATGGCGAATTGCTCCCAAGCCGGGACGCCCACTGAAAGGCCGACCGAAACAGTCGCAGTCCGTCGCTCGATCCGAGGACTAGATCACAGGCTCGTTCAGGGTGCGGCATGATGCCGAGCACTTTTCCTGTGTCATCTAGTACGGCTGCGGTATTTGCAGCAGAGCCATTGGGGTTTCGCTCATACACAAGCGGAACCCGTGCCGCCAGCGTCGCATCATCCTCTGAAGGTTGATAGTTCCCTTCACCGTTAGCGACCGGTAGATGCAGAAGGGAGTGGGTGGGATACAGCGAGAACCACGGACTTCTGCGAGCCGCGGCAGTGACGCGAACATCTACCCAGCGATGCACAAATCTCGGCGGTGCGTTGTAGGTCAGCGCCCCCGAAAGGTAGCCTGCTTCGACCAAGATTTGAAAGCCATTGCAGACTCCGATGACGAGCCCGCCCGTGGCGAGGTGTGCGCCTAGTGACCGTACCGCACGAGCCCGCGCAGCCAGCATTCCGGCACGCCAATAGTCCCCGTAGGAAAATCCGCCAGGCAGTGCGACCACAGAGAGCGCTGTGGGAATCGACTCGTATGCCGGTAGGAAGCGAGACTCAAAGCCCGCCAGT
>ERZ795056.3789-NODE-3789-length-15994-cov-15.129870_pt1 | contig 15994 bp, 11 predicted proteins | sample MGYA00375140_ERZ795056 | MGnify/ENA primary metagenome ERZ795056 (study PRJEB30185, sample SAMN05720227) | activated sludge metagenome | isolation source: Anaerobic digester | place: USA | collected 2015-03-09 ... | reverse complement strand
TGTCGGCTGAACCCATGTTTGCTTTCATAGTTGTGTTTTTTTAGTTGGACAATTTTTTAAAAAAGCAGCAAAGAAAATTATGCTTGCTTTTGTATCGACAAACCTACATCATGGTGAACTTTCAAATCGGTGACTAAAGTCACCACTACAAAATTTCTATTCCGTCAGGTGTTTGAACAACCTTTCCTAATTTCTCAAGTTTCTTCATCACTCGACTAATTACTTCACGAGAAGTACCTAAATCTTCAGCAATTTGACGGTGCGAGAATTTGATTATTGAAGAACCCATTCGAGTTGATTGTTCTTGAAGATATGCCATTAAACGTGTGTCGAGCGTGTCAAAAACTAAATGACGAATGGTATCGACTAGTTCGGTGTAGCGTGTGTTATAGAGTTCGTAGAATAGTCGGTTAAACGATGGGAATTCTTGCAGCAGGCTTGGAAGCATATCTCCGGGGATGAGGAGAAGTTGACTTTCTTCCATTGTACGAGCAACCACATTGCTGGGTAAATTACTCAGACTTGCACTTAAGGTTAGTACGCAACTTTGCGCTGGTTGGATGTAATAGAGTAGAAGTTCTTTGTCCTCGATGGGAGCAACAACCTTTACCAAACCTTTCAGTACGAGAGGAACAACTTTGATGTATTGACCTTCGCGTAGGATTTCCGTATCGGCTGGAAAACTCATAAGCGTGCAGGTTTCTGCGAGTTTAATTCTAAGCTGTGGATCTAGAAAAGGGAGTAAAGATTGAAGCGAGTCTGATGCCATTGTTAGGATGGAAATTAGCACTAAAATAGAAGTTGTAAGAGTAGTTTTTTCTGTTTTAATCCCCTCATCAACTAAAGCATCAATTTTACTACTTTAGCGCCGATGATCAAATCCATGACCGGTTTCGGGAAAAGTCAGGCTGCTATTGGCTTGAAGACACTTACAATCGATATCCGTGCGCTCAATAGTAAACAGTTAGATCTGAATTTACGCTTACCTCAAGCTTTCCGAGAAAAAGAAGGAGAAGTTAGAAATTTGGTTTCTGTTCAATTAGAACGAGGCAAAGTGGATGTTTTCGTATCACTTAAAAACTCTGCTGCAGCTGCTGGTTTGACCTTAAATACAGAAGCCTTTAAAGTTCGGTATTCGACTTTGAAAAATCTGGCTGATGAACTAGGTGCCGACACAAGTAATTTGTTTTCTGAATTATTGAAGTCGCCCGATTTGATGCAAGAAGAAGAGACTGAAGCTGAAGATACTGATTGGACTTTAGTATTAGAACACATCAAAGAAGCTCTAAAGCAAGTTGATGGATTTCGTGTGGATGAAGGAAAAGGACTTGGAACTGAATTATTAGATCGAGTATCAAGTATTGAAAAATTGTTGGAGTCGATTGCGGTGCATGAAGAGAGCCGGATGGTATCTGTACGAGCTAGATTGAAGGCAAAGATTGATGAGTTAGTTGTTCAAACAGAATCGAGTGCAAATCGCTTTGAGGAGGAGATGATTTACTTCATGGAGAAGTTGGATATTTCGGAGGAAAAGCAACGGTTGAGAGCACATTGTACCTATTTTAAAGAAACATCAGCAGAGGGCACACCATCGGGTAGGAAATTGGCGTTTATCAGTCAGGAAATGGGTAGAGAAATCAACACAATTGGATCAAAGGCGAATCATGCTGAGATGCAGAAGATAGTTGTGATGATGAAGGACGAATTGGAAAAGATTAAGGAACAACTGAATAATGTGTTGTGAGTGGTAAACTAATCATCGTATGTGCGCCAAGCGGGGCTGGAAAGACAACCATTGTGCGTCATATTTTGGAGAATATTCCGGGGATTGAATTCTCTGTTTCGGCCACAAATAGGAAGCAACGTCCCAATGAAGTCAATGGAGTAGATTATTACTTTATTGATACAGATGAGTTTACGAGTAAAATAGCACATGATGAGTTTTTGGAGTGGGAAGAAGTGTATCCAGGAACTTTTTATGGAACCTTAAAGAATGAGATTGACCGCATTTGGAATCGTGGGAACCATGTGATTTTTGATGTAGATGTAGAGGGCGGATTGAATATCAAACGTCATTATGGAAAGCGAGCGTTGTTGGTTTTTGTGATGCCTCCATCGCTTGATGTATTAAAAGAGCGCTTATATAATCGGGCTACGGAAACAGAAAAAAGCTTCAAAACACGTGTTGCAAAAGCCGAACGTGAAATGGAGTATGCAAAACATGCCGATCGTATTTTGGTGAATGATAGTTTAGTCGTTTGTTTACCAGAAGCGGTAAGCATGGCGCAATCGTTTTTATCACAATCTTAAACATGCAAATCGGACTGTACTTCGGTTCGTACAACCCAATTCATATTGGTCATTTAGCCATTGCAGGTTATATGGCACAGTTTAGCAATTTAGATCAGGTGTGGCTTGTTGTTTCGCCTCAAAATCCATTGAAAGACAAGCAGAGTTTGCTTCAGGACAGGCATCGTTTAGCCATGGTAAATGAGGCAATTGAGGACATTCCTTATTTAAGATCAAGCGATATTGAATTTCAGTTACCTAAGCCATCATATACGATACATACACTAACTTATCTCAAAGAGAAATATCCTCAGCATCAATTCTCATTGATTATGGGAGGAGATAATTTGGCGAGCTTCCATAAGTGGAAGAATTATGAGCAGATTATAGCTGAGCATCGGTTGTATGTATATCCAAGACCGGGATTTGAACCGTGTGATCTTTTGCAACATCCATCGGTAACAATAATTGATGCTCCTTTGATGGAGTTATCTTCTACAATGATTCGACAGGCAGTTAAGCAGAAAAAAGACGTAAGATGTTTTATGCCTGTAAAAGCTTGGGAATATATGCGGGAGATGCATTTTTATGAAAAATAATCAGGTTTGATTAGGTAAGCATAGGGTCAATTTTCTTTTGACTTAATAACCAGTATCAATTATTTTGGGAGATTAGGTGTACTTCTCTAATGAAATTTTAATTTTTAACATTTTCAACTTAACACTTTTGGGGTATGTGTATTACATTTGCGCCCCCTTTAATCTGACCTAATGATACTAAAACTACAAAAGAAGGGATTAGCAATGTTGCTAGTTCTTTTATCAATTGCAGGATTGCAGCAACTTCAGGCACAATGTGCATCAACATTAACACAATGGCCACTAACAACAATTTCTAATTTTACCTATAATTTTCAGGCTGCTGCAAATAATATGTATGCAGGTGAATACTCGGTATTTAGTGTAGTTGCTGGAAGTAAATATCAATTTTCACTTTGTGCAATTGATGGAGGTGGAGGAGAAACTGCTTATGATTCTCAGATTTCTTTGTTTAATGCAACAAATCCAACTGTGCCTATTGGTTATGCTGATGATTCATGTGGTTCTGATGCGCGAATAACTTGGACAGCGACTTTTACTGGATTGTTAAATGTTCAAGTTAATGAATATAATTGTGCTGTTAATCAAGTAAATACAACTTTGCTGTATCGTCAATATCAATCAGCAACACCAGTAAATGATGAATGTTTTAGTGCTGTAACCTTATCGGTAAATTCGAGTTGTTTTGGAACAGTAGGGACTTTAACTAATGCTACGGGTTCGCTTCCTACTTCTACTTGTGAAGGAACAAATACAGATGATGTTTGGTTTCGAGTTACATCATTAAATACAAATGATTTAGAAATTACTTGTTCACCAAACGGAACAGGCTTCGATCCAGTAATGGAAGTTTTTACTGGAACTACTTGTAATACAATGGGAAGTTTGGGATGTGTTGATAATGGTGGTGATGGAGTAGGAGAAGGGGCAAATTTGTTGGCACCAACAACTGGACAAGTATTTTACGTTCGAATATTTGATTATTATACTGCTTTAGCTACAAACCCGAACTTTACAATTTGTGCTGTTCAACAGCCGCTATCTGGAGGGCCTTCTAATAATGATTGTGCAGGGGCAACTAACCTTTCTATCGGAACAGTTTGTAATACTATTACAGGAACTTTATTAGGTGCAACAGCATCATCTCCAGCATCAACTTGCGGAGGTACAAATACAGATGATGTATGGTATCGAGCAACAGCAACTGATGTGGGAGTTACATTTGGAGTTATTCCCAATGGAACTATCGATGCAGTTATTGAAATTTTCCAAGGAAATTGTAATGCGCTTTCTCCAATTGGTTGTATTGATGCAACAGTTGGTGGTGAAACAGAAGGAGTAGATGTAACTGGCATCACTCCTGGGACAGTAATTTACTTTAGAGTTTATGATTACAATTCTGGAATTGCAGCTGATCCATCATTTGGAGCTTGTGCTTTATGGGAAACAGTGGTTACTGCTCCAAATGACGAATGTGAAGGAGCAACTACAGTCATTGCAGGAACAACTTGCGGAATCACAACATCATCTTTAGCCAATTCAACTGTTTCTACTCCGGCCACAGGATGTGCAGGTACAAATAATGGTGACATCTGGTTCCAAGTATTTGCATCTGATACTGCTATGACTGTGGAGATTTCGGGTACTGATGCTAGTGCAGATTTAGTTTTAGAATTGTTTGTAGCATCTACTTTTGGCGATTGCAACACTTTGGTAAGCCTTGGATGTGCTGATTTTACCGGAACTGGCGTTGGCGAAGGTATTGACATTACTAATATTACTGCTGGTCAAGATGTTTTCATTCGCGTGTATGATTACTATGGTGCAACTTTAACCGATCCAACAATTAACATTTGCGCTTATTGGGATCCAGCATCACTTGTTCCAACCAATGACGAATGTATTGGAGCAATTCCTTTGGTACCAGGAGCATCTTGTATTGGAACATCAGGAAATGTGGCAAATGCTACTGGCTCGTTGCCTTCATCGTCTTGTTCTGCAGGAGGATTGGTTCAAGCTGACGTTTGGTATAGTTTCGTAGCATCAGCAAGTGCAGTTGACATTACGGTCGATCCAGCATCTACAATGGATCCTGTTATTCAATACTTTTCCGGATCATGTGGTGCTTTAGTTTCTCGTGGTTGTTCCGATTTCTTTACAGGAAGTGGAACAGAACATCTTACAGCAACTGGACTTATCGTTGGTCAAACTTATTTCATTCGTGTTTACGATTATTTAGGATTGGGTGCAACTGCAACTGATTTTGGTATTTGTGTTAGAAATCTTGCTACTCCAATCAACAACAATTGTTCTGGAGCAGCTGCTGTAACGCTTTCTCCAACTACTACATTTTTACCTTATACAACTGCTTTAGCTACTCAATCGCAAGAAGGATGTAATGGTAATGCTAACGATGACGTATGGTTTAGTTTCGTTGCTGGTCAAAATCCACAAGGGACTACTATTAATGTTGGTGGAGATTTAGATTTCAGTTCGGTAGTTGAGGTATTCTCTGGTTCGTGTGCTTCTTTAACTTCAATTGGTTGTATTAATAATGATGTGGTTGGTCCTTACGATTTCGAAAATATTGTTCTTACCACATTAACTCCAGGGCAAACCTATTATGTTCGAGTTTATGATGTTGATGCAACTACAACAAATAGTACATTCTACTTATCAATCGAAGGAACTCCAGTAGGATGTAACTTAACTGCACCAACTATTGCTTTAGCTGGTTCAAATGTAATTTGCGGTGGAAATCCGGTCACTTTAAATGTGCCAACAGTAGCTGGATTAACATATCAGTGGCAATTGAATGGGGCTAATATTATTGGCCAAACATCGAATACTATTCAAGCTGTTTCAGCAGGAAGTTATACTTTGTTTGTTGTAAATGGAAGTGGTTGTACTGCAACAAGTAATGCTATAATTGTAACATCGGCAGCTACTCCAACAGTATCAATTAGTTCGGCAAGCACTACCATTTGTGGTACTGGTTCAATCTCAATTTCTACTACAGCACAAGCTGGGTCAACTTATCAGTGGAGACGTAATGGTATAAATATCTCAGGAGCGACAAGTGCTTCATACTCTGCTTCACAGTCTGGATCATATGAATTGGTGTTGACTAACTCATCAGGTTGTTCAGCAATTTCCAATACGATCGATATTGAACAAGTTTCTAGCTTAACTGCTTCAATTGGTGCTTCGGGTAATACTACTATTTGTCAAGGTAGCTCTAGTATTCTTTCTATCAACACTGAACCAGGAAATGCAATTCAGTGGAAATTGAACAATAACAATATCTCCGGAGCAACTGGTTCAACTTATACTGCTACAGCTGCAGGTACTTATACTGCTGTTGTTACAAATGGACCAACTTGTTCTGCTACTTCCAATTCAATAGTATTAACAGTGGTAGCAGGACCAACAGCATCTATCACTGCTGCAGGCCCTACAACATTCTGTGCTGGAGGTTCTGTTAACTTAAACGTTACTCCAGTTACTGGAGCTACATATCAATGGTTACAAGGAGGAAGTCCGGTATTTGGTGCTTTTGGCACTTCATTCTCAGCAACTGAAGGTGGTTCTTATGCTGTATTGGTAAGCACCGTTGCTTGTGCTGCAACAAGTAATTCTGTTTCTGTAACGGTGAATCAAGCTCCAACAGCTATAATTACTGCAAACGGACCAACAACATTCTGTCAAGGAAACTCAGTTGTATTATCTGCTCCAACTGGAACAGGTTATAGTTATCAGTGGTTGAATAATGCCAATCCAATCGCAGGAGCAACTTCAGCAAATTATACGGCTAATGCTTCAGGAAACTATGTTGTAACTGTTACTGCTGCTGGATGTTCAGGTAATTCTCCTGCTGTTACAGTAAATGTTACACCTCCTCCATCATCAACTATTACAGTGAATGGAAACGCTACTGTTTGCCAAGGAAATACAGTAACGTTAAATGCACCAGTTGGTAATGGATTAACCTACCAATGGTCACAAAATGGAACTCCAATTAACGGTGCAACAAGTCTAAATTACACAGCAAATGCGTCTGGAAACTACACTGTAACAGTTTCTCAAGGAGCTAATTGTTCTTCAACTTCTTCTGCCACAAACGTAAATATCATTGCTGCTCCTTCTGCTATTATTACTCCTGCAGGTTCAACAAGTATTTGTCAGGGAAGTTCAGTTGTGTTGAATGCAAACACAGGTGCCGGATTGACTTATCAGTGGCAAATTGGTGGTGCTACCATTGCCAATGCTACACAATCGAGCTATACTGCTAATGCTGTAGGTAACTATACAGTAGTTGTAACCAATACGGGAGCTTGTACAACAACAAGTTCTGCGGTTCAGGTTACTGTAAATCCTGCTCCTGTAGCTACCGTTACTCCAAATGGACCAACAACTTTCTGTATTGGAGGAACAGTATTACTTCAGGCTTCATCGGGTAATGGTTTCACATATCAGTGGTTAAATAATGGAAACCCAATCCCAGGTGTCGTTAACAACGTATTTAATGTGAGCCAAAGTGGTAACTATTCAGTTATTGTGACTGACCAAAATACGTGTACTGCTACATCATCAGCCATTAATGTGAACGTTGCTGGTGTTCAAGCTGAAATCACTTATACAGGTCAACCAGCTGTTTGTGATGGAAATGCTCTTGTTCTAAATGCTAATCAAGATGCGGGATTAAGTTACCAGTGGCAAAACAATGGTAATGCTATGACAGGTGAGACTCAAAACTCCTTCACAGCTACTGTTGCTGGAAATTACTCTGTAGTAGTTACAGACCTGAACAATTGTTCTAGTACATCAACAGCTGTGATTGTTACTGTTGGATCTTCTCCATCTGTGCCAGTTGTAACTCCTGATGGACCTACAGACTTCTGTATGGGTGATGATGTGAATTTGAATTATTCTCAAGTTGCGGGTATTACATACTCTTGGACTAGCGAAGGAAATCCAATTAGTGGTGGAACACAAGGGAGCTTAAATGTTACGTTAACTGGTAACTATCTGCTTCAAGCAGTGAACGCTGCTAATTGTGCTGCAACATCAAATCCAATTGCAGTTAATGTATATTCACTTCCTACTCCAACGCTTACACTTTCAACTGATGAAGTTTGTAATAAACAAACAAGCATAACACTTTCAGGAGGTTCTCCTGCAGGCGGTGTTTACTCAGGGAATGGAGTAAATATTGACATTTTCACTTCTCCTGATGTTGCTGGAAGTGTTGATATTACATACACTTATACTGATGAAAAAGGATGTGTCGGACAAGCAGTTGATCAAATTAATGTTATTGATTGTACTACTATTCCTGATTTAGCTGGTGATGCGATTCAGTTATTTCCAAATCCAGCAATGGATTATATCATGTTAGAGTTGAGCATTGGAAACGAACTTGGAACAGTTCAAGTTCTTGATGCTACTGGACGTTTAGTTGATGTTCGCATGCAAGCGCTTGGTTCTAATCGTATGATAATTCATATTCACGAATTAGCTGCAGGTTCTTATCAAGTTGTGATTCGTAGAAATGGCAATTCGATAGTAAAACGATTCGTTAAGACTGTCTGATTGGCAGACTAGTCATGAAATAAACTCGGTTGAAGCGGTTTTTCCTGAACAGGGGGAAGCCGCTTCGACTTTTTGTCAGACTCCCTTTTGAAGGAATGAAACTTGACAAGCCTGCGCCCCGGGAAATTCCCTAATTTTGCCCCCTATTTTTTAGCTATATCTTCTCATGATCAAATCGATCGCATCTTTATTTGGAAAATTAATCGGCAGTAAAGCCGAACGCGACCTAGCAGAAATTCGTCCGCTTGTCGATAAAATAAATGTCATCTATCCTACTCTTTCAGCATTGAGTAACGATGAGCTACGAGCTAAGACAACTTCATTTCGCGCAGCGATTCAAGCAGCAGTTCAATCTGAGCGAGATGAAATTGCTGCCCTTACAGCTCGAGTTTCAGCTGAGCCAGACATGGATTTCAATGAGAAGGAAACGCTGTTTGATTCGATAGATAAAATCAAGAAAAAGATTCACGAGAAGATTGAGGTAAAACTTTTGGAAATTCTTCCAGAAGCTTTTGCCGTGATGCGCGAAACAGCTCGTCGATTTACTGAAAATCCAACATTAGAAGTAACGGCAACACAAATGGACCGTGATCTATCTGTAAAGAAAGATTACGTGAATGTAAGCGGTGATAAAGCAACTTATCTGAATAACTGGCCTGCTGCAGGTAACCGTGTTGTTTGGGATATGGTACATTATGATGTACAGCTTATTGGTGGTATCATGCTACATAAAGGCAAGATTGCTGAGATGGCAACTGGGGAAGGTAAGACTCTCGTGGCTACCTTACCTGTATATCTGAATGCATTATCTGGCGAAGGTGTTCACTTGGTTACTGTGAATGATTACCTCGCACGACGCGACTCCGAATGGATGGGAACATTGTACGAGTTTCATGGATTACGTGTAGACTGTATCGATAAACATCAACCTAACTCTGCCGAACGTCGCGCTGCTTATGCTGCCGAAATTACCTTCGGTACGAATAACGAGTTTGGTTTTGACTACCTACGCGATAATATGGCTCGAAGCCCAGAAGAATTGGTGCAACGCGGACATAATTACGCCATTGTAGATGAGGTCGATTCGGTTTTGGTGGATGATGCGCGTACTCCGCTTATCATTTCTGGGCCAACACCAAAAGGAGATAACCAAGAATTTTTTGCTCTAAAACCACGTATTGAGAAACTAGTTACTGCTCAACGTAATTACATCAACAGTGCATTAGCTGAAGCAAAGAAACTATTTGGTGAGAATGAAAAAGAAGCTGGAATGGCCTTGTTGCGAGCGCATCGTGGTCTTCCCAAAAATAAAGCACTCATTAAATATTTAAGTGAGTCGGGTGTTAAGCAATTGCTTCAGAAAACAGAGAACTTCTACATGCAGGACCAAAGTCGGGAAATGCATAAAGTTGATACCGAACTGTTCTTTGTGATTGATGAAAAAAATAACTCCATTGAATTAACTGAGAAAGGTTTAGAATTAATTACTGGCGTTAGCGAGGACCCTCAATTCTTTGTTCTTCCTGATGTAGGGACTCAAATAGCTGCAATTGAAAAAGCTTCCCTTCCGGCAGAAGAGAAAATTGAAAAGAAAGATCAGCTTTTGCGTGATTTTGCTATTAAATCAGAACGTATTCATACCATCAACCAATTACTAAAGGCATATACCCTATTCGAAATTGATGTGGAATATGTGGTGATGGATGGAAAAGTGAAGATTGTAGATGAGCAAACAGGTCGTATTCTAGATGGTCGTCGTTACAGTGATGGTTTACATCAAGCGATTGAAGCCAAAGAAAACGTAACTATTGAAGCTGCAACTCAAACATACGCAACTGTTACACTTCAGAATTATTTCCGGATGTATAACAAGTTGGCTGGTATGACTGGTACAGCCGAAACAGAAGCTGGTGAGTTGTGGGATATCTACAAACTTGATGTAGCTGTAATTCCTACAAACCGCGCAATTTCTCGTAAGGATCGCGAAGATTTAGTGTACAAAACCAAGCGCGAAAAGTACAATGCAGTTATTGATGTAATTGTAGAAGAAACAGCTAAAGGTCGTCCGGTATTGGTAGGAACTACCTCAGTTGAGATTTCCGAATTACTTAGCCGGATGTTGAAGTTGAAAGGCATCAAGCATAACGTATTGAATGCGAAAATGCACCAACGCGAGGCTGAAATTGTAGCTGAAGCTGGGCAAGCATCAACTGTTACCATTGCAACCAACATGGCTGGTCGTGGTACCGACATTAAGCTTGGAGCAGGAGTGAAGGATGCTGGTGGATTAGCCATTATTGGTACAGAACGTCACGAAAGTCGCCGTGTGGATCGTCAGTTACGTGGTCGTGCTGGTCGTCAGGGAGATCCGGGTTCATCTCAGTTCTTCGTTTCGTTGGAAGATGACTTGATGCGTTTATTTGGATCGGATCGTATTGCTCGAATTATGGACCGCCTTGGAATGAAGGAAGGTGAAGTGATTCAGAGTGGAATGATTACCAGTTCGATTGAACGTGCACAGAAAAAAGTAGAAGAAAACAACTTCGGAATTCGTAAGCGTTTGTTGGAGTATGATGATGTGATGAACTCGCAACGTGAAGTTGTTTATCGTCGTCGCCGGAATGCTTTATATGGAGATCGTTTAGCGGTTGATATTGCAAATATGGTATTGGAAGCTTGCGAAAGCACGGTTGAAGAATATCAGGATGTGCGAGATTATGATGGCTTTAAGTTAGAAGTCATTCGTATTTTCTCGGTAAGTACTGAGATTTCTCACGATCTGTTCATGAAAGAAAAGTCACATGATCTTGCTGAAACACTTTATCATGAAGTGATGACTTTTTACCGTCGTAAGTCTGAGCATATAGCACAGTTGGCTTTGCCTGTCATTACTCAGGTATATGAAAATCAAGGTCACCAGTATGAGAACATTTTGATTCCTATTACCGATGGCTTGAAAACCATTCAGGTGTTAGTGAATATTAAGAAAGCTATTGATAGCAAAGGTCGCGAAGTGGTGAATGCTTTAGAGAAGATGATCACTTTAGCCATGATCGATGATGCTTGGAAAGAGCATTTACGGGAGATGGATGAATTAAAGCAATCGGTTCAGAATGCGGTTTATGAGCAAAAAGATCCGCTCTTGATTTATAAGTTGGAGTCGTTTAATTTATTTAAGCAGATGTTAGGTGATGTAGGAAAGGAGATTACTCAATTCTTGATGAAAGGAAATCTACCTGCAGCTAATCCTGAACAAGCACAAGCTCCATCCGCTCCGCGAGTAGCTCCTTCTGCACCAGCTCCTCGTCCGATGCCACAACTTCAAACAAGTCGTACTGAAGTAGCTGAGCATTTGAATACCAATGCTGAAGCACAGCGTTCGCAACCTGTTAAGGTAGAACCTAAGGTTGGTCGTAACGATCAGTGTCCATGCGGAAGTGGCAAGAAATACAAGAACTGCCACGGACAAATGGTTGAACAATAAAAAATGGAAATTTCTGCTCTTCAGCGTACAGTTGATGACTGGATTAAAGAACACGGTGTTCGTTACTTCAATGAGCTAACGAACACCGCTGTTTTAATGGAAGAAGTAGGAGAATTGGCTAGAATCATGTCGCGCCAATATGGAGAACAATCGTTCAAAGCGGGTGAAGATGCTTCTTCTTTAGGTGATGAAATGGCAGATGTGTTATTTGTGTTGACCTGTTTAGCCAATCAAACCGGAGTTGATTTGGAAGCTGCTATGATTCGTAATTTGGAAAAGAAAACGAAGCGCGACAAAGACCGTCATCATTCAAACGAAAAACTTCAAAAGCCTTAATTTTAAAGAGGTGTAGCTATACAAGCGACACTTATATCTCGAGCCCCAGCTTGAAACAAATTAACGGCACAGGCTTCCAAAGTTGCTCCTGTTGTAATCACATCATCGATTAGGAGGATGTGTTTGTTTTGGATAGATTCCTGATTTTCAATAGCAAAAGTGCTTTCCACGTTTTCCCATCGAGCGAAACGAGATTTTCGGGTTTGGGTACTGGTGTTTGTGGAGCGAATCAAAACGGATGTCGCTAATCGACCTGGAAGAGATTCTTCGAGACCTTCACCAAAAACAGCACTTTGATTATACCCACGAACACGGTATTTATTGGGGTGAAGAGGAACAGGAATAATGATTTCTGGTTCGGAGAAGGCATTTGAATTTGCTAATTCTCGTCCGTACATACGACCTATTTCACGACCAATTTCAGGAGCATTCCGATATTTCAGTTCATGAAGTAAATGTTGAACACCGCCTTCTTTTCTGAATATGAAACATGCGGCTGCAGCGCGAAATGGAACTCGTCCCCAAAACATTTGTTCTAAAGCATTGCCAGGTTGTAAATGAAAACGGGTTCGAGGAAGGTGATTTTTACAGCGAAAGCAGATTGTTTTTTCGTTTCGATAAAGGGGAGAATTGCAAGCTGGACACAATACAGGATAAATTAAATGAAGTAATTCACTAAGCATATTTGAAATCTTATTAATAAAGTATGTTCAAATTTATAGGAAATCATGTATTAGTGCCTTCATAGGAAGCAAAAAAAAATATCTTTGCATGGCTGTAAAAAATCTAATAAGACAACCTATGGAGAATACCTCCCCGAAAGGTGAGCAACCTGAAGAAAAAGAGAATAAAAAAGGCGGACTGCTAATCATTCTTATCGTCATTACTGCGTTGTTAGCAGTTTTGTCGGGTTACCTATTTTATCAAGTAGGTAAATTAGAGAAAGAAGCCGAAGCGCTAAAAACGCAAAAGGTCGAAGCTGAGAAGGATACAGATGAGTATCGAGCGCAGTTGCAGATGCTTACAGCAAAGTATGACAGTTTAATGCAAGCACACGAAGGTTTACGTGCTGAATTAGAAGTTGAGCGTCAGAAAGTTGTAACACTTATGGCCGACTACGAAGCTTTAAAGAAAAGTGGTGGATCATTGAATAGTCCTGGAGGAGTTTCCATGCGCCAACGTTTGGAAGAACTTCAACAAACATATGATGAAAGTGAAGCTGTTATTTTAGAGCTTAAAGCTAAGAATCAGGAGTTGACTAATGAGAATTTCCGTTCAAAAAAGCAGTTGGAAGAAACGGCTGATCAGAATTCTAAGTTGACATCGGAGAACAGCAAACTGAATAAAACAGTTGAGATAGCTAAGCGTTTGAAAACGTATGAGGTTTATGCAGATGCTGTTCGTGTTTCAGGAGGTGGAACCAAAGAAAAACAAACAGATAAGGCTAAGAAAGCAGATCGAATTCGCGTATGCTTTACTGTGTTAGATAATCAATTAGCAGATAAGCAAGAGAAATTGCTTTATGCAGTGATTAAAGGACCAGACAAGAAAGTGTTTGTAGAAGGAGATAAATCTAAAATCACACTATTAAATGGAGAAGAAATTCCTTATAGTGTTAAGAAAGAAATCTTCTATGACAATAAGGTTATGCAACTTTGCTTGAATTGGGAAGTAAAACAAACAGATGCGTTGTTAGCTGGGCAATATCAAGTTGAGATTTATTGTGATGGTGTTCAAATTGGTGCAACCGATTTCACATTGAAATAAGAAAATAGAAATCAAGAAAAAGCCGGCAATTTTTGTTGCCGGCTTTTTTTATGGAATTAAGCGAAGAGCTCTTCTACTTTTGCCCGAGTAATTGGTTTGGGTATAAAGGCGAATACGTGTGGATTATCTCGAGCTTTTTCTAATTCAATTGGGTCGATGGTAGAAGAAAGCATAATGATTTGACAATGAGTTTTTATGTTCTCTGGCAATCCTGCAAATGCTTCTAGGAATTCAAAACCATCCATATCGGGCATTCGAATATCAAGGAAAATATAATCGGGTAGAATATTTAAACGAGAACCTTCTTCGAGGAAAAATAAAGCATCGCGTGCAGAAGGTTGGGCAATAACTTCATCCGACAAACCACTTTGCTTTATGACACGTGTATTAATAAAGACATCAATCGAATTGTCTTCAATTATCAAAACTGAATTAACCTTTTTCATGGAATCCAATTTTTTTGTTCGAGACTGCAGTCAAAGGTAAAACGACTTTAAAAGTTGTTCCTTCGTTTACACGGGAACTAACTTCGATTGATCCATTAAGTTTTTTGATTGTTTCTTTGACGATGTATAATCCAAGTCCAGATCCTGCGCTGGTATCTGAAGTACGATAGAACATATCGAATATTTTATCGATGTGCTGATCATTTATACCGAGGCCATTATCGCTTACCGTAATTTCTACTTGACTTCCATCTAGTTTAGATTCAACAAAAACTTGAGGTTTTCGAGCAGGGTGACGATATCGAATAGCATTCGCTAAGAGGTTATTTAGGATGATTTGGAGTCGATTTCGGTCGCTTGGGAAGACACTTCCATCTTGAACATGAATGAGATCGTTAATCTTATATTCGGATGTATCTAGATAGCGTAGATTATTAATTACATCATCAACGATTGGTTTTATTCTAACGGGCTCAAAGGCAATTTCGGTGCGATTATTACGAGAGTATGCAACAATATCACGAATAGTATTATCGAGTTTTAGAATGCTTTCTTCCATCAAAGCAACTAGGTGAAAAGTACCTTCGTCTTTGACTTCTTCTCGCATCAAATTAAGCAAACCTAAAACTGAAGTTAGAGGTGAACGAAGGTCGTGAGAGGCAGAATACACAAACCGATCAAGTTCGAAGTTGATTTTTTCGAGCTCTTTATTTTTTTCTTGAAGTTGCGAAACACTATCACCAGAAACATCGGGTAAAATTATTGGTGCGACTTCTCGATTCTTCTTAAAGCTATGACGTTTCAAGTAAGAACCGATGATTAAAGGAAGGCTATCTGTTTCGTTAAAACGAATTAACAAATCGGCACCTTGAGTAATAGCCGAAACAGTACTTTCTTCATCAGAAATAAGAATGAAAATAACTTCCGGGCTATGTTGGCGAAGTCGTCGAGCGCATTCTTGCCAACTTAAATAGTCGGGTTTTCCAACATAAACAGCGATATGAATTCCCAGTTCAATTTGTGTAGTTAATTGAATATCGCTTGTAACGAAATTCAAATTGAATGCACCATTGAGAGGAATAAAAGCCTTTTTAAGAAGCTCAACATCGGAACTTTCTTCCTCGGGTAAAATCAAATGTAAGGGGACCGAATGCATCAGGAATTGCTCTATTACGAATTAACACTTTTTCTTCCGAATGCCGAAATGCTTTATGAGATGAAATGACAGTATGTAATGGAATACAATTTTTAGGTCGATTCTTACTTAATTTTTAGGGGACTATTTTTTAGAAATTCGTGTATGTGCATGATTGACAAAGATTTAATTGATGACTAATTCATATAAGCTCATTTTACTTACACATGCAAGATTAGGACGTTTGCAATCAGGCTATTGAGTAACTGATTCGGGCTTTTCAGAGTATGAGAACTACTTATGAAAGCAAAGTCCACATATTCAAAATCCGCATCCTGCCTGAGAA